>Ga0247836_1004413_pt1 | contig 17599 bp, 14 predicted proteins | sample LaCruzMarch2015__4_FD_187116 | JGI IMG/M metagenome (GOLD analysis project Ga0247836, IMG submission 187116) | Freshwater microbial communities from meromictic Lake La Cruz, Castile-La Mancha, Spain - LaCruzMarch2015_14m | ecosystem: Environmental > Aquatic > Freshwater > Lake | place: Spain... | reverse complement strand
TGAGCCGCCATCCTGCGGTCGCTCGCCCAACCGTGGACGTAGGTGCGACTTCAGTCGCATCGACAGAAAGAGAAGAAATCCTCTCACAAAGACACAAAGACACAAAGACACAAAGATAGAGAAGCCTTTCATGGCTTCTTATCTCTCTTTCCTGCTTCGTGGCTTTGTGTCTTTGTGAGAGCATCTTCGTTTTCGGTGAGAGCCGGTAGGTTGGGGTGAGCGAGAGCGAACCCCAACGCTCCCCCTCATTTTCCTGACGCATTTTCCTGACTCAGCGCAGCCCGTCGGCAAAACGCATCCGCGCCACCTTATCGGTAAAAAACCGCGCGCTCCATAACCTGAGCCCGGCCTGTTGCGCCGCGCCGAGGAATGGCTGGACATCGCGCGCCGCCGCGGGCCAATCGATCGATCCAATCCGTTCGAGCAAGGCCGTCTGCAGCCAAGCCTGGTCGAGGTTCAGCGTCACCCCTTGCCAGGGACCCTGTTGGAACAGGGCAGCCGCGAGGTGCGGCAGATTCGGCGCCACCCCTTGGGTGATATACCAACCGAAATCGAACCAATCCCGCCCTTTGATAGAGGGCCGGCACAGCAACGCGTGTAGCTTCAGCGCCAGATTGCTCGGGAGATCCTGAGTGCACAATTCAAAGTCGAGCGGAAAATCCAGATAGTGATAACTGAATCCCGAACCGCCCGGCGGACCGGTGTCGACCTCCAGTTTCACCTTGAGCTTGCGTCCGGTATCGCCGCGGTAGAATGACAGATCGAGCTGGCGGCCGATGGAACTGTCTTTGATCATCGACTGGCGCACGGCGCGGTCCATCTTGCCGCGATCGACCAGTTCGCAACGCACCCCGAACTCGGCAAGCACATCGACCAAGGTCGTGAAATAGGGCTGCCATGCGAAACCCGCATCCGCCTCGCGCAGAATAAAGTCAAGATCCTCCGAGAAACGGCGCAAACCATGCAGCAGGCGCAGGCTGGTGCCGCCCTGAAATGCCGCCACCGCGAAAAAACCGGCGCGCCAGAGCCCGTACAAGGCGAGTTCCTGCAGCATCTCCTTGAGTGCCTGCTCTTCCTGCCGCGCATCGGCTGCCGCATAGCTGTCCAGCCGCCGACGCAGCAGATCGATCATAGCGCCGCCAACTCCTGCAGCATCCTGTCGATCAAGGTTCGCATGCGCGCGTGTTGATAGACAGACCGAAACGGTTCCAAGGCGTCGGGGCGGAGCGCGGCAAGCGCTTCAGGCGCCAGGCGCATGCCTTCCGCCAGACTCGTCAAGCCCGGCCACTCCTGCTTATTCAGGCACAACAGATCGAGCAAGCCGCGCAACGGCTGAGCCACCAGCGCCGCTTGCCCATCCAACAGCCGCCGATCGACACCTTCGAGAAAAAAACCGCGATTGAGCGCCAGCGGCAAGAAACGAAACTGACCGAGCCCCGGCACCGTCAGTTCATCACGCCGTCGCCCCGGTATCGTACACAAGATTGCCGGCACCGCTTCCGGAATCCAGCCGTGGTCACTCAAGGCCGTCTCGAACGAGACGTAAGAGCCCGGGTGCAGCCCTTGCGCGATCAAAAAGGGCTGCGGCAGCCGCCCGGACACCGCGGCGGCGAGTCGATAGCGACCGCGCCGCAGCCGCAGCAACGCGCCCTGCCGCAGAGCGCGATTGACCAGATTGTAGCGCCGCTGTGCCGAGCCGCCGAGCAGCCGGGCCAGTTGCGACTCGGTCAGCACGCGGTCCTGCCAGCCCGCCCCGGTAATGGCTTCAGCGAGTGTTCCCATCAATGTACGATACTTTCACTAAGTGAAAGTATCCAGCATTTTTTGTGCGCAGGTCGAGCGGGTATGACCGGCTGTGATGTGGTTTGGCCGGGCCGTGCGCATCGCTGGCCGGAACGATCATCAAGGCCCGCGCGATAACCGGCCGGACGGATTCACGATCGTAGGATGCGGTGAGGCACGGACACTGGCGGCGAATTCTCCCGACCGCGGAGTCTGGAAAGAATTTATCTCACGCCAAGGCGCCAAGCGCGCCAAGAAGAGCGCAATCCTGCGGTGCCCCCAGTCACCCCGCGAGCGCCTCCGGTTTCGATAGCGCCTTGAAGAACCTTGGCGTCTTGGTGCCTTGGCGTGAGACATTCCGGATCTGAGCCAAGCCGGTGCGGCGGATACGCCCGTTTGAGCGCAATTCGCCACCAGTGTCAGGCACGAACCGCATCAAGTTTTCCTCACTCAGCGCAGCCCATCGGCAAAACGCATCCGCGCCACCTTATCGACAAAAAACCGCTCGCTCCATAACCTGAGCCCGGCCTGTTGCGCCGCGTCCAGGAATGGCTGGACATCGCGCGCCGCCGCGGGCCAATCGATCGATCCAATCCCGGTTGCAACCGCCGGGCCGCATTGGTTAGTCTGCCCGGAAACCAACGACGATGGAGCGCGCTCCGGTGACCACGACCCCCGCCGATTCTCCGATCCGGATCCTGCACCTGTCGGATTTCCACTTCAGCACCCGCTCACAGTGGGACGCCGACCCGATCCTGCGCGCGCTGGCCGGCTTCATCGCCGACGATGCCGCCGAGAACGACCTGTACCCGGACCTGGTGATCATCACCGGCGACCTCGCCCAATCCGGCAAGCGAACCGAGTACGACTTCGCCCGCCGTTGGCTGAAGGACCTCTGGCCGCGTCTAACCCGCGACCCGGCGACGCCCTTGCCGCTGGACCGTCTACTGCTGGTGCCGGGGAATCACGACGTCGACTGGAACCTGATCGAGCCGGGTGCCCGCGATGCCCACCAGGCACTGCTTGCCGCCAAGACCCAGGCGGCGGTGACCGAGCGACTCAAGTCCAAAGCGACGCGGGAGCTGCTCTTCAAGCGACACGCCGCCTACCTCAAGTGCTACGGCGACTGGCTCGGCCAGCGCCAAAGCCTCCCTTGGTGGCAGCGCCGGATCGTCATCCGCGATCAGCGCCTGCATGTTGCCGGACTCGACTCCGCCTGGCTGGCCGGCGGTGACGACGACAGCCGGCTGCTGCTCGGCACCTATCAGATCAACCAGACCGTCCTGCACCGGGACGGCGAGGGCGACTGCGACTGGCGCATCGCCCTGCTGCACCACCCCTGGGCGTCGCTGGCCGAATTCGACCGCAACGACGCCCAACGCACACTGCACCGCCATCGCGATCTCATCTTGCGGGGCCATCTCCATCAGCCCGACCTTTTCCGTATCGTCCCCGCGGATCCGCGGCGCTCCTGCATCGAGGCCGCCGCCGGGTGCTGCTACTCCGGCAAGCCTTATCCGAATGCCTTCCAGTGGATCGAACTCTTTCCCGATCCACGCCGGGTGCGGTTCCATTTCCGCTGTTGGCATCAGGATGATTGGCAGGTGGATCGGAATCAGCCGGAGTGTCGGGAGGGGATGCACAGCATCGACTTGCCAGCTGGCGACCATGCACCCGCGGTGAAGCCGCAAAGCCAAAAAAAATCCAAGACAACGGGTTCCGACCGCGATGACCCCGGACAAGTGACGGGTGTCCCTCAACCACCAGCCCGCCAAGTTGCTGCCTCGGTCGCTGCGGGCCCTGCCGTGCGCCGCGCTAGTAGCCGCTGCGACGTGCTCTTGCTGTACGTGAACGACAAGGAGAAGCAGGCCATTATCGAGACCTTCAGGGGGCCCCGCGGCGGTCTCCCGAAGCCGATGTCCGTCCAGGGGCTTGCATGCCTGGACCTGCGAACCATCGGCGGCCGGCGAATCCTGGCAATGGCCACCAACATGGGTAGCGCAACACCTGGCGGGACGGCGACCCTGACCCTTGATGCCATCACCGGGCTCGACCCGGAATGGATCATCGCCGTAGGGATCGCCTTCGGCATGGACCCTGACAAGACCCCGATCGGCACCATTCTGGTCTCCGACCGGGTGTCATGTTATGAGCCCCAGCGCATGGGCAGGACCAAGACCATTTCCCGCGGCGATACGGTGTCGGTCCATCCGCATCTCAAGCAGCATCTTCAAACCGTGTCGGCGGCGCCTTACTGGAGCGGTGCCGAGGTGCGTTTCGGCGAACTCCTCTCCGGTGAGAAACTGATCGACGAGCCGGCATTCAAGGGCAAATTGCGCAAGCACTACCCCGAGGCCATCGGCGGCGAGATGGAGGCTGCCGGGATCTACAGCGCCGCCATGCTCAAACAACGCGCCTGGATCGTCGTCAAGGCGGTGTGCGATTTCGCCGATGGGAACAAGGGCGATGATAAGGACGCCCGCCAGACCCTGGCCGCGCTCAATGCGGCGACCTTTGTTCGTCATTGTCTGACCGCTTACGGTGGCGAACGCGGCGAGCGGCACTCGAAGTCTCGCCCCATCCCCGGGTCGGGTTCTGTACCAGCCCCAGACGCGCCGGCTGACTTGCGGAGTGGCGGCTCCGCGCTGTCTGCCAAGGAGCCGCCGGCAACCTCGATTCGCGCCGATGCCGTGGCCGGCATTGCTGAAGCGCTGGACCTTGTTGTACCGCTTCGCGACGCGTTGTCGCGGCCCGTGGCCGGTGTTCCGGCGGCGTCGGCCGCGGTGATCGCCGAGCGGCTCTGTGCGTCTGAGCCAGTGGCGTTCGGGCGGGCATTGAGCCATTTCCGACTGGCGCTGGGTGACGCCAGACGTGCGATCCGACAACGGCAGGGCGACCTCCGGGATCTGCGCAACCGCGCCCACGACATCCTGGGCTGGATGGTCGTCACCACGGTTGTGGATGGTTACGACGAGAAAGAGGCCCCGGCGGTCCGGGCCTGGTTTGATGGTGCAGCCTTTTATGTCCCCATTGGCAGTAGCCTCTGTTTGGAAGTGCTGTCGGCACGGTGGTTGAAGCGCGAGGCCAGATTCGGGGTCGAGCGCACGCGCCGCCAAACTGGAGAGGACGACATCACGCCGGTCCGGCTCGGCGAGACCGGTTTCGACGACCCCTTCAAGATCACGCAGGGGCATGTCGTCAACGAGGTTTGGCGTCTGATCTTTCAGCAGTTGTATAAGGAAACCGCGCCGGCGACGGTCGATAGCGAGTTGCGGGATCGACTGCGCAAACGACTCGACATCCAGTTGAATGAGCGCAAGCGCTGGCTCCGGCTGGTGATCGATCGAGCGGATCTACACAACCCGCTGAACCTCCCGGCGGCCTTGCAGGCGGTCAGCCAGGCCATTCCCTGGCTGCACCTGATCGTGATCGATGCGGCCGACCGGGCCGCGGCCGGTGTCTTCCTCCTGCCGGCGGGTGAGTTGGCGGGCGACATCGAGGAATGTCTGCAGACGATCGATGCTATTCAATTGCCGGAACTGACGCACGGAACAACCAGATGATTGCCGACATCCCCATCGACACCCGTGTCGAGCTTCCCCGCTGCGGCACCTGGCCCGCGTCGGTGCACCTGTTCGACCAGGACAGCGCCGATGCGGTGCTCGCCGCCCTGGCCGCCGAACGGCCGCTGCTGGTGCGCGGTGAGCCGGGTTCGGGCAAGAGCCAACTCGCCCGCGCCGCCGCCCAGGTACTGGGTCGACTCTTTGTCTCCACCGTGGTCCATTGCCGCAGCGAGGCTCAAGACCTTCAGTGGGAATACGACGCGGTTGCCCGCCTGGGCGAGGCCCAGGTCCTGGCTGCGGTGCGCTCGGACCTGGATCATCGCGAGCGGCTCGACCCCCGTCGCTTTCTGATTCCAGGCCCGCTCTGGTGGGTCTTCAACTGGGCCTCCGCCCAGGCCCAGATCGCCGACTTCAGCCTGTGCAAGGTCAAATCCCCCGCCACGCCGGCCGGCTGGACACCCGACCAGGGCGCCGTGCTCCTGATCGACGAGATCGACAAGGCCGAGGCGGACCTGCCCAACAGCCTGCTCGAGACCCTGGGCAACGGCGCCTTCCCCGTGCCCTGGCTCGATGAACCGGTGGGGCTGTGTCCCGAAGTACCGACGCCCCTGGTGGTCATCACCACCAACGAGGAGCGCGAACTCCCGGCGGCCTTCCTGCGCCGCTGCATGGTGCTGAAGCTTGAACTGCCCACCACCACGGACGCGCTGATCGCCTGTCTCGTCAAGCGTGGCGGGGAGCATTACGGCACGCACTGTACCGAAGCCGTCCGCACCCTGGTGGCCCGGCAGCTCGCCGAGGACCGCGCCCGCGCCCGTGACCTGGGCCGCCCGGCGCCGGGTCAGGCCGAGTACCTGGACCTCCTGCGCGCCTTGGTGAACGCGCGCGGGGCGAGCGAGGCCAAGCAGAAGGCGCTGTTCCAGCGCATTGCCCACTTCGCCTTGGACAAGACCGGAGCCCGTGGTTCGTGACCGGACGGTCGCTTCCGTACCCTCCCGGCGCTGTGCGAGCCCCGCCGTGCCCTTCGGTCGCAAGCCGACCGACACGTCCGCCGGCGCCATGAACCGCGCCGCGCTGGGTCGCGCCGATTTCATCCGCTGGGCTGTTAGTCTGGACGATGCCCGTCTCGGTCGGCTCGCGCAGGTTCTTGGCTACGCGGACCTGCCGGAGCACGCGGCCGAAGACGCGGCTGACAGCGCCGGGCAGTCCAGCCTTCCGCTCTCCGCCCCCGCCGGCGAGCAGCCCGTGACGACCAGGGTTCGACACCGCCAGTACCGCGTCATCGCGCGCCGCGTGCTCGCCCCGCCGCCCGCGATCACCGAGCCCCAGCCGCCGCCCGAGCCCGCGTCGCCGGTCGCGCCCCTGGGTCCGGCGCCGCCCCTGATTCCCTGGCCGCGGCTCTGGCCCTTCCTGCGCGCGGCCCTGGGTGAGCTGGCCGAGCGTCACCGCATCGACCTCCGGCAGGTGGCGGCGGCCTGTGCGCGCATCCAACCCCTGCGCCGACTGCCGCGACTCAAGGGCGAACGCTGGGCCGTCGCGGGTGAGCTCATTCTCGATCTGCACCCGCGGCTCTACCCCTTCTGGGATGACTTCAATGCCCTCAAGGCAGCTTTGCCGCGCCTGCGCGGCGGCACCGGGTTGCGTATTCTGCGCATGGATCAGGGGCCGGATGGCCTGGTACACGTCTGGGAGGCCGGGACCTGGGGTCCGCCGCGTCCCTATACCCCGCCCGCGGCAGGCCAGCCCGTACTGATTGCCGGTGACCTGGGTTGTCTGGGTACGCCGGCGCAGCGTCAGGCCTGGGTTCGGCTCGGCCGGCGACTCGCGGGCAGCGGTCGGCCGCCGGTTGTCCTCACCCCCTGTCCGCCCCGCTGGTGGGACCCGACACTGGCCGGTCTTTACTTTCCGGTTTTTCTCGACCGCGGCGCACAAATCCCGCCCCGGCCGGCCGGTCCCCGCCCCTGGCCGGCCTGGGCGGTCGATTTCGAACAGGCGATCCGGGACGATCAGGGGGCGCATCGCCTCCTCGCGTTGCTCAGCGCCTGTGTCGCTATTCGCCCGGTGTTGCTGCGTCAGTTGCGTCACCGGCTGCCCGTGGGTCTGGCGGATACCGGCAGCGAGGCGGCGGCCTGGCAGCATCCCGCATTCGTGGCCGGGGACTTCGCATTGCTCCCCGGTGCCCCGGAGGCGGTCGAGCAGTTGCGCCGTGCCTTCCCCGAGACTGGCGACGAGGCCCAGCGCCGCTTGGCCTGGGAACTCATCCGCGCCCAGCAGCAGGCGGGTGCCAGGCAGTCGGACTGCATGGAGGAGCGGATTCTCCATGCCGCCATGCTGGGGCTGACCGATCCCGCGGCCGAGATCTTTCTCGACCAAGTGGCGAAGGCACTGGACCATGCAGGCAGACCGGACGATGCCGAACGTGCCGGGTATCTTGCAGCCTGGGTCAACCGGCGTGCCGCTCGGATGCACCAGGATGCCTGGCGGTACAGCCCGCGTTCGGAGGCCCTGTGGCTCAAGGTCAATCCGCGGGCCTTGGAGGAGGGGGCAACGCTGCCGCTTGGTTTCGACATCCACCGAGCGCTCGCGGCTGCCGGAACATCGCGGAAGCGGCAAGACTGGCGCCTGATGCAGCGCGGTGACTGGCTGGAATGGGAACCGGCGGCGGCGCCCGCCGGGGCCATCGTCAGCGGCAGCCCGGTGATCGCGGAAATGCCCACCGGCCGCCCCGTGATTGCGGTGCAGGAGCAGCGGGCCGGTGCGCCATGGATGAGTCTGGGACTGGACCCGGCCGCCGGCGGCGCGGGTGCACTGCCGTTGGGCGAGCACGGCTGGCGGCTGCGCACCGATTTCGAGGAACTGCTCATCACCCCCATGGAGCGGCCCCCCTGGGCGCAGACCCTGGGGCGGGATCAGGACGGCCTGTTTGTCGGCGTCGCGGCGGGTCAGGGCGAGCGGCGCGCCTCCTGGTGCACCCCGCTGGAATGGCTGCGCTGGCCCGGCTTGCCCGTGGGTCCGGCGGTGGACTCGCCCTGGGACGGTCACGGCGCCTTTGTCGATGCGGACCAATTCAAGGCGCTGCGGTCGTTTGGACTGGTCCCGGCGGGCGCCGGCTGGACCCTGAGCCGTGATCGGTATGGGCTGCGTGCGGAGATCAGCATCAAAGGCGTCGCCATCGGGCTGCGCTGGATTTGGCCAGGCGTTTTTCAGATGGGTTCGCCGCCGACAGAGCAGGGTCGCGACAGTGACGAGACGCAACATGAGGTCATCCTCACCCGCGGTGTCTGGCTGGCGGAGACTGCCTGCACCCAGGCGTTGTGGGAGGCGGTGATGGATAAGAACCCCAGCTACACAAAGGGGCCACAGTTGCCGGTCGAGCAGGTCAGTTGGGAGGACATCCAGGTATTCATCGGGCGTTTGAATACCTGGCTGGGCGGGTCGGTCGAGCGGTCTGCGCGGCCGACCCAAGGGTTTCGCCTCCCGACCGAGGCGGAGTGGGAATATGTCTGTCGGGCCGGGACCACCACGGCGTATTCTTTCGGTGATGTGTTCGATTCCAAACTGGCGAATATCGGCAGCAAGACGGTTGCTGTCTGTTCATTGCCGCCTAACCCCTGGGGGCTCTACGAGATGCACGGCAATGTCGATGAATGGTGTCAGGACTGGTTCGGTGACTATTCCGCCGGGCCGGTGATCGACCCCGCGGGGGCTGATTCAGGCGATAGGCGTGTGCGGCGCGGCGGCGGTTGGGTCTACCGGGCGCACTCCCTGCGCTCCGCGTGCCGCTTCCACGGCGCTCCCGGCTTCCGCGGCCACTACTGCGGTTTCCGGCTTGCCCTAGGTCCCGAGCCCGGCCAGGCAGGAAATGGCCAGCCGGTAGGGAGCGGGGCCGGACTGCCCGCGCAGGGAGCGAGCGGGAGCGATCGGAAGGCGCGGGCGGTCCGGCCCCGCGGGGGCAAGGGGAGCACAAAAACATGAAATACCATTTCTTCCACATTCCGGCCCTGGAGCCGGAGGCCGCGACCGAGGAGCTCAATCGCCTGCTCGCTCAATACCGCATTCTGTCGGTCGACCGTCATCTGGTCGCCGACGGCTGGAGCAGCTTTTGGGCGCTGTCCGTCTGCTACGCCGACACCGAGACCGCCCCCGGCGCGCCGGGCGCAACCCGTAGGGTCCGCTGCGCGGACCACCCCGTCGCCTATCCAACGACCCGGACCGCGGCTCATCCCCCGGATGTATAACCCGTAGGGTCCGCTTCGCGGATCATCCCCCAGCCCATCCCCCAGCCCCTCCCCCCGAATCAAATCGCGAACGTTCATTGAGGTTCTCGGTCCGCGGAGCGGACCCTACGGTAGACTACGCAAACCGGCTCTCCCACTTAAATGGTTCAGCGGATGTCCAATTGGCGGCGCGTCTTGGTGCCCGGCGGTACCTACGCCTTTACCCTGGTCACTGAAGGCCGGGCCCCGATTCTGACCTCGCCCGTGGGTCGGTCCATCCTGCGCCAAGTGCTGTGCGATTGTCGGCGGACCTGGCCTTTCGATATCGTCGCCGTGGTGCTGTTGCCCGACCATCTGCATACCTTATGGCGGCTGCCGACGGGCGATTGCGCCTACCCGCGGCGCATCGGTTGGATCAAGAAGGAGTTCACCAAGGCCTGGCTGGCGGGCGGTGGTGCGGAACAGCCGGTCTCGGCCTCGCGGCAGCGCCACCGCCGCCGCGGCGTGCTGCAACGCAAGTTTTGGGAGCACTGCATCCGGGGGGAGGCGGACCTGTGCAGCCATTTGGATTACATCCATTACAATCCGGTGAAACACGGCTATGCGACCTGCGCGCGGGATTGGCCCTGGTCGTCGTTCCACCGCTATCGGCAGGCCGGCGTTTACCCCGAGGATTGGGGGTGTATCGTCCTTGAATTCGGGGATTTGTCGGATGGTTGCGGAGAACCGGGAGGTTTTGGTTGAGCCCCGTCGGGTCCGCTGCGCGGACCGGCCGCGTACGGGAACCTGCGGCGTCGGGGTTGACTGCGAGGGGGGTGGTCCGCACAGCGGACCCCGGTGGGCCTCGTAGGGTCCGCTGCGCGGACCAGCCGCGTACGGGAACCTGCGGCGTCGCGGTTGACTGCGAGGGGGTTGGTCCGCACAGCGGACCCTACGAGCCCGCGTGCTTGGGCAGGTCCCGTAGGGTCCGCTGCGCGGACCAGGTACGTACGGGAACCTGCGGCGTCGGGGTTGACTGCGAGGGGGTTGGTCCGCACAGCGGACCCTACGAGCCCGCGTGCTTGGGCAGGTCCCGTAGGGTCCGCTGCGCGGACCAGGTACGTACGGGCACCTGCGGCGTCGGGGTTGACTGCGAGGGGGTTGGTCCGCACAGCGGACCCTACGAGGGGGTTGGTCCGCACAGCGGACCCTACGAGGGGGTTGGTCCGCACAGCGGACCCTACGGGGTGAGGGTCTCATCAGGCGAGAGGCGTGTGCTGCGCGGCGGCAGTTGGATCAACCAGGCGCAGAACCTGCGCTCCGCGTACCGCAACCACAACGATCCCGGCAACCGCAACCACAACTTCGGTTTCCGGCTTGCCCTAGCTCGACGGGGCGGCGGCAGTCGCCCCATGGACCAGACGCTCATCCGGTCCTGCCGCCCGGCAGGCGAAAAGCACAGGGCCGGCGGTGTGTTGGTAGGGGGAGCGGATGCCCCTCGAAGGCTCACCGTTCGGCCGCCCTCAATCGGGTGCGGCGCGCGATGAAGGGTTCGCCGCCCGGCCCCCCTCCCGAGCAATTTCCCGCGCACTGGGCGAGCGATTGGGGCGAGGACCCGTTCGGCCTCTGGCAAGCGTTTACCTACAAGGGTGCGCGGCAGGCGTTTCGATGGATTCCGCCGACGCCTGAGCCATTTCTCATGGGCTCACCTGAATCCGAGCATGCGCGGTCAGACGACGAGCGGCAGCACCCGGTACTGCTCACCCGCGGTTTCTGGATGGCCGAGACCGCCTGCACCCAGGCCTTGTGGACGGCGGTGATGGGCGAGAATCCAAGCGATTTCAAAGGCGAACGGCGGCCGGCGGAGAGCGTTTCCTGGAGCGACGTGCAGGGGTTCATCGAGCGGCTGAATGCTGAACTGGCTGCCTTTGCTGGTCGGGCTTCAGCCCGGCCTGGCACGGTGGCGGATGATCGGTCCGCGCGGTGGACCCTGCGGCTGCCGACCGAGGCCGAGTGGGAATATGCCTGCCGCGCCGGGACCACTGGCCCATTCTCCTGCGGCGACGACATCACTCCGGAGCAGGCCAATTACAACGGCAACTATCCTTATCGTGGTGACCGTAAGGGGCTGTATCGGCAAGAGACCATTGACGTGGCCTCACTGCCGCCCAACCCCTGGGGCCTGTACGAGATGCACGGCAATGTCTGGGAGTGGTGCCGTGATTGGTATGGTGAGTATCCGTCCGGACTGGTCACTGACCCTGTCGGCCCTGACTCGGGCGTGGGGCGTGTGCTGCGCGGCGGCGGTTGGTTCGGCGGGGCGCGGAACCTGCGCTCCGCGTACCGCGACCACTTCGTCCCCGGCCTCCGCTTCCGCTTCCCCGGCTACGGTTTCCGGCTTGCCCTAGGTCCCGAGCCCGGCCAGCCCGGCCAGTGAGGAGCGGGGCCGGACTGCCCGCGCAGGGAGCGAGCGGGAGCGAGCGGAAGGCGCGGGCGGTCAGGCCACGCGGTGGGCGAGGAGACGCAAGTTCCATCAGGCGCTGAGGCGGATGCGCCGGGTGATTGACAACCGATAGCGCATTCGGGCGTGATAACCAGACGTAGCTGCGGGTTTTAAACCCGCCCCTACAGCAAAGGTCTGTCTGGATATCAGATACGAAGGCTCTATCGAGGAGGCGCTGTATGCTGTCCGAACGCTTGCAGAAACGGTTGGCGAAAGATCGGCCCATGACCACGATTACGCTACGCATCCCGGTGGACGTGGTGGAGTCGCTGGAAGTGATTGCCCCGCTTAAGGGATTCTCCGGGTATCAAACGTTGTTGAAGTCGTATCTCAGCGAAGGGCTGCGCCGCGATGAGGCGCTGGTCCGCCCTGCCGCGTGGCCGGAGCCGTGAGACCTTGATCATAACGTGGCCCCCAGGCCCTGGGCGCGGAGCGCCAAGACATGCGTGACACCGCCGGAGCGGTGTCACGAGAGCGCGGGGTGGACGGACTTATGACCAGGCGAGGAATCCGCGATGACCACGCTGACCATTGATGTCGCTGACCTGGCGACCGTGCAGGCGAGCATGAAGGCCGCATTCAGCGGGGTGCCGCAGGGCTGTACCTACTCCTTCCCCAGTGAAGAACAACTGCTGACGACCCTGAACGCGAACCGCTGGGCCATTCTCAAGGCCCTCACCGGTGCCGGGCCGCTCGGGGTGCGCGCGCTGGCGCGGCGCGTCGGGCGCGACGTGAAGGGCGTGCACACGGATGCCCAGGTGCTGGTCAACTGCGGGTTGATCGACAAGACCAGCGAGGGCAAGTTAAGCCTGCCGTATGACACGGTGCGCCTTGAATTGATCGTCCGGGCCGCGGCGGCCTAGACCCCGCTGGTGACGGCCTCGGCCCCGGCTGTGTAGGATGCGGTGAGGCACGAACCGCATCATGGCAGAGTGCAGCATCAGCTCTCCGCCCCCCGCTGCGCGCGCAGTTCCGCCAGCGCGTGCTCGGCCTCTCGGCGTGCCTGCGCTTCCGCGTCGGCCCGCCGCGTCGCACTTGCGGCCCCCTGCTCCGCGTCCTGTCTGGCCGCCGCCTCGGCGACGACGCGCGCCTCGGTCTCCCGCCACTCGGGTAGCACGAACCAGGCATACACCGGGTCGCGGACCATGGCGCTTGGCGCGGGTTGCGCGCACAGGTCGGTCATTCGGAATTGCAGCCCCGGCAGCACCCGCGAACGGATCACCCCGTCCTGCGGCGCGATGGGCACATAGACACCGTCCGCGGTGCGGGTGAAGAACGCCTGGCGGTCCGGTTCGCGATGCAGGATGTAATATTCGGGGACGCCGGCGGCGGCATACTCGGCCTTCTTGGTGACCGTGTCGCGCTCGACCGCGCCGCGCCCGGTGGTCGATAGGGCCTCGATGCAGAGGTCGAAGATGCCGCGATAGGAGACATCCAGGGGCAAGAGCGGCTGGGGGTTATCGTTGCGCACCACGCCGAAATCGGGCTTGCGGATCACGGTCCCGGTCGGCAGCGGCAGCCGGAAGCCCAGCTCCAGGGCCACCGTCCGGGCGATCGGGCGGGTATCCAGAAAGAATTGCAGGAGCCGGACGAACCAGGCATGGACCAAATAGGTCTCATAGTCGGACACGGGTTTTTCCTCCAGACGACCGTTGTTCCATTCGTAATGGACGTCCGACTCCAGGTAATACGATTTCCAATAGACTTCTTCCGAGACCTGCAGGCCGTCGGCCGAGTGCGGTTCGGCAAGCCCCTCCATTGAGGGCTCGGGCGGGTGCGCGACCGCGGGGAGCGGCGCGCGAAGCGGGGCGGCAGTTGGGCTCATGGCAGTCGATTGGGCCGTGAAATGGGCGTGGTTGCACTGAAGCCTACCACAGGGACGCAACCATGGGGCTCGCCGGCCGGGCTTTGCCGTCGCGCACTGAGGGCGGAGGCGATTCCGTGAAAGGCCTTCGGTTACACTTGCCACTGACGCCAACCCCGAGCGGAGGACCGCGGCGATGAATCCCCTCGCGCATTTCGACCCCGATGACCCCTATCCGGAGAGCGACGGCGAGCCCATGGCGGAGAATACCGAGCAGTATGAGTGGCTGGTGAAGATCAAGGAGAATATCGAAATCCTCTTTGCGCAGGACCCGCAGGTCTTCGTCGCCGGGGCTCTCTTGTGGTATCCGGTTCCCGATCGGCGGATCGCCGGCCCGGTGGCCCCGGACGTGATGGTCGCCATCGGCCGGCCCAAGGGCCGCCGGGGCTGTTACAAGCAGTGGGAAGAGGGCGGTATCGCCCCCCAAGTGGTCTTCGAGATCCTCTCGCCGGCGAACAGTCTCAAAGAGATGGCCGATAAGCTGGCCTATTACGACACCTACGGGGTCGAGGAATACTACGTCTACGATCCATCCGCCAACACGCTGGAGATTTGGCTGCGCCAGGAGGGGCGGGTGCGGCGGATGTCCCACTTGAAGGGCTGGGTCAGTCCGCGGCTGGGTATTCGCTTTGCGTTGACCGGCGAGACGCTGGAGATCTTCGATCCGCAGGGGCAGCCGTTCTTGACCTCGGTCGAACTCGCCGCGCGCTTGCGCGATGAGGCGGCGCGTGCCGCGCTGGAGCGTGCGCGTGCCGAGGAGGAGCGCGCGTGCGCCGCGCAGGAGCGTGCCCGTGCCGAGCAGGAACACGCGCGTGCGGAGCAACTGGCCGAGCGGTTGCGCGCCCTGGGGTTCGAGCCTTGAGCCTGGGGGCCCGATCAAGGGTTTTTCACGAAGACACGGAAGAAAGAGAAGAAATCCTCTCACAAAGACACAAAGATAGAGAAGCCTTTCATGGCTTTTTAGCTCTCTTTTCTTCTTCGTGTCTTTGTGTCTTTGTGAGAGCATCTTCTTTTTCGGTGAGAGCCCGTAGGTTGGAGTGAGCGAGAGCAAACCCCAACGCCCCCTGGCCGCGAAATGCCCGGAGAGCCCCGTAACCCCTTGAAAGCATGTTCAGGAGACGCTGGGCTTCAATGGGTTAGCGAATTCGCCATCAGTGTCCGTTCCTCACCGCATCCTAGGAGTCTCCCGCGTGACGGCCTTAGGTTACACTTCCGACACCCGCAGGCGCGCTACAGCACCAAGCGCGGCGTGGACTGGGTTGGCTACAAAGTTCACTTCATGCAACCCTGGTTTCTCAGTTGAAAAAGGAGTGAGTGGTGCTAGACTCATTGGCAAGACAGGCTGCGGACCAGCGGAGATCATCAGCCGGATCGGGTTTCCGGATGCATAAGAACGTTGCGATCCCGATAGGATTTCCGTGGCTTTTTCTCTGTATCGACCGATGAGCGCATTGGGGGTATGGTCATGGCCAGTCGCACTGATTTTGCGGTCACGGCGTCCTATCGGGCGCACCCGCTCTCCATGGCGATCACGGCCTGCCTGCGGCAGGGCTCAGGGATGCGTCTGGCTTCGGCTGCCGTATTGACACTGGCCATGGCGGTGCCTTCCTTGAGTCAGGGCGATACGTTCGCCGTCACCAACCTGCTCGACTCCGGTTCCGGAAGCCTGCGGCGGGCATTACAGGACGCCAACACGCATCCTGGGGCAGATCAAGTCACGTTCAGCAGTGTCAGCGGCACTCTGGCGCTGACCTCCGGGCCGCTCGCGATCACCGATTCAGTCGCAATCAGCGGGCCGGGTTCGGATTTGCTGACGATTGACGGGAATCTTGCCGCACCACTGGTTCAGATCAATATTACGGATGCGGATATCACGCTTTCGGGGCTGACCTTGACTCGCGGCGCCGCGGTGGACAGCAGGGGCGGGGCCATCACATGCGAGATGGCGGTTGGGCAAGCAGGGTCGACGCTGACGATCAGCGACGCTGTGATCACAGGTAATGTCGGGTTCGGAATCGGCGTCAAAGTTTTCACTTCGCCTGAATACTCACCGTATCCCAACGAAAACACGGCTCAAGTCATAATAAGTGACAGTACCGTTTCTGCGAATTCAGATGGTGGGGTGACATTCGAAACCTATTACAACAAGGCAACTCCGACACTGCAGGTAACCCACAGTACGATCAGCGGAAACAGCGGGCCTGGGCTCGACGGCTCCTCCTATCATCCGTGGATGTCGGCGTATTATACGGCCCAAATTGACATTCAGGACAGCGCCATTCTTGACAACCACGGCATTGGGGTCAGCGGTGGCTGTACGGCCGTTTCTGTCAATAACAGCACTATCTCCGGAAATGGCGGTGGTGTCGCTGCGGGAGCTGGGACATTTTGCGATATGAACCACTATGGACCATCGCAAACGATTGTCGAAAATAGTCAGATTGTGGGTAACGACTGGGGGGTGTGGGGGGGTCGTTTCGGCTATCCATTCGTGATCAACAGCCAGGTTTCCGGCAATCGTGGAAATGGCGTTTATCTTTATACCGGCGGCGGGGCCATTGTGATCGAGAGCAGCCGGATTTCCGGCAATGACGGGGTGGGTGTTGTTGAATCATCAGGGGGTTACGCGGACTCGATGTGTTCCGTAAGCAACAGCACGATCGATAACAATCAGGGCGGCGGAATCGAGGTGTCGAATTTTACCGGCTGGGTTCACAATGAGCTTGACATCAGCAACAGCACGATCTCGGGTAATTTCGGCGCCTTCGGCGGCGTGCGGTTTTACTCTGCCGAACAAGGACCTCTGCGTATCCGCAACAGCACGATTGTCGGGAATTCGGCGGATGCTCAGGGGGGCGGTGTTCAGTGGGGTTACTATTTTGAGAACGAAGCGCGTGCCATGTTGGAAAATAGTATCGTGGCAGGCAACACTGTCGGAGGTTCCGGGTCTGATCTGGAGGGTATCTTCACTGCCGCGTACAGTCTCATTCAAGCGCCAGGTGCGGCCACCATTCACGAGCCTGTTGCCGGCTCAAATCTGATCGGTGTCGATCCCGGGCTCGGTCCATTGCAGGACAACGGCGGTCCCACGCCGACTCATGCCCTGCTGTCCGGCAGTCCGGCGCTTGACCGTGGTGACCCGGACTTCGCGCCGCCGCCGGACTTCGATCAGCGGGGCGACCCGTACGCGCGGGTTGGCCACGGCCGCCTTGATATCGGCGCATACGAAGTACAAGGCGCTGCCCCAGCGGCCATTGGGGTTTGGCGCCCGAGCGACCGTGGGTTCCGGTTGGATACCAACGACAACGGCCGTTGGGACGGGGTGGGCGGCGGCGATACGCTGACCGCTGCCTTCGGACAGGCAACCGACCGCCCGGTGGTCGGCGACTGGAACGGCGACCACGCCGATGACGTCGGTTTCTGGCGTCCGAGTACCCGCCAGTTTTTCCTGGACACCAACGGCAACCGCCGGTGGGACGGAGTCGCGGGCGGCGATACCCTGACCGGCGCCTTCGGTCTCGCAACCGACTTGCCGGTGACCGGCGACTGGAGCGGTGAAGGTACTGATGGGGTTGGCACCTGGCGCCCGAGCGACCGCAGATTCCGGCTGGACAGCAACGGCAACGGTTGGTGGGACGGTGTGACCGGTGGCGATACGCTGACCGATGCCTTCGGACAGGCCACTGAGCGC
>Ga0247836_1004410_pt1 | contig 17610 bp, 20 predicted proteins | sample LaCruzMarch2015__4_FD_187116 | JGI IMG/M metagenome (GOLD analysis project Ga0247836, IMG submission 187116) | Freshwater microbial communities from meromictic Lake La Cruz, Castile-La Mancha, Spain - LaCruzMarch2015_14m | ecosystem: Environmental > Aquatic > Freshwater > Lake | place: Spain... | reverse complement strand
ACCCAAGCGGGTGCGGGGCGTTTCGAGAAACCCGCTCCGGACGCCCGGGCCGCTCCTCCCGAGGCTCACGAGTCGCTCATCAGCCGGAAGACCGGTGCGGAGGTGCCATTGACCGGGCTATCCTTCGGCAAAACACCGCAGGTATAGGGAACCGGGAATAAGCGAGTTACCCGTTCGGATAGTTCGGCTATTCCCGCCCGCTTGTGCCCACGAAAATAGCAGTGTTTTCGTTACCCGCAGTGGCGGCGGGCGAACTCGCGAGCCTGGGCACGCCGAGAGGCGTGGCTTTCCAACAGATAAACGCCGCGACTGACCAGCCACTGGGCCAGCGACACGCGGAGATGGCGAGCGCGGCCGTCGGGCCGTCGCTCGTAGAGTTTGAGGATGACCGTGCCGTCGGGCATGAATCGCACATGCCGAACGGGACGGTCGTTGAAAGTGGTGATTTTCACCGTGGAACCTTCCGTGAAAAAAAGAAGGCAGGGGCGGCGCCCGAAGGCGCCGCCCCTGCCGTGATGAACCTCGATACAACCGCCGGCTCAAATGCCCAGCGGCGCTTGCCGCCGACTGGCGGAACGAAGATGATGTCGACAGACGCGTTGAACCTGCTTTCGACCTGGTGAAGCTATGCCGACTCTTTACGTGGAAACGTCAATCGTCAGCTACCTTCGTGGGCGACCGAGTAGTCAGGTCGTTGCTGCGGCGCGGCAACTGTTGACGCAACGGTGGTGGGGTGCAGAGCGGGCGAACTACGAACTCGTTACCTCGCAGTACGTGCTCGACGAGGCGGCGGATGGTGATTCCGCCCTGGCCCAGAGTCGACTCGAGACGCTCGCAGGTGTCCCTATCCTGCCTGTTGAGGGGGCAATCCTGGACATCGCCGAAGAGATCCTGCGAAAGGCGATTCTGCCACGATCGGCGAGTGTCGACGCCTTGCATATCGCCATGGTGGCTCATCACCAAGTAGACTACTTGTTGACGTGGAACTGCACGCATATCGCGAATGCCCGAATCCTTCCCAAGGTTTTTGGCGTACTCGACAGCGCGGGACTCGCGAGGCCGATCATCTGCACGCCGGAGGAGTTGCTGAACGATGACACAGAAATCTCCTGATCGCGACACGACGATCGAAGACATTCACGCGACTCGACGACGCATCGCGGAAAAGTTTGGACACGATCTCGCGGCCATCGTCGAGGACGCCCGGAATCGGCAAGCCGCCTCCGGCCATGAAATCTGGCGACCGAAGCCGAAGCCTTCGGAGGCGTCCCCGAGTTCATGACGTCAGGAAGCCCGACGGCGTTTGCCGCCGCCCTTGCGGTCGCCCGCCTTTAGCCAGTGCTTGCTGCACCACTGCGACACCCGGTCGGGCTTCTCCGTCAGCCGGTGGTAAGGCTCGGGAATCCCCGCGTCCTCCATCAGCCTCCCGATCCGGGCACAGTTCCGCATGTGGTCCTTCGTCATGTCCAGTTCCTTGGCGATCTCCTTGTAGGTCTTTCCCGCCAAACGCCGCTCAACGATCACGCGGGCATGCTTCACCAGCTGCGGTTCAGCGAACGCATTGACCACGAGCGTCCGCTGGAGCATCACCCAGGGCTCGTCCTCCGCCACGGCGGCAGAGAGCCGCTCGATCCCCGCCACGAGCCTCTTCTCCTCCTTGTAGAGCTTCTTGAGTTCGGCAGCCACCGCACCGCCTTTCTCATGGAGCTCCTTCACGCGAGCAAGCACCGCATCGCGGACGCCGTCGAGCGAGACCACCTCGTTCACTACGGCCTCGAGTACGGCGGGATACACCCGCTCTCGCATGCAGTAAACGCGGTTCCAGCACTTGCCCGTCGCCGAGGCGGAGCAGCGAAACGAGCCGTCCGTCTTCCCGTAGGAATACATCGGCGATCCACACACGCCGCAGTTGAACACGCCGGCGAGCAGGCCTCGCCGCTGCCGGGTCGTGCCGCGGAGTGGATGGCCGGCACCGCGAACCGGCTTCTGGAAAACGCGTCGCTTGTCGACCACCTCGTTGGCCCTGTACCAGAGGTGATCCGACACGATCCGCAGATGCAGGCTCTCCCGCGTCTGGATCTTGTCCTCGTCGTTCCAGACGTACTCCGATTTGCCCGTCCGCAGCTTTCGCTTCGCCTTCTTCTTGCGGAAGGTCTCGAAGCCCCGGTAAATCGTGCGGCGGATGATCGCGTTGACGTTGCCCGCCGTCCACTTCGCCTGTCGAGACCACTTGGCCTTGGCAAACTTGATAGCGTCGAGCCATTCACCCACCTCGGCCGCCGTCTCTCCGGCGGCGATCCGTTCGAAAACCTCGCGGATGACCACCGCCTTCTCCTCGTCGATCTCGTCATAGAACGGGCCCTTAGCGGGCTCGGTCTCCGTCGCCGGCAGGGTCGGTCGACGCTTGTACCCGATCACCGTGTTGCCGACGGCGGCACCACGGGCCCACAAGCCGTCGTGGGCCCGCTCGATCCGCTTCCGCGTGTAGAAGTTCGACCGGGCGTGCTGCATCTGGCTCATGTGCAGCCGATCGGGCCAGTCGTCGTCAGCCGTGTCGATGTAGTCCGACGTGCAGATCACCCGTACGTCGGCGTCCACCGCCGATTCAAAGAGTTCGCCCGCCTTCGTGTGGTGGCGGTACAGCCGGCTCGATTCCTCGGCGATGATCAGGTGCCATCGCTTGGCCTCGATGCCTGCCCAAACCTGATTGATCCCTGGGCGGTCGGCGATCTCGCCGCTGACCTCGGGCTCGGCAATGACGTCGATCACGACCTGCTCCGGCTTCCAGCCCTTGGGCAGGTTCGACTCCAGGAACGTCCGGCAGGAGGCCACTTGGTCGTCGATACTCGACTGCCGCTGTTCCTCGGTGGAGAACCGGGCGTGGATCAGGGCGTGGAGCGGCTGCTCCTTCGGCAGCAGGATGGGTTGGCGGAGGTGCATCATGACGCACCCCCTTTCACCGCCGCCGGCGGCACGATCGCGATCCCCCGGGCCGCACCGCGGGCCCGAGCGGAGAGGCCAACCCTCTCCGGCATGGCCTCGGAAGACTTTGCTGAAACTTTGCTGAAGGGTCCCGACTTCGACCGAAACGGGCCGCTTCGATCCAACGCCAACCAACGATCACAAGTCGTTGACAGGCATGGACATTGCGTCAGGAATCGCAGAAAATCCGGGAGAGCGGAAAACGGGCTCGAATGAATCCCGCCCTCTCCGCTGGTTGGTTTTACAGGATGGATAAGACGGCCAACAACACTTCTGCTTGCCGACAGCCCCTTTTGTCCAGTGCCGTCACGGCCCGCCTGAGCGTGTGAGGCTCAGTTCGCCCGCTGCTTCACGATCTCGCGGATCGAGACGCCGTCAACGAGCACGTCGGTGAGCACGGCTCGGCCGTCGAGCAGCCGGACCTCGGCGACCGGCCGGTCCTGGCCTTCACGAAATCGCTCGGTGACGAGCTTGTCGGCGTCGGGGGCGAGCCGCTCGTTGAGATACAAGCGGTCGAAGGGCCATTCGACGAACACGGTCTCGGGCGACGTCTGCCCTCCCCACCGCGGCCACTTGGCCACGAGCCGGATCACGGTCGAGCCGGAGACGGGCTCGAGCGACAGCGATTTGATCCGCGACAGGCCGTCGTCTCCCGCCTCGAGCGTGGCCCAGACCGGCACGGCGTCCCGCCCCACCATGCCCTCCGGCTTCGGCACCCGGCCCTCGGCGGGCCGCACCGCGAGGTAGCGGCCGCGGAGCGGGTCGTACGGATCGGGCGCCATGCACTCCAGGCGCACGGTCGTTCCGCGGGCGATCACCCGTTCGTGCTGCCAGATGCCCGCGAGCGGCAGGAGCCACTGGGCAGCCACAGCCACGGCAAACACGGCGAGCGCGGGCCTCATGCGGACGGTCCTCCCGGCAGGGCCGCCCGCCGGCGGCTGATGAAGATGTTGAATCCGAGGAAGCCCACGCCGATCACGATGAAGGCCAGCCCCTTCACGAGCAGCGACACGTCGGCGTCAGCCATCCGCAGGATGACGAGCAGCGTGATCAACGCGGCGCCGATCCGCGCGGCTCCCTGCCGCCCGAGGAACTCGAGCGCGATCAGCGCGATCGCCGTGGCCAGAAGCACGAACGAGTAGATGATCGCGACGGGCCAACCGCTCGTGTCCTTGCCCGAGAGCGGCGCGGCCAGGAGCGGCACCACCGCCAGCCCCGCGACCGCGAGCACCGCGAAGCGGCCCTGCCGGAAGGCGAGGACGGCGAAGCCTGCGACGACGGCCAGCAGCAGCCAGCACCACGCCAGCGGCAGCGAGAACCCAACGCTCTTCACGAGGTGGCGGGCCGGATCCTCGTAGGTTGCGATGAGCGCCATCACGACCAGGGCGAGCCCCCCAAGCAGCACCTGGGGTTTGCGGGCGAGCGGCTCCGCGATCCCGTGGCGGTCGAGCGGGAAGAGCAGCACGGCCGCGGCCGAAAGCATCGTCAGCCAGAAGGCCGGCCGGTCGGCGGCGAACGCCGCCACAGCGAACAGGCCGAGGAGTGCCGTTGCCACAAGGACGAGCCGGCTGCCCGACGCGGGCCGCTCGCGGAGTTCGGGACCCGGCCAGAGCGGGAGGATGCCCGCCAGCAGAAGCGGATACCAGAGCCGCACGTCGGCCCCCTCGCCCGAGAAACCGAACCCGCGGCCGGTGACCTGGGCGACGGTCCAGATGGCGATCCCGATCAGATACGCGATCGCCACCGCCTGCGACCGCAGCACCCAGGCCAGCGGCACGCTCACGACGCACCACCAGAAGACGAGGTCGGTCCACTTGCCGGGCAGGTTGTAGATCTGCGAGACGAGCGCCAGCGCGGCCCCGGCGGCGAGCGTCTGCACGAGCGCCGCCGCCTCCCGCTGCCAGGGCTTCGCGGCCTCGCCCTTCTGGAGCACCCACCAGCTGACGGCCTGCGACGCCGCCAGCGGCCCGAGCGCGAGCATGAGCCGCACCCAGCGGGGAAAGTCGTCCCAGTTGTAGGCGAGCACGGCGATCAGCCCGGTACCGATCAGCAGCGCCCCGACGGCCCCCACGACCATCTGCGCGAGGCCGCCCTGCGGCTCGGCAGCGTACCGCTCGCGGAGCCTCCGCGCCCCGTCGGTGGTGAGGATTCCCTCCCGCTCCCACGCCGGGAGTTGCTCGGCGAGCCAGCGCTGGTGGATCAGGCTCATGGGTTGACGGTAGCGGAGGATTCGAAAACGACACGTTTATACCGCATGCCCCGGCTGTGGCTTCGAGGAGGTCGCAAACCCATCGCCTCGACGCCAAGAGTGTCTTTCCGTACACTCTCTCCATGCCGACCATCAGCCGCTTTTTCGGCATCGCCATCGAGATGTTCTGGCGCGAGCACAACCCGCCCCACTTTCACGCCACCTACGCAGAAGACGAGGCGGTCTTCGAGATCGCGTCGCTCGATATAATCAGGGGTCATCTTCCCCATCGGGCTCGGGCGCTCGTGACGGAGTGGGCGGAGCTGCACCGCGAGGCACTGCTGGAGAACTGGGAGCTATGCAGCCAACTGAAGCCGCCCAATCCCGTTCCCCCACTGGAGTAAACGACACCGGAGAGTCGGCCGCGGCCTGGCGGATCGCCGAGGCGGCTCCCAGCGGACGGTGGACATTGGCCGTGCGCTTTCGCGACGGCCTCGCCGGCGAGGTCGATCTCGGCGGGTTCCTGGCCTCTCCGGCGGTCGTGGGCACGCCCTTCGAGCCTCTCCGCGACGAGGCCTTCTTTCGGCAGGCGCAGGCCGCCGAAGGGGTCGTTCGCTGGCCGAACGGCGCCGATCTCGCACCCGACGCGATGTACGACGCGATCCGCGCTGCAGGCCGCTGGGTCGTGCCGTAGGCCTGAGCCGGGTCAGGCCACGCCGTAGCGTTTGGCCATCTCGGCGAGCGTGATGCACTTCACCTTGCCGGCGTTGCCGGCCTGTCCGAACTGCACCATCCGCTCCGCGCACACCTTCTTCATCGCCTCGCGCGACGGCTTCAGGTAGTCGCGGGGGTCAAACTTGTCGGGCGTCTCGAACAGCACCTTGCGGATCGCGCCGGTGATCGCCATCCGGCAGTCGGTGTCGACGTTGATCTTCCGTACGCCGTGCTTGATGCCCTTCTGGATCTCCTCCACCGGCACGCCCCAGGTCTGCGGCATCTTGCCGCCGTACTTGGTGATGACGTCCTGCAGCTGCTGCGGCACGCTCGACGAGCCGTGCATCACGAGGTGGCAGTTGGGGAGCATCCGGTGGATCTCCTCGATTCGCTTCATCGCCAGCACGTCGCCGTCGGGCTTGCGAGTGAACTTGTAGGCCCCGTGGCTCGTGCCGATCGCCACGGCGAGCGCATCGACGCCGGTGGCCGCCACGAACCGGGCCGCCTCGTCGGGGTCGGTGAGCAGTTGGTCGTGGGAGAGCTTACCGGTGGCGCCGTGGCCGTCCTCGGCCTCCCCCTCGCCGCTCTCGAGCGAGCCCAGGCAGCCCAGCTCACCCTCCACCGACACGCCCTGGCGATGCGCCAGCTTCACGACCTCCGCGGTGACCTTGACGTTGTAGTCGAAGTCGGCGGGCGTCTTGCCGTCTTCCTTGAGCGAGCCGTCCATCATCACGCTCGTGAAGCCGTTGTCGATCGCGCTTTGGCAGGTGGCCGGGGAGTTGCCGTGATCCTGGTGCATCGCGATCGGGATCGCGGGATAGAGCTCGGCGGCGGCGAGCATCAGGTGGCGCAAGTAGTTGTCTTGCGAGTAGCTGCGGGCCCCCCGCGAGGCCTGCACGATCACTGGGGAGTCGGTCTCCTTGGCCGCCTCCATGATCGACTGGATCTGCTCCATGTTGTTGACGTTGAACGCAGCCAGGCCGTAGCCGTGCTCCGCGGCGTGGTCAAGCAGGATGCGCATCGGGACGAGCGGCATGGAGAAAGCTCCTCGAAGGGGCGGGCGGGGCCGGCTCTGGGCCGGTGCCGCGAAGACCGCAGCGCTCAAGAGCATACGGCAAAATCCGGGGTGCTAGAATCCCGGTGGGTTCGCCACCGCCCGCCCCCGCCGGGACGTTCCTTGACCGATGGATATCCGCCCCGTCACCGACCCCGTCAGAAGCCTGCTCTACGTGGCAGGCGGCTGGGCCTGCCTCGGCCTCGCGGTGATCGGGGCGATCCTGCCGGTGATCCCCACCACGCCGTTCGTGCTGCTGGCGAGCTGGTGCTTCTACCGAGGCTCGCCCCGGATCCACGCCTGGCTCCACCGCTCCCGCTGGTTCGGCCCGACGCTCGACGACTGGCACCACTACCACGGCATCCGCCGCAGCCTCAAGCACCGGGCGATCCTGATGGTCCTGGCCGTGGTAACGACCACGCTGTTTTTCAACGCGCTGGCCTGGTACCTGCAATACCTCACGATCGCGCTGGTCAGCTTCGGCCTGTACACGATCTGGACGGTGCCCACGCTGCCCGACGACGCCCCGCAGGCCCCGCGGACGCTCGCGGAATAGATGGCCGTGGGTAGCGCAGGCTCGGGGTGGCCCGTGCCATCTCGCCGGACCTTCGCTTCGACATCCTGCCTGCGCTCGGCCAGCAACGCCGGCTCCGGGGCACGGGCAACCCCTCGCAGTCGATTACATCGTCTGATGGATCGCCTGCCAGGAAGCCGGGGGTGGAAGCCGGAGGAGCCTGGAGATTTCGCTTCCCAGACGTCGGGGCGGAACAGAGGGCGGCGCGAAATATCCCAGCGACGGAGGCTTTCACCCACGGCGAACGACTTCAGTGGACCGCGCAGTCGCGGACAACCCCTCGCTTCAATCCTCGATGGAGTCGCCCGGTTCGGGCAGGGAGAAACTCACGGCCAGGCCGATCAGGCAGATCACCGTGCCCACGATCGCCGCGGCCGTGGAAAACTTGAGCGCCGCCGATTCGTACGGCAGGAACCCCGCCACGAGCGTCGTGACCGCCGCCGCCGACGTGCCCAACATCCGACCGCCGATGTTGGCGGCGAAGCTCTCCCCCGTGCCCCGGAGGTGCACCGGGAACACATGCGGCAGATAGTTGCCCCAGAACGAGAGCTGACCCACCGTCACCAGGCCGACCAAAAACATCCCCATCGACATCGTCGTCACCGGCAACCGCCCCAGCCAGGCCCATTCGAGCGGGATCTCGAAGAAGGTGGTGTTGGGCACCCGCAAAAAGAACCAGAACACGAGCGGCGTGATCAGGAGCCCCGGAATCTGCAACAGCCGGAGTTTCCAGCCCCATGCGATGCCGGCGGATAGCACCACCGCCATCAGAAAGCGGCCCCCGAGGCCACCGATCTCCTGCATCTTCGTGTACTCCGCGGCGATCTTCTGCCCGACGCGGGCGGCGGCCGGCTTGGCGACCGCGGCGAGCTGGGCCGGATCGGCCTCCCCCTTGGCCTTGGCCGCCGCGGCGGCCGTCGCGCCGGCCTGGGCCGACGCCGCCTGCACTTCGGCCAGCCCTGGCACCATCTGCGGCATCTGCTGGATCGCCCCGAAGGCCACGCCCAGCGTGCAAGCGAAGCCGAGCGTGGTCACGATCGTGGTGCGGCGGAGCTGGGGCGCAAACAGCGCGGCGATGCTCGGCCGCTTGAGCGTGCCGGCCGCCCGCTTGGCGGCCCAGATCGGCGACTCCGGCAGGAAGGGCCGGATCAGAATCAGCGGGAGCGCCGGGATCAGCCCCGACATCAGCGTGTATCGCCAGGCCTCGTGCTGGTGCTCGGCGCCGATCGTCCCCAGAAATGAGAGCCAGTCCGGCAGCTGAATCACCGGAAAACTCGTGCCATATTGGATCGCGATCCCGTTGGCGACGGCCACCATCAGGCCGCCGATCGAGGAGCAGGCCTGCGTATAGCCGAGCACCCGCTCCCGCTGCTTGGGATCAGGAAACAGCTCCGCCAGCCAGGCCACCGCCGCCACGAACTCCACGCACACGCCCACGAACACGAAGCAGCGGCAGACGAGCAGCATCCAGAGATTGGTCGAGAAGCCGGCGGCGAAGGCGGCGAACGCGTAGATGAGGATGCTCCAGGTGAGCACCCGGCGGCGGCCGAGCCGGTCGGTGAGATAGCCGCCGAGCAGGCCGAACAGGCCGCCACACAGGGCCGGCACATAGAAGAGCAGCCCCACCCAGCGGAGAAATTCCGGACTCCCCGGCTGAAAGCCCCCGAGTTCCAACAGTGCAGGCCGCGCAATCAGCGGCAGCATCAACAGCTCGTAGATGTCAAACGCGAAGCCGATCGCTGCGATTGCACAGACGAGCCAGCCCGTCAGCGTCAGCCGCCCTCCGACTGAGGTGCGGGTCGGGACCGGGTCGCGGGCTGCGGCGGCCATGTGTCGTCTCCGGGACGGAACAGGCCGGCCACGGAACGAGCCGTGCCGGTCAGGCCCGCAAGCCTACCGGCACCTGAGCGCGGCGGAAACCTCGCCCCGCTCTCACTGAGGGCCGATCGACGGCGGGCGTTTGGCGAGGAAGTCACGCGGGCCGCGGGTCGTGTAGTAAGGGTAGGCAACCGCACCCGTCGGCGGGCCCGCCGGCGCGATCGCGCCGTAGTCGGAGGCGGCGAGCGCAGCCTTCTCGTCGGCCGTCAGATGGTGCTTGGCAAGGCCGCCGTAGCGGCCCGTGTGGGGCGCATGGCAGACGCCGCCGGGGCAGTCCTTGCAGCCACCGGCTTGGCAGCGACCGTCGGGGCAGCCCTCCGGCGGGCAGCCCTCCTCGCAATCCCGGCAGTCGCCCCCCTGGCCGCCGCCACCGTGCGAGTACGGGCCGTCGGCGTTCAAGAGGAACAGCCGGTCGATGATTGAGCAGCCGGTGCTCGTGGCGGTGATGGCAACGGCTACGGCGAAGCCGAGGAGTCGGAGGCTGGCAGGCGTGCGATGCATGGGAGGGCTCCCGCTGGGCGGAGCGTGCCTGCCGTCGGCGAACCACCGTCGGCGCACGCTTCCAAGGTTACTGGTGGTATCGGTCGTGCCGCCCGCACGGATTGAGAAAACTCTGCGGCTGGCAGCCTGGGCAACCGCGGGGTGCAGGGCTACCCGGACCGTCAGTCGCGATAGCGGCTGACGATCAGCGCTATATTTTGGCCACCGAAGCCGAAACTGTTGGAGAGGGCGCGGTCGCACCTGCCCTCACGGACCTGGTTGGGCACATAGTCGAGGTCGCAGTTGGGGTCGGGATATTCGTAGTTGATGGTCGGCGGGAGCAGGCCGTCACGGATCGCCAGCAGGCAGACGATCAGTTCGGTAGCGCCGGCGGCCGCGATCAGATGACCCATCATGCTCTTGGTGCTGGAGACCGGGATCTTGGCGGCCCGCGGGCCGAACACGGTCTTGATGGCCAGCGTCTCGACCTTGTCGTTGACGTCGGTGCTCGTGCCGTGGGCGTTGATGTAATCGATGCCGTCGACACCGAGCCCGGCGTCGGCCAGCGCCATCCGAATGCAGGCCGAGGCGCCCCGCCCCTCGGGATGCGTGTCGGTGATCCGGTAGGCGTCGGCAGTGGAGCCGTAGCCCACCACCTCGCCGTGGATCTTCGCCCCGCGCCGCTTGGCGTGCTCGAGGTCCTCGAGCACCACCATCGCGGCCCCCTCGCCGAGCACGAAACCGTCCCGCTGGTTGTCGAACGGGCGGCTGGCTCGCTGCGGTTCGTCGTTTCGCGTCGAGAGAGCCGTCAGCAGGTTGAAGCCGGTCACGCCGAAGGGATGGATCATGCTGTGGCAGCCACCGGAGAGCATCACATCGGCCTCACCACGGCGGATGATCTCGACCGCTTCGCCGATCGCCTGACTGGAAGCGGCGCAGGCGGTAAGGCAGTTGAGGTTCGGCCCCTGGGCGTCGAACAGCGCGGCCAGATGGCCGGCCGGCATGTTGGGCTCTTGCTCCACCTCGGTGAGCGGATGGAGCGTTTCAAGGCCGAGCTTGGTGAACTTCGCCACATCGAGCCTGTCCCCGTCGATGGCGGCCATCATCATGCTGGTGAAGGCGTCGAAGGCCTGCTGCCCCTCGCCGCTGCCCAGGTAGATGCCCAGGCGGGTGGGATCCCGCTCCAGACCCCTGGGCAGCCCGGCATCCCGCATCGCCTGGAGGGCCGCTCCGGCGGCAAACTTCGTGTGCCGGCCGCAAAACTGCCAGTCTTCGGCCCGCTCGCCTTCGGTGGTCACGTCCCAGTCGCGAACCTCGGCTGAGATCTTGGTGGGAAATCGCGAGGCGTCAAACACGGTTGTCAGACCCACGCCCGACTTGCCGGCCACCAGGTTTTTCCAGAGCTCCTCCACCGTCACGCCCAGCGGCGTGACGCAGCCCACCCCCGTGACCACCACCCGGCGTCTGCCTGCCACCATTCGCTCGCCCTCCTCCGGTTCGGCGCGGTCGCGGCTCACCAATCGGGCCGCACCAGCGGCTGACCAGCCTCGTCGCGGCCCACGTCATAGATGTGCATTTGGTCGAGCCACTGGAGCAACTCGTGGGGCTCAAACAGTTTGGGCACGCCCTCGCCCGGCTCGAGGTGGGCAAAGAACAGCTCCGCCTCGCCCTGCACCCGTTCCCCGACCGCGCTGGTCACCTTCGTAAGCGAGCCGCTGGCCTTGAGATCGAGCACCTCGGCCCTGAAGACAATCGTGTCGCCGGGCACGGCGTCGAAATAAAACTCGGCCGCCGCCACCTTGGCGAGCACCACGCGTCGGTTGTAGTCGATCGCCTCGGCAACCAAGAGGCCGGCGGTCTGGGCCATGCCCTCGACCACGAGCGAGTTGGGCATCAGGGCCGCCCCGGGAAAGTGGTCGTGGAGGTGCTCCTCCGCCAGCGACACGTTCTTGACCGCGGTAGCCCGCTTGCCGCGCACAAACTCGTCGAAGCGGTCGATCCAAAACCAGCGCATAAAAATCGTGCGGCGTCGTTGCGCCTGCCTCCCTCGCGGGCTGTTGCCGGCCTGGTGCGGCCCCGGTCAGCCACCGGCGTCAGGCCGCCAGTTTGCTCGTGACGTAGCGGACCATGTCTTCGACCGTGAGCGTGTTGGGGAAGTTTTGCACGCTCGGATTGGCCTCAAACTTGGCCAGGTCGATGAACGGCATCCGGGTCTTGAGTTCGGTGATGCCGGCCGCGTTGACCTTGCCGTTGGTCACGAACACGCTACTCGAGAGCACGTCTTCGGGGAACAACTCGCCCCGCTGGATTTTGATCCCGAAGGCCTTCTCCAGCCGGAAGACGATGTCGAGGAAGTCGATCGACTCCGCCCCCAAGTCGCCCACCATGGTGGCCGACGGGGAGACTTCGTCCTCGTCCACCCCCAGGGCTTCCACCAGTGCACCCTTCACCTTGTCGAAGATTTCATCGCGAGACGGCATCGACTGTTCACCTCAAGGACTAGGAATAAAACCAGCGGGGGAAGGTTAGGTTGTAATCGCGTCTTCCCCGCCTGGGAACCCGAACCTGCCCGAATTTCCCGGGGGCGGCACCGGGGTCAGCGAGAAACGGCCGCTGCGGCCGGCAGCGCCATGCCCGGGAGGGGTGCGGCGTAGGCCACCGGCAACGGCCGCCCATCGGCCCGGGGGGCCGGGTACAGGAGCGACCAGAGACGCCGCATTTCGGCCCGAACCCGGGCGTCGATGGCCTCCCCGTAGGGCTGGCGGTCGGCCAGGTTATACCGCTCGATCACCAGCCTGGCCGTGAGGCTGGTCCGGTCGCCCACCTTGCCACTGGCCTTCACTTTGGTGGTGGTTTCGTCGTGCGAAAGCACCTCGGCCGTGACCGTGAGCGTCTTGCCGGGCTCGACGAAATCGCCGTATTTCACGTTGCGGGCGGCCCGCAGAACGACGATCGAGTGGGCAAAGTCTTCGCCGAGGCGAATCGTCCAGGCAGCGGCCTGCGTCATCGCCTCGAGCATCAGCACGCCAGGCAAGACCGGGAACCGCGGGAAATGGTCGGCGAGGTATTCCTCGGAGAGCGTCACAGCCTTGACGGCGGTGATGCTGCGGCCGGGTTCGATGGCGGTGACTCGGTCGAGGAGGCTAAACCGCATGAAAAACCATCCTCCAGTTTCTCGTCTTTCCCGACACCAGACCGGCCACGTTGGTGGCCGCCGCGTGTCCGTCGGGCATCCGTGCAATGAGCGGCAGTATAGGGGATGTCCTGAGCCCCACAACCAAGCGGCAGCCCACGCGGGCCAGGCCTAGCCACGCAACCAGACGAGCCCCAACCGCCGCGATCCGCCGCGATCCGCCACGCCTGCCGAGCCCCGGCTGGAGCCAGGAGACTTTTGCCGCCCCCCGAGCCGGTGCTCCACCTCAATCCGATGCGCTCTCAGGCGGCCCGTGGCACCACGCCTCGCGGTATTCAGATTCACCTGGCAGACTCCACCCGGAGTTTGCTCCCCTCGCGTGCCGATCCCGATGCCGCTCGTACTCAGCCCCGCCACCGATCCCGACACGGGCGGACCGCTCGCGGTCAGCCTCGCCGGCATCACGCCCGACCGGCTCGCCGGCCTCGCGCTCGACACGGTGAAGCGGCTGGCCATCACGGCCGACGAGCGGCCCGCCGAGCTGGGGGAGCTGTTTTCGATCTCGGGCGACGCCGCAGACTCCATGCTCGAGTGCCGCGGTGATTTCAGCCGGGTTCACTTCGTCGGCGCGGGCATGGCGGCTGGCACGATCCGGGTCACGGGCAGCGTCGGTCGGCATGCCGCCGAGGGCATGACGGGCGGCCGGCTCGAGGCGGCGGGCGACGCGGGCGACTGGCTCGCGGCCGAGATGAGCGGCGGCGAGGTGATGATCTCGGGCTCGGCCGGCGACAACCTGGCTGCGGCCCTGCCGGGCAGCGATCACGGGCTGCGCGGCGGCATGGTCGTGGTCAGGGGCGACGCGGGCTGCCTCGCAGGCCAGCGGATGAGGCGCGGAATCGTGGCCGTGGGCGGCAGTTGCGGCCCGGCGGCGGCATTCGAGATGCGGGCGGGCACGGTGCTCGTGGCGGGCTGCGTCGGCCCCCATCCGGGGCTTGGCATGCGCCGCGGCTCGCTCGTGGCCCTGACCGCGCAGCCGGCGATTCCAGCCACGTTTCACCGCGGGCGGACCTGGCTGCCCCCGTTCATCGGCCTCCACGTGGCGGCACTTCGACGGTCCGGATTTCGGCCAGCCAGCCCGCTCCCGGCCCGATTTCGGCAGTGGCATGGCGATACGGTCGCCGGCGGGCGGGGGGAGATCCTGGCTCCTGAGCCGTTCTGAGCCCCCCGCTTCCGCCCGTGCATGCGTTCGGTTATCCTCTGGGGCCCCGCGAAAAGTTCTCTCCGAAAGCGTTTCTGAATGCCCACGATCAGCCAACTCATCCGCCACCGCCGCCGCCCTAAGCGCAAGTTTTCCAAGTCGCCGGTGCTGGAAAAGTGCCCGCAGAAGCGAGGCGTGTGCCTTCAGGTGCGGACGATGACGCCCAAGAAGCCCAACTCGGCGCTGCGGAAGATCGCGCGCGTGCGGCTCTCGAATAAAAAGGAAGTGACGGTCTACATTCCGGGTGAGGGTCACAACCTGCAGGAGCACTCGATCGTGCTCGTGCGCGGCGGCCGTGTCCGCGACCTCCCGGGCGTCCGCTACCACATCATCCGCGGTGCGCTCGACACGCTGGGTGTCTCGGGCCGCAAGCAGTCGCGCAGCATGTACGGCGCCAAGAAGGGTTAAGTCCGAAGGACTACGTCAGAGAGACCACGACTATGGGAAGCATCACAGCCAGCCGTACGCACCTCCGCCCCGACCCGCAGTTCGGCTCGCTGCTGGCCAGCAAGTTCATCAACTGCTTGATGGAAGACGGCAAGAAGAGCGTGGCCCAGGGCATCTTTTACAGGGCGATGGAGATCGTCACCAAGAAGATCACCGACGTCGAGCCGATCGAGGTCTTCAACCGGGCAATCGAAAACATCAAGCCGGCAGTCGAGGTTCGCTCAAAGCGGGTCGGTGGTGCCGCCTACCAGGTGCCGATGCAGGTCAACCGCAATCGGCAGCAGTCGCTGGCGATTCGCTGGCTGCTCCAAGCCGTTCGTGAGAAAAAGGGCCGCGGCACCCACGAGAAGTTGGCGGAGGAGATCATCGCTGCCTTCAAGCGCGAAGGTGCGGCGGTCACGAAGCGCGACAACGTGCACCGCATGGCGGATGCCAATAAGGCCTTCGCTCATTTCGCCTGGTAAGACCAGACGAAATACCTGCTTCGCGCCGGCAATGCCCGGGCAGCAAATCTTTCGCTGCCCCACGCCCGAGTGAATCCGATTTTGGTGGAGCACCGGCTCGGGGGGCGGCACAAGTCTCCTTCCGGTGACTCGCTTACCGCACCCTGACCCGCACCGGCAGCAGGAACTGCGGCCGGCCTGAGAGCAACTGCACCAGCGTGTCAGCCTCGGCCGCCAGGGGCTCAAGCCCCGGCAACCCTGCGATCCGGGCCATGATCAAGGCTCTGATCGCCGCATCGCCCGTCGGCAAGCCAGCCCGCCGGGCCATTGGTGCCGCGTCGCCGCCGGCCGCCGAGAAGAGATCGTCGAACAGCCCGCGGGGCTCGGGGAGCAGGATTCGCTCGAGCTTCTCGTCGGCGTCGATCTGTGCGAGTTTCTTGGCTTCGTCGATCGCGTCGTCGAGCGTGCCCAGCCGGTCCACGAGCCCCGCCTCGAGGGCCTGCCGGCCCGTGTAGACCCGGCCCTCGGCCAGCGACTCGACCGTGGCCTGGTCGAGCTTCCGCCCCGCGGCCACCTTCCCCGTGAACAGCCGGTAGACATCTTTCATCGTCCCCAGAAACGCCTCCCGCTCGCCAGCGGTGAACTTCTCGGTCATCGACAGCCAGCCGGCGTTCTTCCCCTTGCTGACCACGTCGGTGTGCACACCCACCTTCTCCAGTGCCCCGCCCACGGCCACCTTGCCGCCGACGACACCGATCGAACCGGTCAGCGTGCCTGGGGCCGCCACGATCCGGTCGGCCGCCACGGCGATGTAGTAGCCGCCGCTGGCCGCGACGTCGGAGAGGCTCGCCACCACCGGTTTTTTGGCCCGCTCGGCCTCGCGCCAGATCAGGTCGCTCGCCAGCGCCGAGCCGCCGGGGGAGTCGATCCGCAGCACGATCGCCGCCACCTTGTCGTCGGCCGCCGCCTCGCGGATCGCCTTGACGATCGTTTCCGAGCCGGCCGAGCCGCCCATCACGAGGTCGTCGGTGCTCTTGCCCTCGCGGATCTCACCGGCCACGTGGACGATCGCAACCCGCTTTCCCTTGCCAGCCGCCGTGGCCTTCTGCTGGCCCGAGAATAGCTCCACCAACTTCACCACGCCGCCGAGCCCGGAAAAATCCGCGTCGACCTTGCGCTCGGCATAGTCGCGGCTGATTTTCGGCTGCTCGACTGCCAGCGTCTTGGCGAGGGCGGCGAACGCCTCGTCCTCGTAGTGCACGGCATCGATGAGCCGGGCCTCGCGGGCCGCCTCTGGGGTGAAGACGCCCGTGTCGACGAGCTCCCGCACGCGGCCGGGCTCGAGTTTGCGATCGGCCGCCACCTGCTCCACGAGCTGCTCATACAGGTCGCCGATGAAGGCCTCGTATTGCTTCCGCAGGGCCGGGCTCATGCTCGTGCGCGTGAGCGGCTCGCCGGCCCCCTTGAACTCACCCACCTGGAGGATCTCAGCGTCGACGCCGAGCCGGTCGAGCAGCGTTTTGAAAAACATCATTTCGGCTCGCACCCCCGTCAGCTCGAGCGTGGCTGCGGGTGGCATCGCGATGCTGTCGCAGGCAGCGGCGACCGAGTACGCAGCGGGCGAGCCGCCCACGAACACAGCGGCGACGGGTTTGCCAGCCCGCCGCAACCGGCCGATCACGGCCCGCAGCTCATCGGCCCGCCCCCGGCCGATCGCCGGCGACTCGATCGAGAGCAACACGCCCGCCACCCGCTCGTCGCCGGCCGCCTTCTCAAGCCGCTCCATGATCCGATGCAGCCGCGGCGCGAGGTCAGCCAGGAGCCCTCCCTGCCCCACGCCATCGGGCAGGTCGCCAGTGATCCGCAGATGGGCGATCGTGGCGGTTGCCGTGCGATCGGCCCCCTTGCCTGCCGCGGCGACTGCCGGAGCCGCCTTGGGGGCCTCGGCCACCGCGGTAGCTGGCTCGGCAAACGCCCTGCCACCGGCAGTCGGCTCGAGCGACCAGATCAGGGCCGCGCAGAGCCCCAAGACCTTCATTGCAAACGTGGCTGGGCGTGTCATATTTCGGGCTCCGAGAACTGGGGAATCGTGCCAGCACTCTATCCCCTGGGAGGGCGATCAGGAAATCCCTCGGGTAGGACTTGAAAATGGACGAGCGTATAGTAAGATACTGACGTTCATCCCGTCTCCCTACCCCCGAGGACGCGGCTCCGGCCGCCAGACACCGATGTCGAAGCGTAAGCCAGCCACGTCACGCGCCGCCACGCCCCGCGCCGCCACGTCACGCACCGCTACCCCCCGGACCGCCAAGTCACGCACCGACGCTCGTCCAAAACGGGGTCGTGTGGCAGCCGCTGTGGCCGCAGTCCGGGGCAATCCGCTCGGGCTCGAACTTTCGGACGAGGAAAATCAGGGCGATCGCCCCACCGCTCGACAGATGGAGATTTACGCCTTCATC
>Ga0247836_1004403_pt1 | contig 17620 bp, 15 predicted proteins | sample LaCruzMarch2015__4_FD_187116 | JGI IMG/M metagenome (GOLD analysis project Ga0247836, IMG submission 187116) | Freshwater microbial communities from meromictic Lake La Cruz, Castile-La Mancha, Spain - LaCruzMarch2015_14m | ecosystem: Environmental > Aquatic > Freshwater > Lake | place: Spain... | reverse complement strand
TCCTGCGCAAAAAGCGCAAGATTTCCGGAAACAATGCAGTGCCTCACGCCTGCAACGGACGCAAAGCGCCGGCCAGGCTTTCCAAGGAGGGGAAGGAAGCAAAGGGATGCAGAGGATAGAATTATGGAGCTGATGCCCCTTTGCATCCATGGAGACCGTGGCCCGGTCTTTGTTCTGCCTCATTTTGCGCAGCAAAATTTATCTAATCCGGCGGCGCTGGCCCTCGTTTCTCACCGGGTCCCCTTGCCCACAAGCGCACCCTTGGCACCGGCACCCGCCGGATTAGGGAGCAAGGCCGCAACCTTCAAAAAAGGGTCCGAAGTCCCCGGGGGCCGGACTCTTCCAGACCTGTCCGCAAAGTTGCATTTCCGAGCAGTGAAGGGCATGTCGGGGAAGCCAGAGAGCGTCTTCGAGGGCGTGGTTCCAGCCTGCGGCAACGAACGCGAGATAATGATCGCTCCCTTTGGCATAGAGCTTGTCGCCGACCACCGGAAATCCGACATGGGCCAGATGAACGCGGATCTGGTGGGTGCGCCCGGTGCGCGGCTGAGCTTCAATCACCGCGCAGCGTCCCCGGGGGCATTGGCCTCTGCCGAGAACCCGGAGGGAGGTGAAAGCGGGTGCACCCCCAGGATCCACCATCCGCTCGAGATAAACCTTCGAGGGCTGGCATTCCCCCTTGCGCACAATCGGGGCATCCACGGACCGCTCCTCCCAGTCCGGCCAACCCATCACGATCGCAAGGTAAATTTTCCTCACCCGGCGCGCCTCCATCTCGAGCCCGGCCATCCGCGCCGCCGCCGCGGTTTTGGCTATGACGACCACGCCGCTCGTTTCCCGATCGAGGCGATTGATGATTGAGACCTGACCGCCGTTGGCGAGTTCGTAGCCGAGCAATCCACGCAGGCCGTCCCAAAGAGTCGGAGGACCTCCCGGCTTGCTCGGATGGACGAGCAGGCCCGCCGGCTTGTTCACCGCAAGGAAATCGTCGGTTTCGCCGAGGAGCTCGAACTCCACTTGATCGTTGGTCCGCATGCGGGCAGGGTGCGCGAATGATCCGCTTTCTTTCCACGATACGCAACTACTCGCGCGGTGCGACAGGGGTCCGGGCGCTGGACGGCCTGACCTTGGAAATCCCCCGGGGGTCCTCGGTGGCAGTCACGGGTCCCAGCGGTTGCGGGAAGAGCACCATGCTCAACATCCTGGGTGGCCTGGACCGTCCGGATTCCGGTGAAGTTTGGGTCGGCGACATCGCTCTGCACAACGCCCCCGATCGGATGCTCACCGATTACCGGAGACACCGGGTCGGCATCGTTTTTCAATTTTTCAATCTTCTGCCATCGATGACAGTGCGGGAGAACATCGAGTTGCCATTGTTATTGCGGGGGGAACGTGCCCGCAGCGCGTCCCGGCGGGTCGATGAGATGCTCGAACTTGTGGACCTTTTCCCGCGCCGCGCCCACTTTCCCCACCAACTCAGCGGTGGGGAAATGCAGCGGGCGGCCCTGGCCCGCGCCCTTGCAGGCGAGCCGGACGTGTTGCTTGCCGATGAGCCGACCGGCAACCTGGATTCGGCGAACGCTGAAATGGTTTCTGCCGCCCTCCTAAAGATTGCTTCCCAAGCGAGGACCACGATGGTTATCGTCACCCACAGCGCCGATCTGGCGGCCCTCATGCCGTCTCAAATCCGCATGCGTGATGGAAAAGTCGTCTCAGAAACCTAAAATCCAAGAAACCGCCCTCTCGCGTCTCCGGACATTCGCCGGACTCGACGGTGAGGATGTTCGCGGCCTGATCCGCTACTCGTCGTCGGAGAGCTTTGCGGCTTCATCCCAGATCCTTACGGAGGGAGAGGAGGGGCATTGCATGTATGTGGTGCTTTCCGGGACGGTGCGTGTCGTGGCTGCGGGCGTCGAGCTGGCCGTTCTCGATGAAGGGGATTTTTTCGGTGAGGTTTCACTGGTGGATGATGGTCCGCGCTCCGCCGATGTGGTGGCGGTTACCGACTGCCACCTCCTTCTGGTCACCCGCATGACTTTGGCCATGCTCACCGCTTCGCACCCTCAGGCTGCAATTCATCTGCTGGCTGCAATTGGACGTTCGCTCGTGGGCAAGCTGAGAGAGGACAACCGCCGCCTCGCCGGATTGATGCTCCTCGGGAGGCAGACGCCCAAATAAAGGATCCGTTCCCAGGCCCCGACTGTTATATTTCACGTGCAAAAGCAACACACCCTCGCAACTCAAGCTGTCGTTTCGGGCACTGCCCTGCATACGGGAGAAACCGTCACCCTGAAAATTCTGCCGGCGCCAGCCGGCCATGGCTTCAAATTCCGGCGCACCGATCTTCCTGACGAGCCGATCATTGAAGCGGCAGCCTCAAACGTCCGCACGGTTGAGCGTGCGACCACCCTGGTCGAAGGCAACGCAAAAATCCACACCGTCGAACACGTGCTTTCCGCGCTGGTTGGCATGGGTGCCGACAACGCACTCATCGAGATGGACGCCAACGAGCCCCCGATCGGCGATGGGAGTGCAAGGCTCTATACAGACGCGATCCGAGCTGCCGGGCTTCTTGAGCAGGACGCTCCACGGGCATTTCTGGCACCCTCCGAGCCCGTCACGGTGGAGTCGGGATCTTCCCTTGTGATGATCCTTCCCGATCCGAAGTTCCGGATTTCCTGCACCCAGGTCGGGCCCGAGGGGCGCTTTACACAGTTTCTCTCGGCGGAGATCACACCCGAGTATTACGAGCGGGAGATTGCTCCTGCCCGGACCTTTGTTTTCTACGAGGATGTGAAGCCCCTCATGGACAAAGGGCTTATCAAGGGAGGCAGTCTGGAAAACGCCGTGGTTGCCCGTGGTGAAAGCGTTCTGAGCAAAGAACCGTTGCGGTTCCCTGACGAGTTCGTCCGTCACAAAATGCTCGATATCATCGGGGACCTTGCCCTTGCGGGCAGGCCCCTGCGCGGTCATGTGGTTGCATTTCGTCCGGGACACGGCCCGAATACCCAGCTCGCCAAGGCGCTTGCAAAGGACCTCGCGGACAAGCTGGCAATGGCACCCAGGCCGCAGGCGGCCACGGGGGGAGTGTTGGACGCGAGCGAAATCCAAAAGGTCCTGCCGCACCGTTTCCCGTTCCTCATGGTGGACCGCATCGTGGAAATCGACGAGCAGACCGGAATCGCCGTGGGCGTCAAGGCGGTCACGATAAACGAACACTATTTTCAGGGTCACTTCCCGGGCCATCCTGTGATGCCCGGGGTTTTGCAAGTCGAGGCGATGGCGCAAGTCGCAAGCATCGTGATGATGCGGCGCACGGAGAACGCCGGAAAAATCGGCTACTTCATGTGTGCGGACGCGGTGAAATTCCGCAAGCCCGTTGTGCCCGGTGACACGCTCTTCATACACTGCCACTTGCTCAACGCAAAAAAGAAGCTCGGCAAGGCCTCCTGCAAATGCACGGTCAATGGAGAGGTCGTTTCCGAGGGCGAGCTGCTCTTCGGCCTCGTGGACCGTTGATCCGGTATGTCTCTGATCCACCAGACGGCGATTATTGATCCGGGCGCGCGTTTGGGCGAGGGGGTTGAGGTCGGAGCCTATTGTGTGATCGGCCGGGATGTCGCCCTCGGCGACGGATGCGTGCTTGCCAATCACGTGAGCATTGCCGGCCACACATCGATCGGCCCAAGAAACCGCTTCTCCCCGTTTGCCTCGATCGGCGAGAAAAGTCAGGACCTCAAGTATGACGGCGAACCCACCTTCCTCGAAATCGGGGCGGACAATTCGTTCCGGGAATTTTGCACGATCAATCGCGGCACGGCAAAGAACTCGCGAACCCTCATCGGAAACCACAACAACTTCCTCGCCTACGCCCATGTCGCGCACGATTGCATCGTCGGAAATCACGTCATCTTTTCGAATAATGGCACGCTGGCCGGCCATGTGATTGTCGAGGACCATGCGGTCATTGGCGGCCTGAGCGGAGTCCACCAATTCTGCCGCATCGGAACCCACGCGATTCTCGGAGGCTGCACGAAAATTGTGCAGGATGTCGCTCCATACATGATTGCCGACGGGAATCCCGCGGAGCTGCGCGGAGTCAACCAGGTCGGCCTCGAGCGGCGGGGCTTCCCGGCCGGGACGCTCCGCTCACTCCGCGAGTCCTACCGACTGCTTTGCCGGTCCAATCTCAACGTCAAGCAGGCCATCGAAGCGATCGTCTCCCAGATCCCGGCCACCCCCGAGATCGAGCATCTGGTCGCATTCGTTTCGGCCAGCAAACGCGGGATCGTTCGCTGAGCGAAAACCTCCTGAGGCTCAGAGCCGCTCCATGGAGGGAATCCCGTAATCCCTCGCGAGGGCGGGCTTTTGCTCCTCAACTTTTCCCGCATCGAGAAAGATCGTGCCGGGATCCTCATCGAATTCGATCTTATGGAATCCGTCCAGCGGAGCTGCGGCGGCAGCCGCCAGATCAGCCAGGCTCTTGATGGATTTTCCGTTGACCGTGGTGACCACGAGGTTTTCCAGATTTTCGTAGCCCATGGTTTCATCCGATGGCAGGACTGCCGAGAGGAAAACAATTTTGCCACGGTCCGGAGGGAGTTCCGACTGGAAGGCATCGAGATACACGAGTCTCTGGGGAGCGGTTTTGCGCCAGTTGTTGCCCCATTCGCGGAGGAAAGAACGGGAAAGTTCCTGAAAGACCAATCCTCCGAGGATGAAATAGCGCGGTGCCTGGTCGAAGTGGTAGGGGGGGCTTGCTTGCGTGGAGGGGTCTGCGGGCCGGGGGGTGATGGCCGCGGTGGCCGGTCCCTCTTTGCGATGGATTGTGACGTCGAGCGGCTCGTCCCCTTGGCGGAACGAAGCGATCAAGTGGGTGAAAAGAATTTTTCCGAACTGCGGGTCCGCATAGAGGCCGTCCTGATCGATGGGTTTGCCACCGAGCGAGAGGATGACATCTCCCCGGCGCAGACCGGCGGCTTCCGCGGCTGAATCAGGGAGCACTTCGGTGACGAGCACCCCGCCGGGAGATTGAAGGCCAAGGAACGTGCGCAGTTGAGGGTCTCGGGTGGATGCAAAAGAAAAACCTGCCCTCGGCACACCGGGGTTTCCATTTCCAGCAGCCCTCGCAAGAAAGGACTCGATGATTTGGCCGGGAACGACCTCTGCCGTCTGGCTCCGGGCGTCGTATCGCATGAGAAGACCGAGCAGATGCCCTCCCCGCACAGCGGGAAGGACGAAGCTGCTGTCACGACTTTGAAGCGGGGAACTGAGTCGAAAGGAAAGAAGCGGTAAGGACTCCAATGGGTAGGGAGAAACCGAGATCGTTGTAATCTTCGCGGGGGTGCTGACGATTTCCCCGTTGTTCTCCACCTGAAGAATTTCGGCGCTGTCGCCGACCCGTACGCTGCCGTCCAGTTTGAACGTGCCGAGGTCTTCGAGGAAGCCCGCCTCGGCGGGGCGGAGCAGGGCAAGGTTGGCTTCATAGTCCACCGCAACCACCGTCGCGGGACATTTGGCTGCCGTGGCCGGTTTCTCCAGCTCGGCGTAGGTGTGGTCGGCAACAAGCTCGGCCGTGACGAGCACGTCTCCGCCCGTAACAATCGCCCCGGTCCCCCGCCGGGTATAGTGAGGTTTCTTGGCCCAAGGGCGCGCGGCGTCGTAGGATTGATTGGTCGAGTTAACACGCACGACAGGAGCCCCCTTGGTTATCTTCACCTCGGCTGAAGGTCGTGCACCGGCGCCAAAAAGGGTGGCAGCTCCAAGAACTCCAAGGGCGCATTGGGTGAGTGCCTTTTTCACGGATCGAGATTCCTTTCGGTGGTGATTCCGTACCGGCTCATAATTCGTTCCCTGGCCGCTTCCACCATTTTGCGCTCAAGCACAATCGGGCGCCCGGGGCCGAGCATTTCGATAACGGTGAACTCGCCACTCTCGTCGAGAGCTTTGACCAGATCGCGGAGATCGCTGATTTTCCGGCCGTTGACCTTGTCCACGATGCCATGCCTCATTTCGGAGGCGTAGGCATTGACCGGATCGGCCAGCACGTTGGAGAGCACGACGATTTCGGGGCGTTCTTTGTGGAGTTCGTGAACCACAAAATGATCAAACGTGTAGCGGAGTCTCAGATCATCGGGCGCGTGGGCGTTCATGAAGTTGGCATCCACCGGTTGGAAGACGAGGCCGCCATAAACAACAAAACGTGGTTTCTCGTCATAGGCATTCGCCTGCATTGCGAACGGCCACGACCGGTCCAGGGGAACCTTGACGCTGAGCGTGGCACCGTCACGGAGAACCTCGAAAGTCACCAGGTCGCCTTTGAACTTGCGCTCAACCACTTCGGCCATCTCGATCTGTTCGCCATCCATGGGCACCGAACCGTCGCTGGAAATCGGAAGCCCGTCGATCGAGAGCAAGACATCGCCCGCCTTAAGATGGCCGTCGGAGGCCCCGGCTCCGTAGACTTGGCCCACATAGACACCCCGGTCGTCTCCGGGAACCCCGAGCGCGCGGCGCATGGCCGGGTTGTTGAGGGTGTGATAAGAAATCGCAATGTCCATGTAGCGGTCATAGGTGCCATCTTTGACGTCCTCCAGGAACCGGTTGATGACCGGCGTCGGGATCATATAGCCGACATTCTGGGCAACATCCCCCGAGTAGCCCTGGAACGCCACTCCGACGACTTTTCCGTCCTGCAATACCGGGCCCCCGCTGTTTCCCGGGTTGATTGCCGCATCGATTTGGATCGTCAGGTGGGCATCCATTCCGCTGTGCGAGTAGGGCTGGAAGTCGATGCGTGAGACAATTCCGCGGGTCACAGAGAGGCGGTCTCCCCCGATCGGATAACCATAGACCGAGACGGTGGATTCGATTGCGGGGATACCCCCGAGGTTGAGGGGGGAAGTTCCCCGGAAAAACTTCGGGTCATCCACGGTGAGCATCGCGAGGTCACAATCGTGAGCGACGTGAAGTACCCTCGCCTTGTAAATGCCGGGATCGCCTTCCTTTGCAACCGTCAGGTAGCGGGCGTTGCTCACGACGTGCGCGTTGGTCAGGATCCGGTTGCCATCGATCACAAACCCCGAACCCGAGGCTGAGCTCACCCGGCCACCGGTCCATGGCTGTGTGTAGTCGGGCTCCTGAAATGTCGCCTCAATTCGAACCAGGCTCTTCGAAACGGGAGCGGCGGAAGACCGGCCTGCAAAAGCAAGGAAAGCCACCAGAAGAAATGCCCAACGAATCATGCCGCGGAAGCTACCACCGAAAGCGGGCCGCGCAACTAAGATCCCGAGCCGGCCCGTGCCCGCGCGTCCGCAGCGAGCCATTTCCACAACCTCTCGACCGAGTCGATGACGCGGGGCTTTACCGCGTCGAGCTCCCCCTGAGAGAATTCCCTGCCTTCGGGCGGTTCCTCCCTCGCGAACATGTAATATTTGATTTTCGGCTCGGTGCCCGAAGGACGTACGGCAACCCTTCGTCCGTCGGAGAGCGAGATGATCAACATCGCCTCGCACGGGATAAGATCTCCCTCCGCGTCGTAGATCTTGTCGGATGCAAAATTTTGAACCGACTCAACTGGCGCGCCGTCAATCGCCTCCGGGGGAGAGGATGCGTAGGAATCCACGAGCTTTTGAATTTGAGCGGCTCCCCCGGCACCGTCCATCACGAGGGACTCTCCCCGCTCGAAATAAAACCCGTACTCGCGGTAAATCCGGTCAAGGAGTCCGATCAGCGTGAGGCCTTCGGAGCGGGCGTAGGAAGCGGCTTCCGCAATGAGCACCGCCGCGCTGTTACCATCTTTGTCGCGCACAAAATCCGAGGCGCTATAGCCATAACTTTCCTCACCCCCGAAGACATAGTAGGAAGAATGCTCAAGTCGAAGACGGCGGGTCTCTTCCTCGGAAAGTTCCCGGTAGTTCGCCCGGAGGCCTGCAGGAATCGCCTCTTCGTACTTCGTGAGCTTTTCTCCGATATATTTGAAGCCTGTGAGCGTTTCCACACAACGCAGGCCGTGCCGGCGGGCAATGGCATTCTGGAGGCCGGTGGTGACGAACGTTTTGATGACCACGCCCCTTGCGCGGTTCGAATCGTTGAGGATTCCAAGCGCGAAATGCCTTGAGACCCGGTGCCAGCAGAGGATCGAACCGGTCTGATTGCCGGTGAGCAACACCAGCTTTCCGTTGTTGTCGCGGGCGGCAATGCCCATCCGGTCATCATCCGGGTCCGTTGCAATCACCAGATCCGCGCCCACTGTGTCAGCAAGTGCCACGGCCATGGTGAGAGCTTCGGCATTTTCCGGGTTGGGAGATTTGACGGTGGGAAAACGGCCGTCAGGAACTTCCTGTTCGGAGACCGCCTCAACGTGAACGCCCAGGCGGCGAAGGATCGGTTTGATAATTACGCCGCCGACGCCATGCAGGGGTGTGTAAACAACCTTGAGCCCGCCTTCTGTGATCAACTCCGGCTCCAGGGGAAGCGTCGCAAGGCGCTCCATGTAGGCGTCGTCCATTTCCCGGCCCATCGGAATCACCTTGCCACGATCCGCTTCGGGCACGGGTTGGTAGGTTTCCCCCGCGACCGCGTTGACTTCCGCGATGATCCCCGAGGCGTGAGGCTCAACAACCTGTGCTCCATCCTCGAAGTAAACCTTATAGCCGTTGTATTGGGGCGGGTTGTGGCTCGCGGTGATGTTTATCCCGGCCTGCGAGTTTGTGCATCGCACCGCGAAGGAAAGTTCCGGCGTGGAACGAGGGGCTTCGAAAAGGTACGCGTCGCATCCATGGTCGGTGATAACTTTCGCCGCCAGCTCCGCGAACTCGCGCGAGAAGAACCGGGTGTCGTGGCAGATGCAGATCGAGGGCTTTCCGGAACGGCCTTCCCTTGCGAAGTGCTTTTTAACGTAATTCGTGAGACCCTGTGTGGCACGGCTTACGTTGAGGCCGTTCATGGCATTTGTGCCCACGCACGGAAATTGAGGACGCCCGAGAGGCTGCGGTTCGCCGCGTTCGGCGGTGGTCACGACCTCTCCGATACTCTTGCCGCGCAGACCTCCGGTTCCAAACGCCAGCGTGCGGAAGAACCGGTTGTCGAGTTCCGCCCAATTGGCGCTGAAGGTCAGCTCATGAATCGAAGCCAGCGCAAGGGGCGAAGCCCCTGCCCCGATCAGTGCCGCAATATTCTTTGCAGAAGCTTCAAGCAACTTTCCCTCCCGGACCGCGGCTTCGACAAGAGTAAGGATTTCTTTCATTGGATGGTGGATCGCCGTTTCGACACTTCAACAATGCCTGGTTTGAGGAGGTGCCCCACTAAAGCGGCTGTTGGAGGATGCGGACCGAGGGGTCGGCCTGTCGTTTCTGCTGATAGATAAGATGGGGAGATGTCGAGCGGAGTTCATAGCCGGCAAGCACGAACTCGGGATAGAAGCCGTCACTTGCAGGCTCATAAACCTGCCCGCCACTGAAGGATCCCGTGAGGCGGTATTCGTAGTTGTTGTCTGTTCCGAGCTTGCCCTGCTGGCGGTCGGGCGCGAGGACTTTTTGTTCGTTGAGCATGACGAGCTTTGCTGTTTTCCATGGCTTGCCCGGCTCGCGGATCCATCCCCACATCTTGTAATCCTTCTTATACATCCGCCGCCCGATGAAGTAATCGCCCGGCGCTTCCTGGCGGATCGCGGCGTTGGCTGCACCACGACTCGCAGCCCCCGTGTCTGCTGTCTCACAGCCTCCTAACAAGACCACTGCGAAGGCGGCCGTCAGCACCCAACACCACCGTGTCATCCGATTTTTTTAAGAAACGGGGTGAGCCACGCTGCAAGCGCGTCCTCGGAATCGATTGAGAGCTCGTGGTCAAGAGGGAAAAGATGCCATTTTTCGGTGTGGGTAACGGACTCGCCGGGTTCGAGGATCCGCAAGGGCCCCAGCGATTCGATCTCGATCATTTCGCTGTCCGTAAATGTCTCGAAGTTACAGCCGCCGTCCGGGTACGACTCACCGGCGATATGATCGATTTTCTTGATGAAAAGCAAATCCTCGGAGACATAGCCGATCCAACGCTGGGTGTGGGCCAGCCCCAGTTTGGTCGGGACCGAGTCGGCCTCCTGCCTGAGCAGCCAGAAGTGGCTGCCGAATGTGTAGCGGGGATCGGAAAGATCGGTGTATGGCCAAAGAACCATTCCGCGGTTTGGAAGGATATCGCGCGGGTGTTCTCCGAGTGCAGGCTGGGGAATGATTTCAAGCCCTCCGGGCCGCATGACGCTCAGGCCCCATGTCGCAAGCCGGGTTGAGGAACCTCCTTCGTTGGTGGCCGTGTGGCGAACGGTCACCTTCGAAGAATCGGCAGCCAGTGTGATGCCCAGTGTTTTGCGGATTGCCGTGGGGTCTGTCTGAAGACTTTCGATGATAAGCTCGCCGGCCGAGCCGTTTTGTTTCCACTGGGTCGGACGGTTGTCGATGTGATACGAGAGTATCCAATCTTCCGGCCCGAGCCAAAAGCGGTGACCGCCGCGGATCATGAATTCCTGTTCTCCGGTGGTGCCACACTGTTCGTCAAAAACCTTAAAAATATTGCTCCGTCCCTCGGTCTGGTAGGAGAGGATCCTCGGGCCGACATCCGTCGTGATAATCAACTCGGTCGTGCCGTTGGAAACTCGCAATGAGTGAGGCCATCCCCTGTAGTTGGTGGTTTCGACTTTCATTCGGGGAGTTGGATTTTGGTGTTGGGATTCAACGCAAGGACTGCGCAACGACTTCTATTCCTGTTGCGCAGAGGATGTCAAGTGCAGCGCCCCGACGCCGCCACTTATTCCCATGGAGGCAACCAGAGCGCTCGAGCCTTGTCCGCTCGACAGAAAACGGGCAGCGGCGACCACTTGGGCGAGGGTTGTTGCGGCAAAGGCTTCACCCAAAGTTGCGCGCAGATCCTGTTGATGGGCCCCGGGGAGCAGCGGGCCGCATGCTGAGGCCTCTGCCAATTCGAGCGGGCTGCGTTGACACCCCAAGGAGACGAGGGAGGGCAACGGTTCGAAATGGACCTGCCCGAGAAGCCTTCGCAGGCTCGATTCCCCTTCGATTGCTGTGCGGAAAGGAGTGCCTTCCCCACACCAGGAAACACCCACTTTGCCGGGTCGCTGGCCGAGGACAAGGGCGGCGGCCCCTTCCCCGGCAATATTCCCGCGACGGGAGCGCCCGCGCAGGACGCCCCACTGCTCATAAGCAGCGCACGAAACCGCTTCGCATTCATTTACAGCCACAACCAGGGCGAGGTCGGTGGTGCCGGAATGAATGGCATTTGCGGCAGCAGTCACCGCCACGATTCCCACAGCGGAATCTCCAACGAGCGCCACTGCTTCACCATCACATCCGAAACGTGCAGCGACGTGGCTGGCTGCCGCGTTGTAAACGGTCTCCGGAAAAAGCAAGGGGCTTCCTGCACCCGGACCCCGCGAAACAATCTCTCCGAAGAATCGGGAGGAGTATTGCACTCCTCCGTCGGTCGTCGCAAAAAAAACACTCATCCTGGACGCCTCGGAGGGGTCCAGACCCGCGGCGGCCACGGCATCGCAGGCGGCTGTCACCGCTAGGAGAGACAAGGTCCCCGAGCGTCTCAGTCTTGGCAGGCGGCTGGCCTCTGCATAGTCGGCAATCGGCACCCTCAACACGGGCCAGGAACGCCCACCCTCGCAGATCGTGGCAGGTTCCGGTTCCTGTGCAGCCTCAATGGCGGCACAGACGCCATCAAGGTTCCTCCCCAGCGGGGTGACCCACCCGGTGCCAAGAATGGTGATTCCGCGAGTCATGAAACCTCAAGCACGATACTGGCATTGGACCCGCCGAAACCGAAGGAATTCGAGACAACTCTGCGCAGGCGTTGCTTGCGCGCTTCCCCCGAAACGATGTCCAGAGTGACGCCGGGGTCCGGATTGCGAAAATTCAAAGTCGGGGGGAGGAATCCCTCTGCGAGAGAGATGGCGCAGAAAGCCGCCTCAATGGCCCCGGCAGCGCCAAGGGTATGTCCGGTCATTGCCTTGGTGCTTGTCACTGGCGCGTCCGGGCAAACGGCTGAAATGGCGAGTGCCTCGCATGCGTCATTCTGGGGAGTTGCCGTGCCGTGGGCGTTGACATGATCGATATCCTTCCCCTTCAAGCCCGCCGCTTCGAGTGCGCGGAGCATGGCGTCACGCGGGCCGGAACCCGAAGGATGAGGTTGGGTGAGGTGGTGGGTATCCGTTGCAGCGCCATAGCCGGAGATCCGCAGCGGCCCCTCCCCGCCGACACAGAAAACAGCAGCGCCTTCTCCGAGCACAAGACCGCTGCGGCCGGAATCGAAAGGCCGGCACCGCTCCGCGGTCGAAGCGCGCAAGCAATCGAAACCTGCGAATACCAGCTCGGAGAGCGTATCGTACCCGCCTGCAAGAACCCGTCGGGCAGCACCCGAGCGGATCATCTGCCATGCCATCCCCAGAGCATTGGTTCCGGAAGCACAGGCATTGGAAATAATCCTCACCGGTGCCCGGATGCCCAAACAGCCCAGCGCATCCAACACAGGCATCTGGGGAGGATATCCCCTCACCCGTTTCGCAGCCCGGGGAAGGTCGCACCCGGCCCGGAGAGACCGGAAAAAATTTTCGCCGATATCCATGGCACCGCTGGTTGTCCCGATGATCACTGCATCGGGCAAAAACCCCGGGGAGGCCGCGAGAGCTTCCTGCGTTGCGACAAGAAACACCTGAGCAGCCCGGGACCACCTTCTGGCAGGGGCATGGATGGACGCAGCCCGGACCGCGACCTCTGCGGGCATTTCGCCTGCGGTTTGCGAATGGCAACCGGTCACCGGAAACAACCCAACAGGACGAATCCCGTCACGCCCCCCACGCATACCGGTCGCAATCCCACGCATGTCTGCCCCGATGGCGCATACACATCCGATGCCCGAAACAGCAACGTTTTTCACCGCATCACGGGGGCTTCCGTTGAGCTCGCAGGAACCTCTGCATTGCTTGAATCGGTTGCATTGCCAATGCTGACTTCCTCCACCGTTTCAACTTCGACGACCGCGGGGGCCGGGGAGGGCGTTGGCTCCGGCGTTGGTGTTGGCCATGGAGCGACCACATCTTCCCAGAGATGAAGGTCCAAATCGCCGAGGCCAACTTCCTGGAGGAGGTCCTTGCACTTTGCATGCCACTTTGCAAGGTCCGGCGGGCCGGCTTCCTCCGCAGTGCCCGGAAAAACGATGTATGCGACATTGAGATCGCTGACCGGTCTTGCCAATGCCGAGGACTGCGGGTTGATCTCTTTGCAAAGACGCATCGATCCCTCTCCGAATTTGAAGGAGGGTCCCGCATCCCCAACGATTGCCGGGTAACCTCTGCCCCCGTACAGCACCACCGCGTAATCCCCGATCTGTGTGGTGGCCGGACCATGGTCTCCCCCCCGCAACATAAACCCCGGAACAACAATCGATGGGTCGGCCGAGGAGACCAGGAAACTCCAAGCCTTGAGATCGTAAATGCGGCGACTGGTCTCTTCGATTCCCGCCTTGAGCTCCGTGTTGCGCTCCGCGGTGAGGCCCTTCACCGCATACTCCGCCTTCAGCTTTGCGAGCTTCTCTTCGGCCGGGGCCAGAAACGGATTTTCACGCGGCGTGAGTTTCTTCCAGCGGTAGCTCGTTTGCGGCTGGAAAAACCTCGAGGATCCGTCCACCTCGACATTGCGGTCGCCGTCCGAACCGTCGGTGTTTACGTCCATGTCGCCTTTGAGCAGAAGCATCCGGCGCCCCGTGGAGGGAGCCTTGAATTCGAGAATGGTTTCGCAGTCGTAGTAGTTGTGGCGCGAAATCAACTGGTCGAGCTTGCCGAGACGTTCTTTGAGCCACGCGGCTTTCAGGTCGTAAAGGCGGTCAAAGGCAGGAGAGACCTTCGCATTTTCGTGAAAGCCGGGGATCTTGCCGACCATCCCGGCCAGCGCGGGATCATTTGTGCGGAAGTCCGCCGCGGAAAGACTTGCGCGAGGGCGTTCGACAGTGACTTTGACCTCCACCACATAGCTGGTCAGGCTCTTACGCTCCTCGGAAGCCAGCTTCTCACTTTGCGGCGTAAGCAAGCGGTGGGTGAAAGTCACGCCGCTGAATAGCTGTGCCGTGTCCATGGACTTCCGAGGCAAAGTCGGGATGGGAGTTGGACTCGGAGGCGGGATCGACGGAGGAGTCGGCACCGGCGTTGAAGGGGGAGGCGGAGGGGGCGGAGCCGGACGGCAGCCTGCGAGAAGCAGGATCAAGCCGAGGCCTGCGCTCCCCCATCCCCGGAAGCCCGCGGTGCAACTTCTCACGCGTAGGGAATAAAAGCGGCCGTGACCTCCGGCGGTGCGTCGATCATTTTGTAGTCCGTGGAGGAAACAAAAAGCAGGGTTTGTTTGCCATGCCCAAGAAGGTGCGCGGAAGAGTCGAAAATCTCATGCTCGAGGGTGACAAACTTCCGGTTGTATTTGAGAATCCTGATGCGGACGCTGACCGTTTCAAACTCCTTGGTTTCCCGGCTGAATTTGTGCTCGAACGATCTGGTGAGGATGTAAAACGGGGAACTTTTGAGGTTGAATCGCGGCATGACGCGGTTGAAGAACAACTCGCGCGTTTTGCCGACCCACATTGCATACATTCCGAAATAAACATTACCCACCGAGTTGGTATCCGCGTAGGTCGCGACGAAGGAGTGCACAAACCACTTCCCGTCGAACTCCCCGCTGACCGAGTGTCCGCCCTCCACCACCGGCCGGACCTCGCCGGGCGGGACGACTGCCGCAGCGACGGAGGTTGCCGGTTCGCGGGTGGGAGCATCGAGTTCCTCGCCGTCGCTCACAAAATCCTCTCCTGCGCCCGGCTTCAGAAGAAGCCATGCAATGGAGGCCAGGGGAAGGAGCGAACCCAGAACCATGAAAAGCGGATACCTCAGGAAATAGCCGTAGGCGAAAATCACCACGGCGAGGCTCCCGATGCAGAACATCTTGATCTGGGGGATGGCGTTCGCCGGGCTCCTCAGGTAGCAGCGCGCAATCGCAAGCGCCGAGTAGCCAACGAAAAACGTCGCATAAAAAATCATGAAATACTCAAGCTCCAGCTTGAGAACGGCCGCCACAAATGCCGCCAGCCCCGCCAAAATAATTGCGGGGATCGGAGATGTCAGCAGGCGGGGCGGCACAAGGGCGAAGATCGGATGGTTCGATCTCGCTGCGTTTTCCCCGAGAAACCACCGTAGCGACACGTACCCGCTGTCGAGGGTGGTCAGTACGCAGACACAAAGAAAAATGCAGTAGGCAACGAACGTCCACGGGGCAGCGGCAGCGTTTTCGTAAAACAGCCTCAGGATGGTCTCATGACCATAGAAGTGGCCGGCGAGCCCTTCGCGGAGCATTTTGCCAGCCCCCTGCTCGAGAGCCCACAGCGCCAGCAGGCCGTGAAAAAGCAGGAGTCCGAAAAACTCCAGCGACCCGATCCAATACGCCGCCGCGACAGAAACGCGTTCACGGTGCATCTGAATCGCCCGCTGCCATTGTTGCAGGTCGAGCCAGGGTCCCACAAGAAAGCCGATGATAATGGGAACCGCGTAGCCCCAGTAGTAGGCGTTGTTCGTCGGAAGCTGGGGAAACTCGAAGGGACCGGTGCCCTTGGTGGCTGCCGCGGCAATGATCCAGGCCACGGCGGTGAAAAGCAAAACAGCCATCACTCCATGACTGTACTTGATCCGCCGGATATCGAATTCCTCACCGAAAAGAATCGCAGCAGCCAACACAACCAGCAATGTGAGCGGGAGATAGAGTGTCCATGGCTCGAAGCCCAGCGACTGCCAACCGTAGCGAAGAAATGCGAATATTGTCAGAGAGATGGCAATGAGCTGATAGAGAAAAAACACCAGCCGGAATGGCCTCGACCATGTTGTAAAAAACCGGGCGAGGGATTCGGAGCCCTGCTCTCTTCGCGCGATGTGGTGGGTGATCAACCCGAAGGTCAAGAGGCCGATCGCATTCGGCACTGCAAACGTAAGCAATCCGAAAAGCCCGAACAGGATTGTGAACTGGACGGAAAAAAAGAGGCCCAGCCCCCACATCCACGAAAGGGCAACAGTGTTGCCCCAGAGGAGGGTGGAAAACCAGCGGTTGGATTGCACGGCGGGAGTGGACATCGGTTATGTGGCGTCTGGGAGAATCTGGCGTGTGATCCGCTCGATTCCCTCGCGCGCAAACTCGCTCGGAGGGTATTCTTTTTGGGCTTTGAGATACCAGGCAAGGCTGGATCCGGGCTGATTTTTGGCTTCGAGAGCCTCCGCCTCCCGGAGGGCCCGCACGAAGTCGGAGGCCCGGGTTGTCAGGTTGGCACGGAGTTGGTTGAGCTTGTTGTCCTCAGGGTGGGCGCGGAAAGTCAGTTCGGCACTCTCCCAGGCCCCGGCAGCGTCCCCGCGCTTCTCGATTTCCTGGGCGCGGATGATCCCCGCCTCGATCGTCGTAATCACATCCAAAACTTCCCGGAGCTGTTCCTGTTTTTCAGGATGCATCGCGGTCGCAGCAATAAAGCGCATGCGGTCGTCGAAAATCTGACGGTAGTTTTTTTGTCCCAGCAACTGATCGAAATCCACGAGAGCGCGCCCTTGTACGTCGGCCTGGGAAAAAATCATCGCCCCGACCTCTGCCAGCGCGGGATTTCTGGGCCAGATCTCGGTCGCGGCACGCAGTTCCGCTTCGAGTGTCGTCTTGTCGCCGCTCACTGCGGCATTGCGTGCTTTGGCTATATGCATTGCGGAAACCGTCTTGGAGGTTTCGATTGCCGCCATCGCCTTCGAGCTGTCGAAATCGCGGGCAGTCTCAGAGAGTTCGGCGACGAGCTTCTCGGCGAGTGTATAATCCTTCATCTCGATCGCACTGAGGAGTTGGTTGCTGATCTGCGCAAATGCCAGAGCCTTCCGCTTTTTCTCCCGGTCGAGGGACCTTACATCCGGCAGGTATTCGCCGATTAAAAACGTTTCCGCCAGACGCTTTGTGGCGCTTTCGAGTTCCATTTTGGTGAGGAGGAAGTCAAAGGCGGCGATCCCTTCGCGGACGTCGCGCATGATCTCGTTTGCCATGGCGTCCAAGGTTCCCAGGGTCGGCGGCAAACCCGTCGTTTTTGAGAACAGGCTCTTCGCATCCTTGCCGACTTTCAACTGGCTGTCCCCGTCTGCAAAAATGCTCCGGTAAAACCGGGTACCGATCACCACATGCTGGAATCTGCGTTGAAAAAAGAGCTGAACCAACAAAGCCTGGAATTCGAGCTTCACCTGGAGCTCGGCAACCTCGTCCTTGAGCTGGTTTGCTTTCAGAAGCGCATTCACTTCGGCCAGCCGGGTGACGTAGGGCTGCATTTCGATATCCCGCTTGAGCTGAGCCTGCTTCTGGATCTCGGCATTCACCGATTCTTTGGAACTGGAGCGCGGGGAATCCAGAAGAGACCCCTTTGCCGTCATGGTTGCATTCCACTCAAGACGTTCGCGCTCCTTCTCAAGGCTTTGGTTGGCGGCTGCAAGGCGGTCCCGGTTGCGCCTTGCCAACCAGGACGAGTAGACCTGATTGGCAATCGCGTCGCAGAGGTTCGCGTCGATTTC
>Ga0247836_1004402_pt1 | contig 17626 bp, 9 predicted proteins | sample LaCruzMarch2015__4_FD_187116 | JGI IMG/M metagenome (GOLD analysis project Ga0247836, IMG submission 187116) | Freshwater microbial communities from meromictic Lake La Cruz, Castile-La Mancha, Spain - LaCruzMarch2015_14m | ecosystem: Environmental > Aquatic > Freshwater > Lake | place: Spain... | reverse complement strand
GCTGGTATGCATCCGGTTTTTACCCGCAAGGGTTTTTGAAGACCTACGGTGAACGCATCAGCGATTTTCAAGTGCCCCACGATGCCAAGATTCGCGACCTGTCGAAAGGGATGCGAGCCAAAGTTGCCCTGTCCCTAGCCATGGCCTTTGATCCGGAATTGTTGATCTTGGACGAGCCGACGTCGGGCCTAGATCCATTGGTCCGTCGCTCCTTTTTAGAAAGCATGATCGACCGAGCGGCAGCTGGCCAAACCGTTTTTTTGAGCTCGCATCAGATCCAAGAGGTAGAACGCGTTGCCGACTGGGTTGCGATTCTGCACCAAGGCTCATTACAAATTGTTGCGCCACTCGAAGAACTCAAGAGCAGCATTTCGATCTTGGACTTCTCCCAACGCGATCCGTTGCTGGCATTGCCTGCCGAGCTCGATCAGATCGAAGTATTACACAAGTCGCAGATTGGCCGAACGTATCACTTGATGGTTCGAGGTCTAACGCCGGAGATTGTTGCCTCCCTATCGCAGAATGCAAACCTCTTTGAAGTCAAATCGATCCGCCCCAATCTTGAAGAACTCTATCTGGGCTTCACACAACCTTTCGAATCCCAATTGAGCAACGACGATCTGGGGCAACTATCGAATAACGCGAAGAACTCGGAGGTGGCATAATGGAATTCTCGCAAATCACCAAGCCGTCACTTTGGGGAGCCCTAGTTTGGAAGGACTTTCAACAGGTCAAGCAGACCTTTGCTGCCGTGTTGATTGGGCTTTTCTTTGCCCAGCTGGTTCTGATGGTGGCGGCAAACGGCACGATCGAGGAATTTACCAAGCAGGGATTTCTGCAAGGGACAATCCTATGTGCGTCGATTGCACCCATTCTCTTAGCGATTGGTTGCAGCGGCATGCTGGTAGGTCAAGAACGGCAATCGGGAACATGGGCTTGGTCCAGCAGCCTGCCGGTTTCATGGCAAACGGCCTTGCTCAGTAAGTTGTCGATATCGCTTCTTGGAACCCTGGCCGCGACCATTCCGCTGACCATCGTTCCATTAGCGCTTTGGTACGGAGGCCAGTTTACGCCGAAGGTGGATTCTATCGCCACCGTTTATAGCTTTGGGCTATCGTTCTTGGTATTTCTGGAAGTGACGGTGTTTTGCTATTTGACAACGCTTCTCATGCGTGAAACTCTTACTGCACTCGCAGCGGCAGGAATGGGGCTACTGGCTCTCCATTTGGTTTTGGGGCTAACGGATGTTGGGGAACTCTGGCGAGGCGAATTCAGTCTCGTTTACGCTTTGATCATCAACTTAGCGGTTGGAACGATCGTCATGGTGATCACCTTTGCCTGGCGATGGCGAATCGGGCAGCAAGCAACGCTGTTTTCGCAAAGGGGATCCATTGCGATTGGCCCACCCAGCAAGATGGCATTCCTGGTTTTCGCTCAGCCATCTCCAAGCGAATGGCGGGTCATGCTGACTCATTCATTTGCAAACTCCTTTTGGCTTCGTTTATGTTGCGTTATCGGGTGCGTATTGGCGACATTGATGATTGAAGAGGGATTTGCATTGATTGTTGGGGGGATTGCGATTTTGATCTTGGGTGTCAGCGTCTTCGATGGGGATCAAACTCTGAATCGGTTTCGGTTTCTCGCGGATCGCGGCATTACACCTTGGAAGCTAGCTGTGAGTCGATTGATTGTGGTATTGCCATGGGTATTTTTGACGATGCTGTTTGGAATGATCGTGCCGATTGCGTTGAAAGGGAACGACCAACAATTTGCCTGGGGATTGCTTTCTGTAGTCTCTACAGGAACTCTGGCATTCTTGGTGGGCGCGTTGGCGTCACTTTGCTTTCGCAAATCGGTGGTCGCGATCACGGTCGCCATGGTCGGATGTGTTATTGCCGTAACCGCCACCGTTTCGTTCTTGGCTGCCATAGAATCATCTATGAGCTACGCGGTGCCTCAGCTTAGTAGGAAGCTATCGCAACTATTGGTACTAGGATTACCATTCTCCGTGCTGGTTTTGGTTGTCTCCATCTTGTTGTTGTGCAAACCATGGATTGTGTTGGAATCAGCCAAGCTTACTAGGCATTTCGCTTGGATAGTACCTGTTTCATTGCTATTGCCCGTCACGATCGCAAGTACCTTCGGTTTCTTGACGGTTCCTTTGGTGGAATGGCAAGGCGATAAGACGGACAGGTCCCTCTATGAAGAGAGCCTACAAATGATGAATGCTAGCGCAAACCTAGCGCCGGCCGAGGTTGTGTGGACTCCGTTAGAACCGACCCAACCCTGGCTCGACTTGAGTAAACCGTGGCTTAGCAGTTCGATTGGCACTCTTGGCATTTTTGCATCTGCCAGAAATGGAACATTCGAGCAGATTGCTCAAACTTCGACTGGCGTCGTAAATGAAATCCAAGCAGAACTTGAGCTTGCAGGCGCGGATTCCAGTCAATCGGTTGTGGACGTGCTCAAGTCCAGAGTCCCTGACGTGGTCGAAGCCATTAGCAAATCTCAAAGCTCGCAATATGACAATCCTTTGTTTATTTACGACCCGTTGTTAGATAACAAGATCGCGCGAGTTGCTGCGATGGCAACTTTAGCCTTGCGTTGGAACGAGCCCGAACTGTCGCTCGACCTGTGGAGATTGAATCGAGAATTCCAGGAGATCGCAACAGGCGATTCTGGTAGCTATTCGCTTCAAACCTATGCGTCGAGAAGTGTTTCGATGTTTTTGCTAAATCAACTGAGTGATTCGGAAGTGGAGAAGCTAGGTGGCCGCGACGTTGTGGCCAGCTTGATACCATCGGAGGCGGATGAACGTGCGGCAACCATGTTGGAAACACGTTCGACCGTTTCCAACCAACGATTGGTCGTGTGGGGCTACACGAACCAAGATGGAACTACAGTGATCTATCCGCAATGGAATATCTTCCGTCTCTACCCGCCGCTACGTTGGTTTGCTGAACGCGAACTGGCATTGGAATTAGATAGCGTCCTAAAAATCAATAGTGGACTCGTTAAGAATTATATCACCTATGTAGTACGCGCGCCGCTCGTTGCGCGGTTTGGTGAACCTTGATGCCACTGGGACGTGGACGATCGTCTTGAGTATGAGTATTTAGATGCTTTCATGGGGGGCCGTTAGGCAAAGTCCCTATCACAACCCGAAGCGTAACGGGCTGTTGATCTAGTCGTACGACGGACTTCCCAGTCCGTCGAATTCCCCATGGACGGACTAGGAAGTCCGTCGTACCCCCCTTACCCAATAACGACTTCCCTAAAGCAACGAGCCGTCACGCTTCGGGGTAAGAAAGAGCCCGACGTGGAACTTGAATAGCACTTGGCCGCCTTAAGCCAATCTATTCGTGGCCTTCGGCTTCTTCCACGACAAGAAGTTGATCGAGCTTGGGCCGTAAGATGACTTGCGTCTTGCCGTTCGGCCATGTAACGGTCAGGCGATCTACCGTGTCAGCAACCCCCAGGCCGAAGGTGACTGGAAGTTCCGTTTGCGATAAGTAGCCTCGCGTAGGACTGACTCGTCGTGTTTGGACGATATCGCGAGAAAGAACTTCCACGGTCGCTCCGATCGCATCGCGATTGGAGCTCTTTCCTACCAGCTTCACTCGTAACCAATGGTGCCCAATCTTTTGGTCATTGCGTAACAGTCGAGGTTTCTGGCCACAGCCCACTAGCAGCAGATCCAAGTCGCCATCACCATCTATATCGGCGTACGACGAGCCGCGACCCACCATTGGTTTTTGGAAATCGGCTCCAGTTTCTACTTCGCGGCATTTGATAAACTCGGTGTTGAATTCCGCCCCAGCGTTCCAAAACAATTGCGGCGCTTGCTCATACTTTTGGCTTGCTTGAACCTTAGCAATATCTTCTTCCAAGTGTCCGTTGACTTGGAAGATATCAAGGCGTCCGTCCAGATCGAAGTCCAGGAACAAAACACCAAAGGTCAGTTCCAAGCGTGTCGCGGGTCCAAAACCGTTGGCAATCGCGTCGTCATAAAATTGAAGATTCCGCGATCTCGCTACGTACAGCGCGGACATCTCGTTCGCAAAGTTGCCGATCGCGATGCCGACCGAACTGTCGTTTCGAAATGCGGCCGAATCGATACCCATCGCACCGCGAGCCGACCCGGTAGCGTCGAACGCGATACCAGCCGTTGTTCCTGTTTCTTCAAACTTCCCGTTACCCAGGTTTTTAAAGAGAAAGTTTTGGACGGTATCGTTCGCGACTGCACAATCCAAGAATCCATCGCCATCGTAGTCTTCGAAAACAAGCCCAAGCGATTTGCCCATGGGAACATTTGTTGCCGGATTCGCAACCTGGATGCCTGCTTCGTTGGAGACATCGGTGAACGTTCCGTTTCCCTCGTTGCGAAACAAAGATGGAAAGGTACCGCCGAAGGGTTGAGGACGTCCGTACGCTCGTTCCTTGCCACCGACGAGACGAAATTCCTGAGCGGAATCGAGTTCTCGAGACCATTGGACGTAATGGCAAACCATTAGGTCCAGATCGCCATCACGATCGTAGTCAAAGAAGCCACTGGAAGTGCTCCAGGCGTTCGCATCCCCACCAACTTTTGCTTGCTCCGTTACATCCACAAACTTGTTATCGACATTCCGAAATAGCTTGTCCGGCCCAAGACAAGATACAAACAAATCCACTCGACCATCGTTGTCGTAATCCCCGCAGGCGACCCCCATCCCGTACACGGAAACGTCTAAACCTACTTCCTTGGTGACGTCGGCAAAGTTTCCTTGACCATCGTTGGCGAAAAGCCCCAACGTGCTCATGGGTTGGGATGCAGTCTGATTCTGTGGCCAAGGGCACGAATTGATCAGAAGAATGTCTTGATCGCCGTCCGAATCGTAATCCCAGAAGGCGCATCCGCTACCCATGGTTTCAGGAAGAAGCTTTTCCCCGGTTGCGCCATTGATGTGTTGAAACCGGATACCAGCCGATTCGGTAATATCCGACCAGGAAATGACAGGAACGGTTACTTTGGGAAGAACTCGTACGCCCGGTACCGAAACTTCAGCCTCCACCACTTCGGCCTGTTCTTTCTTGCCCGAAAGAAACCAGTAAGCTGCAAAGACCAGGATACCGATCACCGCGAAGACGGCCGTCGAGCCCAAGAAGGCTCTACCGATGACGGCGTCATCTTCTTCGCGTTCCAATGGTGCGTCTTCGGTTTTATTCGTTTGGTTTGACATCGGCTAGGAATTCAGGAGTGTGTTGCAAAGGATAGATAACGAGTTGTTCGGCAGCGCTATTGGCCCAAGGATACTTTTTGCGCCCCGCACCTACGGCCAAGCCCTGGGCGTTGTCATCCTGTTTGTACCGCAGGTGCAAAGTTTTGTGCTTCTTCTCCAGTTCGGATTCACCGAGAGCGGCGTAGATCAGACCCAGGTTGTAATGCGAGTTTGCATTTTCGGAATCGATATCCAACGTTCGCAAGAATTGCTTTGCAGCATCGCGAAGCAAGGTGTCACGCTGTTCCTTTTGCGAATCCAATCGCAACTGTTCGGCACGGTCAAACAATGTTCGCCCCAGAGTGTTCAAGACTTCCAAGTCGCGACTGAAGTCAAAGCGGCGTTCGAGCCGTTCGCTAGTGGTTTCATCCACGATCGATCGGAAGTTTGCTTCGGCTTCCACAAGACGACCTTGTTCGCGATTGGCCAGTCCGCTGAACCAAGCCATCGACCATTCTGGTGCGGCCGGTTCCTTGAAGCTGGCTGCTCTTTGAACCGCTTCCACGGCTTCATCAATTCTTCCTTCTCGCAAGAAGACACGAGCCAAGTTAAGAGGCCCGTCGAATCGGTTCAGTTTTTCGACTTCCAAGAACGCTTGTTCGGCTTGCTTGAGTTCCGCTTTGCCCTCCAAGAAAAGACCGATTCCATAATCATTCCAGCGTTGCCATGCAGGTACCTTCGATTCTTGCTTGGGCAGCTCCGTTGCGAGGCCGTCGACCGGGAAGGTGACGGAGTCCATGGCTAAGGTCAAAATGGGTAGATCGTTCTTGTATATTTTGGAACCGTCGGCGGTTTCGATGGTAGTACCGGGGAAGTCGTTGTCCCCTGGTCGGCGTTGATTGTGTACGATCTCCATGTACTCGTGGTCGAACTTGCGGTACTGCAATTTGACGGTAGCGGTAATCGCTTCGGTCAAATCATCGGGAACGACGAATCCGTAGTGAACCACTTGTCCCGACCCAGGTGGAATCTGATGGTTGTAAAGTGGTGTGAAGATATCTTGAGGGTTACGTCGATTGATGCGGTTCCCTTCTTTGTCCAACATGAACACGTTGATAAAGTGGGAGCGACGATCGACTTCACCCTTGGCGTCCATCGAGCCGCTTTTTCCGATCGTGCGATCGCCGCTTTGAAGAGTCACTTCCAACCAAACTTCATTGGAATCGACGGTGCCTTGAGTGAATTCGTGCCCAACCTTGAGGGTGCGAACGACCGACTCGAGCAAGTAGCTTTCGCCTCGCTTCAAGACTGGAACTTCGGGACGAATCGGTCCTAGCAGTTTATCGTCGACTCCCCCACCTTCTTTCACGCCGAAGATATCCACTCGCATGGTTCCTTCGAGGAACTTTCTGTGCTTCTCTTCGACTTCGGAAAGAAATCCACGCAAGTAGGGAAGACTAACGTTTCCAGAAGCGAACATGTGGTCATGGATCGCAAATTTGCCATTGGTCGCTTCGTAAGGTTTTGCTCCGAAGTCGTTGGATTCTTCCAGTTGCATGTGGCAGCCCGCGCACGCTTTTTGTGCTTTGTCCGGATAATAGAAGCTGCGTGATCCGTGGCCTGAAACTCCGCTTAGCAACCAAGAGTCATAATGGTTTTGCCCCCGGAGAAAGTCTTTGTAATGATTCAGCGCAAAAGGTAGGTGCACTTTATGGCATGTGGAGCAAAACTCGGAAGATTTGTGGAAGTCTTTTAAAAACGTCTTCTTATGAAATTCGGGCTTGGCTTTGATCAGTTGTTGATTCACCCATTGCAAGGCTGGATTTTCGCTAAAGGCAAATGGATAATGCAGCGGTTCTTCGATGGTATAGTCCGCGTTTCCTTTGGTCGAGTTGACGTTTGTGATCGCATGGCAGACCGTGCAGGTGATACCCGCTTGCGAGGTTGGATGTTTGACGTCATCAAAATGAGGGTCGTCGAATGCACCGCTGAAGAACGGTACTGGGTCGTGGCATCCAGCACACCATCGGGACGCCTTGACGTTACCGTCCCGTTTGAGCGAAACCTCGCGGGTTTCGCGGACACTTGCTAGGTAAGCCGGGTTGTTGAACGAACTGAAATGGTGTGCGCTGTGAGTCCAGCTCTTGTAAGCATCCGGATGGCATTTTAGGCAGTACTCGTCATTATCCAAAACCTTGGCCGAAATAAAGCCTCCGTTGGAGGTTCGCGCAAGCGATGGTTCGAAATACTGAAGACCATCCACGGAGCCGACTTTGTTCCATTCGCGAGGGTCGGAAACGTGCAGTGAAACCATGATAGCAACCGATGCTACAGCGAACGCACCATACGCAACACCCAGTTTCCATTTAATCTTTTGGCCTACCAGGCGATGCAACCAGTAAAGCCAAATCGCAACAATTGGACTTAGGACGTGAAGCCAATAGATGGTTGAACGCGTCATCGCATGCTTCAGGTCGAAGACATCGCCAACACGAACCAACAGTAAACCTGTTCCTAGAACAATCAAGCTGATGGCGAACAATGCATATCCCACCCGAATTGCACGCTTGTTCTTGCGTTTGCGCGAAGTAAAAAGGTGAATCAAGCCAAACACAAGGAACGGAATTAGAAATACCAAACCAATAGCGATGTGCCCTAGGAACATGGCCATATAAAATTGATTCTGATACGAATCACCACGTTGCCATTCCAAAAAAGTGATCGTCGCCAAGTACAACGAATTCGCTCCCAAAACGGATAGCAAGGCGAACAGCACGTACAAAAGCTTTTTCAGTTTTGGCCCGATGGCCGGTACATACTTCTTTCGTGCTGGTTTGTCTGGGATGGAGTTTTCGTTCACTTTTTCACCATATCAACAAGGGTTGTCGCACCGCTCTTCGGCAGGGCATAGATCGTTTTCTGATGTGGATCGGCAACCAAAAGTTGGTCGCCAGCCAGCCACAACCCAACCGGATTTTTGAGCGGTTCGCCAACAAACATTTTCTCAGGCTTTCCGCCTGCCTTCAATTTCCAAAGCGTCTTGGCATAACCGTCGCAAAAGTAAGCGGTTTCTTCGCTATCAAGGACCAATTGATGCGTGAACTCAAACATGGCCTCTTCCACGAGCACTTCGGTTTTTCGGTTTTCGTCAATTCGAACCAAGGGCTGCTTAGAATTGGATAGAACCCAAACGCGATCCTTTCCATCGATTGCTAGACCTCGAGGGGCTTGGACCTTCGCAAATTCAGTTGCCTTGCCTCCTGCCGATGGGACTTCAAAAATCTTATGTTGCTCCAGATCGGCAACCAACAAGTTCCCTTTGGAATTGAAGGCGATCGCCATGGGGATGCCGATACCACCTGTTGTGAGAGGTTGCGGTTTGCCTGAGGCGTCGAAGCGGTAAACTTCGCGAGTCGAGGAATCGCCGGCGTACAAGGTTCCACTGGCATCCACTGCAAGGCATCGCACTGCATTAAGCGGGGTGCGAAAGGTCTTGGAGGCTTGGAAATAGACCGAGGGAACACCGTCTTGGACTTTCCAAATTCCAGGCAGATTTCGATCCGCAACATAGAGGGATCCATCCGCAGCAGCTGCAACAGCCAGCGGATATTCCATGGTTTGGGAGCTTGCGCAACGCGGAAGAGCGAGCGTCAATAACAGTCCTATCAGTGCTTTAACAATGCCTGTGCGATTCATATTCTTCGTCGATCTGCTTATGGTTTCAATCAAGGTATGTTGGAGATGATGTCGGCTGTTCATTTGGACCGTGGACGCTAGTCGCGGAACGAAAAGCTTCGAAAATGGGTTTCGCGGCTAGCGCCCGCGGTTCAGTCTAAACGTGGTTCTTGTCTCGGGTTTTATTCAGCGTTTGCAGTCCCTTGCGAATCGCGAATTTGGTTCCAGAAGGTGCCAAACTCCAGGTTTCTTGTTTGGTACTTCTTCAGGAACTCGGAATGCTTGGGCGATGACGGGAAAGATTCGTTCGGTGCGTACGGGTATTGCGACATCGCGCGAAACGGCAGCGGTTCTACGGTCTGTCCATGGATTGTATTCAAGTCCGCATCTTTGTCCCATCCAACGTTGTAGATAATAAAGTCCCTGACCCAACCGTCTGGAATTGGTTCCGTTTCTGACGAAAATTCCAAGGTTAACGCATCCCCGGCTCCCATGACGACTTGAATATCATCCTGGTCCGTAATCAGATCCTTCACGTCTCCAAAGCGAGTGAAATTGCCCAGCATCGGTGGCCAAATCGACTCTGTCGTGACTCGGTTATGTTCATATCGCTTCGGTGCGTTCCCTGGTTGCGGAACAAGCTCTGAAAAACCACGGAACGCCAAGTCTGCTGAAAGCACTGGGAGCTTTGTAATTCGATACCGATTTGGAACTTCCATCGCGGTGTGACTCAGCGAACCTACCTGGCCACGGGTCCAAAACACCTCGTCCCAACAGAGTTCCATGTTCGTGACAACACGAACGCGATGGTCTTCGGATAGAAACTTGCCAGTCAAGTCGATAGCGATTGTTTTCGTCTTGCCGCCTGGGAAGCCAGCATAGGGAATGACTTCCGTCCACTTGCCTTCGGAGTCGGGTACTTGAATGGACGGCGGATGCAATTTTGGCTTCAAGCTGTTTTCGGACATCGACAGATTGAGCGAAGTGCACGTGGGAAAAACCCAACCGGTCATGAACAAAGTTACCGATTCGCCTAGTTCTTTCTTCTCGTTCAAATCAAGCTCCAGCCAATGGTCCTCCACGAGCCCTTGATTGAACCCCTCGTTCCAGCTCTTCGTGTATTTCTGATCGCGAAACAGTACCGTCTGAGTGACATCCTTTCCGGTTTGATCAATCACTTTCGCGGGCTTGATTCGATCCTCGACGGTGTGAACTCGGAATTCGGCCAACTCTGCTGGGCCCACTTTCTCATTGGTGAAAACATCTACTTCTTTAGGATGGTCGATCGCCATCAATTCAATGGAATCAAAATAGGCTGCTTCCCAGAGTTCTTCGGTGATCTGAAGTAGATAGCGTCCGTTTCGAGGCACGATGTTTTTGCCATCCAACTTGAGGTATTCCCACTCTCGCGTTGGAGCCGCGACACCTTGGGCAAATTGCAATCCGATGGGTGCAGCCCAAAGACAGTCTGTACAGAATTCGAACTCTTTTCCGTTCCAAGCATACAAGTAAGGGCATGAACCCCCTAAGTTTTGTTGATCAAAGATCGTCGAGCGATTGCTCGGGTTCATCACGTTGTTCGGAATTCCGTTCGTCCATAAAACCCTTAAGATATCCGCACCGGTTTTTTTCGCGATGCCGAACCGTGTACGTGTACCGCGAACGATTTTTGCTTGATACAGACCATTGGATTTCAGTTCGATTAGGCTGCCAACACCATGCATGTTGCAGCGTGCGCTGGGACTCTGCTGCCCATCTTCATCGGCTCGGATAACTAGTTCTAGATGTTGGTTGCTGTTGCCGTCCCGATTTTCGAGGCCATGCAGCTTCCCGTCTTTACCGAGGCAAATGAGATCTTCATCGCCATCTTCGTCCGCATCCACGGCAATGGTGGAAACAATGGCTTGGTCCAACTGAAGCGCCCTGGTGTCTCCAACCAACTTTCCATCTTCTCCCCCGCGAAACAGCTCTAAGCCGGCTGGTCCCCAAACAACCGTGTCCGAATAGCCATCGTTATCGACGTCGGTCACAAGCAGTCCATCGGCCGGTTGCTTCGAAAGTTCGACGGTTGAATCTGGGAGCCAGCTGCGACGCCCAACGGACTTCATCGTGGTGATGCGAGTTCCTTGTTTGCCACACGCAACAATATCCCAGCATGCGTCGTGATTGACGTCAATGACCTCCGTTGCGCGGCAAACCCCAGCCAGTTTTCCTTGCCAGTTCTGATCGCGAAGTTGATAGCGTCCGTGCAAATTGTTCGTCAAGAGAATTGGGTGATTTGTCGATTCCGTTCCAAGCAAGAAATCATTGAGAACGTTTCGATCCAAGTCCAAAGCAAGTATGGAATCGACACGTGTTGAAGCGGGCGGAAGATTCGAAAAGGAAGTGAAATCTGCAAAAGTCCAATCCCCTCGGTTCGACCACAACGAGATTCCCGATTCACTTGAAATGATCAGGTCGAGATCGGAGTCATGGTCGAAGTCAATCGATGCAATAGCCCGCACATCACGCAAAGCCGCCATACCTTCTGATAAAGGAACAAGGTTCAGGCTTCGTTTTCCCGTTTCTTTATCAAAATCGTTTCGCAACAATCGAACTCCGTCGGCACCGTAGGCAATGACATCCACATCGGTATCCACCAGCATGGCATTCGGATTCGGTTCCGCGTCCGGAGCCGCTGTCGTGGGCAACGCCGATACTGGGAATTGATCTTTGCGTAATTGGAAGTCTCTGTCCAAATCCGCCATGACCAATCCCTTGCATTCGATGTCGAGTTCAAACTGCGTTAGCTGCTTGTTCGCGAGTGATTTTCCGGAATCCGTTGGCACAGCGTTCGACCAACTCCATACCGCGAGCTGTTTGCCGGTCGCGGCTACCAGATCCAATCGACTGTCGAGATCAAAATCCTCCGAGGCAATAGCGGTGACTTTGGTGCTGATGTTCTCAATGTCGAATCTCGTGGTTTTTTCAAATTTTTGGAGCGTTTTTCCGAGCATACGAGCTGTCAATGGAAGTTTGCTTTGCTGGAAGTTCAATTGAACATACTCGAGCTCGTGAGGCTTCAGTAGGTTGCGGTCGTTTCCGAAAGAAGGATCGGAATTGACGGAGTTGAAGATCACACGAGCCCCTGTCTTAACGCCCTGCCAATTGGCATTTTGTGTGTCGGTTATGGTTTTTTCCATCAAAGCCGGTAACTTGCTGTCGGTACGAGCGAGGATTGGGCGAAGCAGTTCTTTCAGCCGATTGATCTCTTCCAAAACTTTTTTGTCTTGGTTCGCTGCCAATGATTCGATGTAGGCGATCGAGAAAACAACACTATTGGGGGACAGTCTGGTTGCCTTCTCCAGCAACGAACGAATTTCTTGCTTCGAGTCCGTCTGGTAATCCATGATAAGTGCATCCACCGTTTGATAGAGGATGACGTCGGTCGCCTTGTCATTCTTCGCGGCTTTGCGCCATGATTGAATCGCCAGTTCACGTTCGGACCGTATCGCGTAGTACCTAGCCTCCATGTCATCTGCATCGGGCAAGTTGGGAGTTAGTCGGCGAAGGTCCGCAATGGTCGCTTCGATTTCTTTGCAAATCAACTCATAGGCTTCAGGTTTTTCCAACTGTTGCGTATTTTGCAAACGCAACAACAGAGTGACCAGCAAGTTTCTCGGGCCTAGCGTATCGTTAGGAAAGGCCTTAGACAGCTTCGCAAAACCTTCGGCAGCTTCCACGAGTTCCTTGCTATCCTGTTTCTGGCCACCTGCGTTTTCAAGCAATGCAATCGAGCGGTCTTTTAATGCCATCTGCTCTTGGGTGACGGTGGAGGTTTTGGGCCCACACCCGGAATGGATGGTCAAGCTCCAAACTACCATCCAGCAAGCCAGCCCTATCAGGGTCTTCCTTGAAGGCAAACCGAAAACAGGGTGATCTTCCATATCGTTTCTGGTTATTTTTGGAGGAGTTGAGTTGTTGGATGTCTGCACTTGCTGTTTCTTTCCCGCAAAGCATTGGTCATGGGGGGCTAGGAAGCCCTAATGGTACACTTTTTTCCAAGTTACTCACTCAGAGATTGCTTAGCCCGTCGGTGAATGAGGAAGTACGGGCGGTTGCTTTAAACCAGAAGGAGCCGTTTCCACTGGGGTTGCTTGTGGGATCGTATTGAAACCATGCGCCGCAGCAAAAAGCGTAGTGGATGGGATAACGGGTGAGGCTTGGCGAGTTAGTATTGGGGTGATCTTTGACTTCGCTTGGACACATGAGCAGCCCACTCGCTTCTGAGCGACACGCGCGTTTACGCCACGTCGCGCGGAGGTGGCAGCACTAGATCAATCAATGGAGCGATTGGGGGATAGAGATCCCAAGAAGAAAATCGATTCAATGAGCCGCTCTTGAATACGTGATCTGTTCCTTGCAAACAACCGAACTGATCCATGCTACTCGGCAAGAACGGTGCCGAAGGCGATACAGGAAGATTCCCTTGACACTGCCCGAGCGAGCAAGGCGAAACAGGACTGGGTTCCGGCACACTACTCAGCCCCGTGCCTATCTCGTAATACACGGATAGCTTGTTCTGATGCGCAAGGTGATCACCGCAGCTTCCCAGGACGCAATTTGTCGAGAGCACGGTCCAGACCAAGGCAAAAACACAACACGCGACGGATCGCATCCCGAATTCCTGTCAACACGAATAAATCACCAATAACCGTAGAATTATAGCTCAATCCAGGCCGGAACAAGTCCCCAGGACGGAAGTACGGTTAGTTTTTCGGTCAGGAATGCCTTCGATTAGGCATTAATGCAAGCGGGAGAGCGGTTTTGCCGCTGGTCTATTGGCTTATCGCTAACTCCAAGAAACCAGGAATGGGGGAATTTCAGGTCCTCAACGGGGTCGACCATAACTTGCGGAGTGCATCCGGTGCCGGGACGCCAACCGCACCTCCTCCTGTTTCGAGGGTGGTGGTCGATGCGATCGCGAATTGGTTGATCTCGACATTGACGAAGTAACGTCGGTGGTAGATCAAAAATCGTTTCAAACGTATGATGGGTTGTTTGAAGGTTGGAGCTTTGTCGGGTAGGGTTAAAATTCCGTGCTCGCCACCAAGCTTCCATTCGCTCGGTTCTTTTTGACCCTTCCAACCCGTCTAACGCAACACCAACATGTCGACCGCACCCGCCGTTTCCAAGCCTGCCGCTGAAGTTCAAGACCCCTACTTTCAAAGCCTGTTTGCTGAGCGTATTGGCGGTATTCAGTACGGCAAGGTGAACGAAATCTACAAGTTCGAAAAGATCAAGCGAGCCAAACGGAAGGCACTCGCAGACTATCCCACCCGAAGCTTGTTGGACTTCGGCATCGGCGAAAATGATTCGATGGCCGACGAAAAAGTGCGGAATCAAATGTCTTTGGAGGTCAACAAGCCAGAAAATCGTGGCTACATGGACAACGGCCCAGCCGAATACAAGCAGGCCGTCAGCCGCTTTATGGAACGTGAATTCCAAGTCAAGCTCGATCCGTTGACCGAAATCAATCATTGCATCGGCAGCAAAACGGCGTTGTCGATGCTTCCCGCCTGTTTTATCAACCCAGGGGACGTCACCATGATGACCGTCCCCGGATACCCCGTCGCTGGTACTCATACCAAGTACTATGGCGGAACGGTGCATCGCTTGCCTTTGCTGGCAGAGAATCATTTCTTTCCCGATTTCAGCAAAATCACGGCAGACATATGGGCCAAAACCAAAATGCTGGTCCTGAACTATCCAAACAGTCCAACGGGACAGGTTGCCACCCGGGATTTTTATTCCCGTATGATTGAACTTGCCCATAAGCATCAGTTCATCATCGTTCAAGATGCGGCTCATATCTTGCTCAGTTTTCGTGATGAACCGCTCAGCTTCCTTCAAGTTCCCGGTGCGATGGACGTAGGGGTAGAAGTGCATTCCATGAGCAAAGGGTTCGATATGATCGGCTGGCGAATCGGTTGGGTTTGCGGGAATGCCAAGATCGTTCAAGCCTTTGCAGACGTGAAAGACAATTGCGACAGCGGGCAATTTGGAGCGATTCAAAAGTCGGCAATCACCGCACTCGATTCACCCGACATCCCCAAGCGAATCAATGCAAAGTACCGAAGAAGGTTGCAGAAGCTGGTCACTTGCCTCAAGGCTTGCGGCTTTACTTGTGAAGTTCCCGGCGGCAGCTATTTCTTGTACACCAAAGCACCGAAGGGAATTCCTGGTGGGCCACAATTTGCTAACGCCGAAGAAGCCTCCCAGTATTTCATCACTCAGCACTCGATGGTGACGGTACCTTGGGATGATGCGGGCAGTTTCTTGCGATTTTCGGTGACTTACGAAGCACAGGATGAAGCCGCGGAAGATGCGATGATGGCCGAAGCGCAAAAGCGAATCGGCTCCTTATCGCTAACCTTTTAACGGCAATGACCATCACCCGCGTTCTTCAACCTCATGTTTGCTGCGTCGGAAATCCTGTTGCAGGAAATCCAACGCAGTTCGTTATGTACCGGGCAGCTCAAGCAGCCGGCGTTGACTGGCGTTTTTTTACATCGCAAGTCAGTCCCAATCTGTTTGAGACCGCGTTTCGCGGCATTCAAGCGCTTGGTCTCGATGGAGTCGCAGTGTTCGATCCGTTTCAATCGGCCGCTATCCCGCTCCTGGACAGCGTTACCGAATCCGCGCTCGCCTTGGGCAAGGTCAATGTCGCTCGGTCGGATAGAAATTCTTGGCTAGGGGATAATACATTAGGGGCAGCTATTTCAAAATTGGTCCAAACCAGTTTGCCTGCGCCGCTATCCTCAGCCGGCCAGGATGCTTCGTCTGCACCATCGGACGTTGTCGCTGAATCAAACGGTTTCATTGCAGTGATTGATTCGCCAGCGACTGCAAAAGCGATTCGACTAGCAAGCCCCTTTGATAAAGCTCGAGTGCTATCGCTTTGCACTGAAACGCAAAACGTCTCGATCGATTCTCCAAGCGAATCGATTGCCAATCAGCCCTTGGAATCAACTTCGGGTCTGGAGCCAGGCAATGATCTCTATCAGCCCGTGGATCTGATTGTCGATAGTCGTCAGCCGATCCAATTTCTGATTCTTGAAACTGCCCCGACCCAACTTCAGTTACGAAAACTTAGTTCCCTCACCTGGGCTTCCAACGCAAAGTGCATGATGGTGCATCCGTCCGCAGAACGACCGAACCGTTTGTTGTCGGGCTTTCTTGCAGAAACTTCCCTCGAACTTTTCGAGTCTGTAGAATTGATGGCATATCAAGCTGCCGCTGACTTTCATTTCTGGACAGGTGTCGAGCCGTCAGTCGACTTGATTCGCGATTCTCTAGAAGAATATCTTCAGTGGTAACCCTGCCTATAGGCCGTAACAAGTCGGTGTAGGCCGTAACAAGTCGGTATAGGCCGTAACAAGTCGGTGTAGGCCGTAACAAGTCGGTGTAGGCCGTAACAAGTCGCTCTGGACGCAGTTACGGCATGGCGTTCTGTCAGAAACCCAATAAGTGCAACGCGAAGGTGGGCCTTATGCCCTCCTTCGCAACAGGTTTGGTGCGCTAACACGCGACTCCCCCTTCAAGACCACGTTCTTTGGCCTTCGGCCGAAGAACGCGAAATGGTTCAACACCAACCAGTCTTGACACTTCTCCCCTTGCAACGGAAAGCGTTGGCTGTCAACGTTGCCGCTTGTTGCTGTCGAAAAATGGAGGGCGAAAGATGTTTTGCGGAAGCAAGGGTCGAAAATGTTTCGCCAGACTCTCCTAAGCGCGAAGGAGTTTGGGTACACACCATTTTTGGGCTTTGCAACTTTTCCGATGGGGCAATCGGATTCGAACGGGGCTTGCCGTAACTGCGCTATCGCTTGTTACGGCCTACGGAACGGATTCCCTAGGAAAACCTACGTCGCGACTGGCGACTGCGGCTCTGGTTGATTCCAATGGTGATTTCTGGCTACAAAACTGCTGGCCTTTCAAGCACCAATGACCAAGCACCAATGACAAGGATCGAGAGTGACCGTATGGAATCAAACTATCTGGATCGTCGAAACTGGCTGATTGGCTCGGCAGCAGCAACCGCCGGCGTTGGGTTTGCCCGCTTTGCCCAAAGCGAAACTTACCCCTCGCCAAAACCCAAATCCGTTGCGGCCATCGTGACAACTTACTTCAAGGGTTCGCACGCCGATGTTCTCCTTGGCAAAATCCTAGAAGGGTGGAAGCAGGATGGTGGCCCAGGGCCGGCACTGAAATTGGCTTCGATCTACATCGAACAAGTTGGCGACCGAGATATAGGACTGGCCACCGCAAAAAAGCACAATGTTCCAGTTTTTGATACCATCGAAAAGGCAATAACGGTAGGAAGCGACCATATTCCGGTGGATGGTGTCATTAGCATCGGGGAGCATGGTAACTACCCGACAAGTGATCTCGGGCAAGTTTTGTACCCACGCCGACGCTTCTTGGAAGAGATCACAGACGCTTTCAAAAAGTATGATCGGGTCGTTCCTGTTTTCAATGATAAGCATCTTGGGCCGCAATGGGTCGATGCCAAGTGGATGTACGATCGGGCGATGGAATTGAAGGTACCCTTCATGGCAGGTTCTTCGCTGGTCATGACGTATCGGGACCCTGACTTGACACTACCCATGCAATGCGAGATCGAAGCCGCGGTCGGGATAGGCTATTCTCATTTGGATATCTACGGATTTCATTCGCTCGATTGCTTCCAGTGTCTCGTTGAAAGGCGCCGT
>Ga0247836_1004400_pt1 | contig 17632 bp, 36 predicted proteins | sample LaCruzMarch2015__4_FD_187116 | JGI IMG/M metagenome (GOLD analysis project Ga0247836, IMG submission 187116) | Freshwater microbial communities from meromictic Lake La Cruz, Castile-La Mancha, Spain - LaCruzMarch2015_14m | ecosystem: Environmental > Aquatic > Freshwater > Lake | place: Spain... | reverse complement strand
CTCTACCTTTTCCTTTTATTGAAATATCACCCATTATTTTTTTCTCTTTTTTTTACCAACAGCTACACAATTTGGAACTGATCTACTTCCTTTTTTCTTAAATCCTTTTTGTTCATACCCTCTCCAACAAGTACCTCTTGGCATTATACTAATCCTCCTGATCGCATATCTTTTCTATTTGCAAATGTTTTTACATTAGATGGTTTAGGACCTGTGTTGGATGCTTGTTGTTTTCTTTTAACAGCCGATGCTCTTTGACCTTTACTCATAGCTCTAGCTTTTGCAATGGGAACACATTTTGGATAATTCTTTCTTTTTTCTCCACCACTTCTTCCACATTTAGGATAAGATCCATCAGACTTTCTATTTGCTATATCAACCCAGTTTTCTTGGACCCACTTACGTAAACCCATATTAATATTTTTTAGTTTTTTTTCTTCTATTTTCCATTACGCCGCCACAACCTTTTGCAACGCCGCCTTGTTTATAATTAGAAACCATTTTTCTTTCTTGTGAAATACTACCACCACCCATTTTTTTTTTACGTCCGCCTGGAACTATTTTTCCAGAACAAACTGCAGATGCATACATATTCGCATACGCGCTCGGGTACACTTTAAATTTTGCTTTTGCTGCTGCTTTTCCTCTTGGACAAAGTTTAGCCATTAAAAACCTCTCATTGCAATTTTTGGTATTCCTCTTATTAACCCACCTTTTGCTTTTCCTGGTGGTTTAGGACCTGCTAGCGGTTCTATAGGTATAATAATTTCATCTTCATCTTTTCCTCCAACACCAAGTTTTTTAGCAAGATCAATAAAATCTTTTCTCTTTCCACCTTTTGCTGCAAGATCTTTAAATTGTTGTCTTTTAGAGCTACCCATTATTTTTTCATTCCTTTAGATTTTTTTTTACCATTGATAATACCTCTACCTTTTAAAATATCTTTAAAAGTAACTTTGCCATCGCCTGTTAAATCCGGAAAACCTTTTTTACCTTTGGCTTTTCCACCCTTCATCATTTTTTCTCTTGGTCTTATTCCGTAATCATTTCTCATTTTATATCCTATCCGTTTTCTTGTTGTTTATTTACAGGTCTGTTTGCCATTGTTCTAGCCACAGATTCCGCACTGCGTCCCACGACGTAACCTCCCAAACCAACGTTCAATAATGTCCAAACGTCGCCAGGTAATTCAAAGGAAATTACTGCTCCTGTGAATACTTTTATAACAGGTCCTAGAATATAATTCCAGACCAAGATAAATATTAGTACATACATTAACAGGGGCCTCCAGCTCGATGCGAACCAGCCCGCTTTAGCCTCTGCCTCAACTATTTTTGCTGCAGCTTGTAATTCTGCTGTATTAGATTGTAGTAATTGTGTTTGTAATTGTGCTTTTAATTTTTCTTGAAGATCTTTATCAGGAACTGATTTTTCAATTGTGCTAAATAGAATTTTAGCTAAAGGTGCGACAGCTCCTAACATTTGAATCATGGTTTAGTACCACTTTGCTGATCTTTTTTTCTCTGAAAGAATACTTCCTTGACCTTGAACTTCTTCAACTTGAGTTTCTTGTGGATTTGACATTTCAATTTCTACTCCACCAAGTAAATTTCCTTGTTTGTCAGTAAATTTTGAAAAGTCTACATCTTTTTCTTTTGAAGATGAAGTAAAAGTTCTTGTTGAATTAGCTAATCCACCTATCGCCATTTTTTTTCTAGGCATTTTAGCTTCAGATAAGGCAATAGCAATAGCCTGTTTAGGACTTTTTACTTTTTTTGAAGATTGACCAATATTAAGTTCTCCTTTTTTGAACTCTCTCATTACTTTACCAATTTTCTTTTGTGGTTTTGTCATTTTCATAATCATATTTATACTCCTTTTTTATTTTTTAACAATAACTATTGTATTTTCTTATTCATATTAGAAAACTGTTGTTTTGCAATAGAAGTTGCAGCCCTTAATTCAGCTAAATCTTCATTTTGTTGTAGTTTTTCTTGTGTATTCATCTGATTCATCATAGCTCTCATCTTATCTAGATTAATTCTATCCTGACCTTCTTGTTTTTTTCTAAAATTCTCTTGAGCTTGTAGGTCAAGTTCTCTAGATTTTAATGCAGCAATAGGATCATTGTCAAATTGAGAGGTTATTTTTTTCTCTTCCTTCATAAATTCATCCATCATCTCAGCAATTAAGATTGCTTTTCTAGATTCTAATTTCATTTGAAACTCTTGAACCTGTGTTTGAACTGCTGGGTCTTGTGTAGCTTGAGGATTTTGAGAAAGCATTTGTATTTGTTGTAGCTCTTGTGAAAATTCTAACTCTACTTGTTCTAAAGCCATTAAAGAAATGTGTTCAAAAATATTTTTCTCTAACGATCCCATGATCACTGGATTATTTTTTGCAATGTTAGTTGACATAAAATTTAAATGCGAAGTGATGTGTGCTCTATGATCTTGTCCTCTAAATGCTTGAAAGGGTTGTCCTCCTAATGCATCAATGTGTTCTAATGCAGGATCCTTTGGCATAGGTCTTGTCGGTTGAATTAAAATTTTATCAATATCTTTTACACCTAATGCTTCATACATTTTTCTATAAATTTCATATAGGTTATGTATTTGAGGATTAGATTGAGCAAGTTGTAATTCAGTTTGTGCTAAACTAATTCTTTGTGTTTGTGAAAATATATTTGGATCAGCAACAGGAACGATATCTATTCTGTCATCAAAGTCTGTTTGTTTAATATTTTTTTGTCCACCTACAACATCATAAGGATATTCTTGTGGTAAATATAATTTAAATACTCTTGATAATAATTTGAACTCTAATTTTAAAGAAGCATATAATCTTTTATGTATAGCAGACATTGTTCTGCTACCTCTTTCCAGCAAAGCCACGGTCGTGCCCACTGCTGCTTGCTGATTCCCATCCCCTACTTGTATGTCAGCTATCGAAGCAAAGCGCTGACCTGCTTGAACCACGACCCCCATTAATGCTAATAAAGTTTGTGAAGGTTCCTTATAAGGCAAAGTCATAAATGCATCTCTGATGTTTCCACCTGGTGCATCTACATCTCTAAACTCTCCTGGCTGAATAGATTGTGCATCATCTCTAATTCTTATACCTCTCATTTTAAATCCTGCTGGTAAATTAGATAATGTTCCTGCATCTAACAGTTGACGTAGGGCTTGAGTAGCAGTTCTTGATAAACCGCCAATCATATGAATTAAACCAAAACCATAAAATCCAAGTCCTGGTAAAAATTTAAATTGAATAAAATATTGAATTTTATTTTTTTTAGGATCACCTATTTCATAGTTTCTACGAATAGATAAAATTTCACGAGAGCCTTCTTCTATCGTCACGATGTAAGGAAGTTTTATTCCAGTCATTTCCCCGTTGGGATCACGATCTTCAAAGCCCTCGAGATCCAAGTTTACATGACATTCTATTAATGTAAAGATGTCTTCATAACCTGATTTAGTTACTCCTTGAATTTGTCTCTCTTTTGATTTTATATCAGAAGTATCTACAGCAGAATCATCGCTAGGTAATAAATCTAAATCTTTATAAAAGCCTGCAACTTGTTGTTTTCTTAATTCATTGCCAGACATTTTTATAACATGCATAATTGCTTCAGCATCATCTAATGAAGTTGCTGAATAAGGAACTACTAAATCTTCTGCTGGTACAAATTTAGAAACAGCTCTTCCAAGTAAATCATCATAATAAACTTTTTTAAATGTAGAACCTGATAATGGTAAATAAAATAACATCTGATCAAATTCTGGTTCATATTCTTTCATAACATCCATAATTTGATAATTCATAAAATCTCTAACACGCACCGCTTGATCTTCTTTTTCTCTAGAAGTATTTCCAATTATTTGAGTTCTAACCGGTCCATCCGATGGTAATAATTCTTTATAAGCTAAAGCTTGAAACTGAGTTACTGCTTCTGCAAGAACAGGATGCGTGGCACTTGATGCACCTTGAAATGGTTCTGTTCTTTGCTCATATTTAAATCCTAATAAATCTAAACCTTGTGTGTATGCTTGTTCCCAATCTGCTCTTGAATTTTTATAGTCTTGAAAATTTTGATAAAGTTCTGAACCTAAGGGTCCTAAAATATCTTCTGGTAATAGCTCTGCTAAATTGTCAAAATGATTTTGACTTTCACCTTGACTAAAGGCTCCTGGTTCAAAATTAATTTCAACGCCACCATCTTCCGTTGGAGTAACTTCCACATCATCTGAACTTGGAATAGATTCTTGAAGCTCTACAATTTCTTCTGCTGAAGCCTGTGGATTTTCTATTTCAATTTTATTTGTAACTTCGTTTGGAAGTGATTTGTCTATATTTGCCATTTAATTTCTCCGATTTTACTATCTTAACCTTATTATATGTAACATTCAAGCCTTGTGGGTTGGGGCCTGATTTAGGTGGTATAGTTGTTGTTAATTTTTTCATCTTATTCCAAAATAAGATGGATCTATTTTATATCTTGCAATTAATGCATTTACTAAATTATCAGCTGTATCTGGATTAACTAATGGAGCATATGTTGGAACAAGATTTGTTATTCCTCCACTACTTTCAGTAGCTTCTGGAGGTGGTCCAAATTGAACTGATGTTTCTAATTGTGAATAATCATCTGGTGCTGTCACCCCTCTTGGATTTGCAACCGCCTCAGCTAAACCAACAAGTCCTTTTATAGCGTTAACAGTGGGAGAATATGTCATGTATGTATCAATTGCTTTTTTTGCTAAACCACTTAATGTACTCATAATTCCTGTGTCTTCTTCTGCTGCTGCAGCCGCTGCAGCTGTTGCTGCATCTTCTTGATCTGCTTGTGCTTGAGCAGATACATCATCAGCCGTTACACTTTGTGCTGCCGCTGCTTCATCTCCTGGTCCTATACCAAATCCAAATCCCTCTGATCCTCCTGGTCCTGGTCCTCCTGGTCCACCTGCTGGTCCTCCTGGTGCAGCGGTTCCTCCTTGATCATTCGCATCTCCTAAGGAACTTCCTTCTGGTGATCCCGGTCCTGGTCCTCCGTGTCCTGTTCCATCATCTGATCCTCCTGGACCACTATCTCCTTGGCCACCATCTCCATCTCCACCTCCAGCACCACCACCCGATCCTTGTAATGATGGAAGTCCAAATGGACCTTTGTTAGGTTTACCTTTTAATGAGCCATATAAATTTAAATCTATTAAAATTTTCTCTTCATCTTTTGTAATGTATGAAAGATGTGCAATTGGATGTTTAGGGGATGATCTCCAATGACGAGGAGCGTTAACTGTTTTTTGTTTTCCTAAATAATTTAAAACACCACCTTGTTTAACCGGTTTTGTCTTACTTGGTTTTTCAATATTAATATCGTATCTAATTTTCTTCTCAATCATGTTAATAATAAACCTTGTTTACTCTTGGGAGTGGATCATCTTTATAGTCTTCTGGGTGAGAAATCAACCCACCTTGTCTAAATCTCATTAAAGCTTGGGTCATAGAATCTACTAAATCGTCATTATCTCCATGTGGAAAGGCAGCACATTCTTCAATAACTTCTTGTGCAAACTCTCTACTTTTAGGTGCCCATATTTGACCGGCTTCAAATAAAGGTGCAACTGAATTAACTCTACTATGTTTATCATTACCTTTTGATGGAGTGTAATTAACAACGGGTATACCCATCTTTCTAAGTTCATAAGTTAATGGAAGCCCCGATGCTTTAGCCTCAATCAATACGGTTTCAGGTTTCCAGTATGTATATTGTTCGTGAGCCAGGCGCCTTAGTTCAGGGAACTCGACCCTTTTTTTAACGGCATCTAATAATATTAAATTGGGTCCTGAATCTTGGTCCGGATGAAACACGCCCCAAGTAGTGATCGCAGAATAATCCGCAGTTTCTTTTTTTAAAAATGCAGTATCATAAGATTGAATAACATGTTCAATGGGTGGTATGTAATCTTCCTGCCAATCTTTCCACCACTCACGTTTAATAATTGCTCCCTCTTCTGCAGTTGGGTTTTGCATGTATTGTGCATTCCATTTAGCAACACCAGCTGAAGCCTTGACCGCAAGTAAATCTTCTAACTTCCAATATTCTGGCCACACTGCTTTACCTGATGGCAGCACTGCTGGAAACTCAACGACTTCCCATTTATCAGCTTTCTCTTCTGCTGCTTGAGCCTTGATTAATTGTGCAGTTAAATCTTTTGTATTCCATCTCGTCATGACTAAAACAATTCGTCCACCCGGTTGCAATCGTTGACGGGGTCCTGCTTGATACCACTCGTATGCTTTATCAAATGCCGTTTGCGAATTAGCATCTTGTTCTGAATGTGGATCATCAATGATGAGTAGATCAGCACCTCTACCGGTTACCGCACCTTGGACACCGACAGCAAAGTATTCACCCCCTTTATTAGTTTCCCAACGGCCCGCAGCTTTTGAATCTTCTTGTAATCTTGTATTAAATATTTCTCTGTATTCAGCAGAGTCAATTAAGTTTTTTGTTTTACGGCCAAAGCGTACTGCAAGTTCTGCAGTGTGTGTTGCTTGTATAATCTTTAATCTTGGATCATTGCCAATCATCCATGCAGGTAAAAAGTATGATGCAAATTCTGATTTAGTATGCCTTGGTGGCATATTAATAATTAATCTTTTTAATTCTCCAGATTGTAATCTATTAAATTTATCTGCAATAGTTTTATGATGATCGCCCTCAATAAATTCAGGCCATATGTATTTTACAAATGTTAAAAAATCAGAACGTATTTCTCTATTTTTTACTTTATGAATTTTAGTTAGATAATTTAATTTCCAATTTTTTCTTATTTTAGGATCTGCAATTTTATTAATTTTTTTTAAAATATCTTTATCAAGCATAATATCTATTATGGTACCTAAATTGTTTTTAACACCCCCGGGGGTATAAATCCATAGGTAATTTGGGATACCCTAGGGTCCCCTTTTGATGGTACCTTAAAATGATTTTAACAGCTATGACTATGTAAATCATACACTATAGTACATGTCTGGGACCCCTACAATTTTGTTTAACCCCTCCCCCCTCCTTAGAATAAAAGTAAATCGTAAACCCATTGGGACCTCTATGATAAGGGTGGGCCCCGCCCACATGTATTTAGTACCATGGGTGGGTCCCGCCCACATGTATTTAGTATGGTAAAAATATCACAGAATATCCCATTGTATTATAATACAATTATCTTTTACATTGTGGCAACATTGTGTCCTATAACTATATACATAATATCCTATATATTATATGTTTAAATCACTAACAACGAAAGTAATAATATGGAACTATGGGTATCAAAAGAACACGAAAAAAAATTAAAACAAATTGGTTTTAATTTTCCAGATAAAAAGTCTGGCGAAGTTTTTTATAACAACGAAAATGTTGGATACATAGATAACTTTACTGGCTTGAGATTTTATAAAAATGACTCAAAGCCAGCCGAACTTGTTAAAAGTTTGGAAAGTGAATTAAAACTTTGTATCTGGAATCCAAACCAAGACTAAAACAATCGGGGTGGCGAAAGCCACCCCACAACAGAAAGTAATAATATGAAAATAAAGTTAGATGATAAAATAAAAATAAATACTTGGGATAGTGGAGTAGTAATAGGAACAATAGAAGCTATTAATATTTCATTAGACTATCACGACAAAAAAGCTGAAATGAATTCAGCTATCCAAGTAAAAGAATATGATACTGAATTAGATTACATTGGAACAGTATCATATGAGAATGAGTACAAAGAGCCACGCTGGGCTTACTTTAATCAAATACAGGCGGTTGTTTAAATGGACATTGATTTAAACATAACTGATAACCTTGCTCAACATTTTGTTGAGCAAGGGCTAACAATAAAAGAGGGGGAAACTCGTTCTTTTATTTTAACTAAAAGTGATGATACAATAACAGACGACTTAATATCAACCTACGATGAAAGGGAAACAACAAAGGTAGTATATGCTTGAAACAATAAAAGACTTTTACGATTACTTTATAACTTTTGCTTCGGTGTCCTTGTTGATTGCTGTTTTATTCTATTGGATTGTTTTATTAATAGATAAAAAACAACAAAAAGACTTTGATACAAAGTATAGAGAAAGTAGAAAAGATAATTAGAAACTTGGAACAGGGAACAGGGCTATTGCCCTGTTCCCTTTTTATTTATACGCTTATTTGTGGTGCTGATTTATTCCAATTAATACCGACGCTTTTATTTAATACCTTATCAAGACTAGTGATAAGTTCCGCAGGTGCGTGGGCCTCCATTATAGTATCAAGGGCAACGCTCCTTACTTGTTTCAATTGAGATAACTTCTTGCCCTCCGGTCTTTTTTCTATTTCTTGTTCAGCAAGAACCGAAGCCCAGTCTCTTATTTGTTCCTCACAAAGAGCGACAGTAATTGTCTCTTCTTTATATGGTTTATCATTAGAGAATGTATAATTAAGTTTTTCTTTCATGGCTTCACTAGCGGCTTTCTTCTTAAAAAAAGTTTTAGCTGTTGCCTGTGCTTCTTTAAGCAATACTTCCGCTTTTTTTAATTTATCAATAATTGGTTGAGCGCCAATTTTTGAAGCTAGTTTTTTTTGAGCTGTATCGGTTGCCTGTGATATATATTGACGAACCAATAGTTCTTGCTGTTCTATTAGTGGATTGAGCTCTCTCTTAACTTTATCTCTAAAGTGGTCGAGCTGATATTTAGTCATTGCTTTTGACATGCTTTCCTCTTTCGTTGTTAGTTTTTGAAAGTATAACATAATATCCCAGAATAAGTCAAGTCAATTATTTTTTTTATTTCCGGGTGGGGCCCGCCCACATGTGTTTAGTGTGCCAGGGGTGGGGCCCGCCCACATGTGTTTAGTGCTTCATGGGTGGGGCCCGCCCACATGTGTTTAGTGGGCCGCGGATCGTGATAAGACTTGACAAGATGGGAGAATCTAGGATATAATTCGAATCAATAACAACGGAGATAAAATGAAAGTTAAAACTAATAATAATGGTATGAAACAATTAAAAGACTTAGGCTTTAAGAAAATTAAAACAGAGCCGGGCTTTCATATGTATGAATTAAATCCGGCAACATTACGGGCCCACGATCAGCAGCCTTTAACAACTAAAGAATATAATAGGATTAAGAATGCCAAAAAGAATAAAGCATAATGATTTAACACACTACTTTATAAGAGATCATAAAACATTGCCCGCAAGCTATCTAAAAAGCTGTAGGCAATTTTTTAATAGTTTTGACTCAAATTTTAAGGAACAAGCAACAAGCCGCAAGCAAGTTAAGAAGTAAGGGCGGGCCCCGCCCGCAAGTTTTTTATTGCGGGAGGGGCTTGTATTTTTTAAATATAAGATTATATAGGATATATGAAAGCTAAAGAATTAAAAGAAATCACAGGCGGCCTTAGCAAGCCCTCTAAGATGCCTGGTTTTAGTTATAACTTACCGGCAACTAAATGTATTACAGGCAGCAAGCTTGTTAAAATTCCGGGTTCCGTATGTTCTGGATGCTATGCACTGAAGGGCCGCTATCGTTTTTCTAATGTTAAGGATGCAATGCAACGCCGCCTTGATTCAATTAACAATCCATTATGGCCGCAAGCAATGGCCGCACAAATATTAAGCCACAAGCCAAAATTTTTTAGATGGCACGATTCTGGAGATTTACAATCACTTGATCACTTAAAAAGAATTTTTGAAGTATGTAACTTGACCCCTGGAATTAAGCATTGGTTACCGACTCGAGAAGCAACTATAATTGGCTGCATAACCCCGGACCAAGTGCCAAAAAATTTAATCATTCGACTTTCTGCCCATAAAGTAGACGGCAAGGCCGCAACATTCTGGCCCTGGACGTCTACCGTTGTTACGTCAGAAAAAACATGTCCTGCAGCTGAACAAGGCAACAAGTGTTTAGATTGCAGGGCGTGTTGGAATAGAGACGTCAAAAACGTAGCCTACGGTAAACACTAGAAGGCCCTTAAAAATTTAACAAGATCCAAGGAACAAGCCACAAGTCCGCAAGCCGCAAGCTCACAAGTCGACAAGCAGCAAGCACAAGCCGCAAGCAAGCTCGGGGTGGGGCCCGCCCGCAAGTGTTTGGTGGGGAGGGACCCGCCCACATGTGTTTAGTGCGCCGTTATTATTTTATCTTGACAAGATATTCCTGAACCTTGGACCATGATTCGGCGATAGGGGTACATGGCTCATGGTTCACAAGTTGCATGATCTGTGATCCTTCATAAAGTTTTACGGACCAAGGACCGAGTGATTTTTTTAGGATGAAAGTATTGTGAGGGTGTCTTACATGAAACGAAATTTGATGGGGAGAGAACCTCGGAAAATCACCCTTGGTCACCTTCAATTCAATTGTGAAAAATTTATTATTTTTATTGTAGCACAATAAGTCTGGAACACCAGCCGAGGCCCAAGACTCAAGTCTTGTAAAGGAAATTTCAGTGATATTTTTTTTAACTTCTTGCCAAAATTTTGACTCTGGTTTCACTTCAAATTTAAGTTAACCATTACATTATGAAAGTCTCTTAATAACTTTACCCATCGTCCACTTTTCTGGGTTTATTGTTAACATTAGTCGGTGTGTTTCTCGATGACCTATCAATTTATTTTCCATTAATTTGATTCCATTGACGTCATACAATTCACCGTTTGGCAAGCAAACCTGTACACGTGCATTTGCTGCAACCTCTGAATTCTTTAGAAACTTATCTAATATCTGTCTTAAAACTTTACCTCTTAACATAACTTTTTTAACCTGGGGCCAGTATCCGGATAAATCCTTCGTAAGCCAACCCCAGGCTTGTAATTTATGGAGTAATTTACGATTGATATAATATCAAAGTTAACCTATAAAGTCAAGAGTATGGGACTAGCAAAAAGATTAACAGAAATGCAGATAAAATTCGCTCATGAATTAGTTACTAATGAGGGAAGAATAACAGGAACAGAAGCAGCTATTGCTGCAGGGTATTCTGCTGACACAGCTAAGAATGCTGCAAGTAAATTACAGAATCCAAAAATGTATCCATTAGTTGTTCAATATATTGGAGAGTTAAGAGCAGAGAATCAAAAAAAATATGATGTAACTTTTGAAAGTCATATAACTGAATTAGGTAAAATTAAGAATGAAGCTTTGAAGAACAAAGCCTGGAGCGCTGCAGTTAATGCTGAAGTGGCTAGAGGTAAAGTTGCCGGACTATACATTGAACAAAAGATTATTAGGACCGGTAAATTAGATGATCTATCCGAGGAAGAATTAGATAAGAGAATTGCAGAGGTATTGGATCAATACTCTCCAATCCTTGAAGGTGTTGAAGTTGATGAGCTAAAATCTGATGTTGTACAAAAACAAAAAGATATTAGATTGGGTAAACCCCAACGACCTCCAAAGAAAGAAAAGATATTAGTTAATTACTCTTCGTCAGAGTCATCTTCAAAGTCATCGTCTGAATCAGAATCACAATCGTGATTTTCTAATTCATCAACCTTGTCTCTTAAAGTCATAATGTCATCTTCAATTCTATCGATGATATCACTTATGCTCTCTGTTTTAGGTTTTTTTGCCATAGATTTTCTCCATAGTTGTTACGTTAGATAGCGGAATTACCGTTCGATCACCGAAGTTAATTTCGCCGAGATCATTTATCTCATACGAAGAAAATATCCATATATATTTCTTGTCTTTCTTAAAAATAAAACCAATTGAAATACAATGACTTACTGTTAATTTATTAAATTCAACCTCTGAGGCCCATCCAGAATCACTACAAATATCTTCCCACTGTATTTTATATAGATCATATTTGAATTTACTCATATGAATTAATCTAATTCATTTTAAATATTATTTATAGGGTCATGTGGTGTTTTTGATATTCAAATAAGTGGCTATTTTACTTGTTTGTGGTGTTTGTGGAGTTTGTGTGGTGCTCCATGTGGTACTTTTAAAAACAACATTATCTATATAAATCAATGACTTAACCTATTTTGTGGTACTATTAGGGTTCATTTTAGGGTAAATGAAAAAAAATTTTTCACTTTACCCCTACAGACCCCCCCAAAAGCACCACAAATTGAAGATTCTCTATATATACCAACGATTCTAATCAATTTGAAAAGCACCACAAGAACTCCACAAATGAGGAAATACGCCACTAAAAAACACCACACGGGCTCCACATGAGCACCACAAATGTGTGACATTTATGCAACAAACATACTTTTGCCACAATATTGCCTTAATCTTGACACAATTAGCTTCGGCTCTCCATTACCATTTCATAGGCAACCTCACTTGGGTCCATGTTCGTTACCAATTCTAAGTTCTCTATCTTCTCTATCTTATCTGCTGCTTGACTCTGGTTTATTTCATTATTAATCAGAGCTTCTTTTACAACTTCAAGTTGTTGTTCTACTATTTTAGTTGCGTCTTTTGCTTTCATGTTTTCTCCTTTGGTTAGTGTATTTTAAAAGATTTAAAACGTAGGTTGTATTTTTTTATCTTATCTGATTTATTTTTTTCATCGTATAGTTTTGCAAGTCTTAAAAAATCTTTTTTTATTTTTGCTTTTATCTTTGGATTTTTTATTTTTTCTATCATCAAAGATAACTTTTCTCTGTTTTTCATCCACGTTTCCTAATCTCTCTAATGATAGATACCACAGTATTTTTATGCTCTGGTTCCAGGGTGTCACATTCTAGTTCCTCTTCATCATTCTGCACTATAGTTCCAATATATATAACATCTGTATCTGGAGTATCAGTGTCAATGTAAGTTGTTTCACACACCTGAAAATCTTCATTGGTTAAGTGTCTATTTATTTTATCATTAATGATGCCCCCTTTATCTAAATAGATATTAAAAGCATCATCTTTATTATCTGCTTTAATGTATTGTTCTACAGTCAGTCGATAAGTCTGTGTAACTTTGTATATTCTTTTACCTTTATCATCTGACCATAATTTAAATGGTAGTCTCATATTTTTATCCTTTCTAATCAAAATAATATCTTATCTGGGATATTATGTCAAACTTTATTTTTATAATATTGATCTACTCTTTTTAAAAATTCATGTTGATAATCAACAAATTCACGTCCCTCCACCTCAAAACACTGGAAAAGGTTATCTTTTGTGCACATTAGGACAACACCTCTGTCTATTTTTGTGTCATATACGTAGTTGTGCCCCATTGCATAGGCCCCTAACTGTAGAAAATAGTCAGTAATCCATTCCTTTCTTTTGGGCTTGTTGCTTTGTTTAAAGTCTATTATACTCTCCGACCCCTTATAAATACCTACTAAATCAGTTGCGCCTGCATACAACCCTGGATAGTGTATTGTAACCTCTGATCCCCATATTTCAGTTAAATCTTTTAAACCATTATCTATAATTTGCTGCGCCATGGTATGTGCATTCTGGCCTATGTCAGTTAAATCTAAATGATTTTGACCTAGCATATAACTTTCTAATATTCTGTGCATTGCTGTGCCTCGTTCAGCTGCTTGGTCCTTGGTCCGGTTTGCTTCATCCAGGCCAACGCGTGCCTTCCAGGCGTCTAATCCTGCACGTTTTTCATCGGTTTGTGTAGCTGCAAGGATCGTTGTTACAGACGGAAGTTTTTCTGTTCCCAATTCATAATGCCTTTCATCCTTAATCAAGGACCGTGAAGATGCCGGGTAAGTAAATCGTTTATTCCATTTCATTCTACTGCAGGTTCCTCTTTGTTAGACTCTTTATATAAAAATTTTATTATCTCTTTACTGATAGTAACGGTTGGATCAAAAGATACATCTCTTGTGCAGCTCATTAACATTAATAATATAAATACATATCTCATAACTATATTAAACTAAATAAAACAATCGTTAATAATAAATTAATAATAAGTATTTCCATTACAATAATACAGGTTGATCAATTTTTTTTTTTAATCGCCTATAAATTTTACCAATTGTTGATATGTTATTTTTATTTTTATGATAATGTTTTTTTGCAGTAATTCTTTTTCTTTTCGATAGTTCTTCATGACGCCCTGGATCATATAATTTAATTATTTCATACTGAACCGCATAAAATTTTGTTATAGCATCAACTTGTTTTTTATGAAATGAAACAACAGCTTGTTGTACCCATCGACCAAATCCTTTTTTAATATTTTTTTTATCTCTATATAACCTTAAATCTATTTTACTAGGATCAATTGCTCCAATTTTATTTTCTAATTTATAAGGTACTAGTTCTTTTTTTATATATTCCATGTCTTCAATTTCCCAAGCTTTAAAAGCCCTGTATAAATCTCGTGCATGTAATAAATAAGGTTTAATTAAATCATAAGGAGTTACCTTACCCCCACTGTTTAATATAATTAATTTTTGATTATCTGATAATTGTGAAGCTTGATTTAAATCTGGTAAATATTTTCTAACTAATAATGTTTCGTGATGACATCTTATACTATCATATTCAAATCTTTTAAATCCACTAATTATTCTTATGTGAGTAAACACAGCACCTACTCCTATCATGTATTTTTTATCGTTATCATTACTAAAATAATGAACCGCTATTCTTCTAATTGGATACATACTTTCACCAATATATTTTAAAACCCTTGGAACTTTTCCTAAGATATCTATGCTGTGATCCATAACATAGTTACCTTTTGAATCTTGCACGTAAGTGTTTTTTATTCTTTTATAACGTGGAGTTTTTTCATTAACATCTAATAAAAAATAAATACCAGGTTTATTTTTTGTAAAGTCCATTGTTATATTTTTAACCGATTGAAATTTATTTAGATTAATGATCATTGTGGAGTTCCTTTAAACATTAGATTTCTATAAGTAAGATTATCTAATTCATAATTATAAGAAATATCTTCAAATTTATATTCTGGTAATAAATTTATAATTTCTTGTTTATTGTTAACGTCAAACTCTGTTAAAATTAATGGTTTAAATTTTTTAATTAATTCTTTTGCACCTTTTAAAACAGGCACTTCATGTCCTTCTGCATCTATTTTTATTAAATTTAATTTTTTAATTTTTGAAAATTTAGCATCTAGTGATATAGTATTAATTGGATATCCTTCATGTCCTCTAACCATATTCAATGAACCAAGACCGCTATTAAACTTTGACATTTTTTCGTAAGCAACTTCCCCAATGTATTCTATTTTATTTTCATCAGATACTGCTTCCATATAACTGTAAACATTTTTACATGTGTTAAGAAGAAGATTTGCATTTAATAATTGAAATATTAATTTTTGTAATTCAAAAGAATAAATAACTCCATCCTTACAGATATCAGATAATATTACGGTATGAGATCCAATGTGAGCGCCAACTTCTATTACGTAAGAATCATTTTTTAAATAATTTTTACATTCATCCATTGTTGGTTTTTCCCAACATCCATATTGTTCTAAACATTCATTAATAAATGAATCTTTTTCTAACGTTAAAAATAAATGATCTTTAGTTCTAATTTCTTTAATCATTTGTACATCATGATTGTAAATATCATTAACAACCAACAAATAACTAAAAATAATAACCAGTAATTAGGTTTGTAATTTTTTAAATCCATAATTAATCCTTATAAATTTTTATTGCAATAATTACTGTGATAATTAATGTTGCAAATATTGCTAAATCAACGGCGGCCATTTTTCTTTTTCCTTTCTTTTCCAAAACAATCCCACTTTTTGTGGTATGCTTTTAATAGTTTAGCTATTGCTTTTTTATATCCAGATACTGTCATTGCATTACCGTTGTTTGTTCAAGGTCCTTGATTACATCTTCTGTAATATCTATCTCACCTTGATTGTTACAGTATGTACAATCTATTGGTTGTTTTTTCCTGTCATCATGGTTGAATGCATATACAAATCCATTACCATTACATTTTGGACAAATTATTTTACCGTTCATTAACTATTCCTTTCTTTATTAAGTCGTATTTTTTAAATTTATAGAAAGCTTGTACTGGATTAAACCCTGCATTCTCACATACCGTTGCAAAGTCTTTGTTAAAATCTTTCATCCAATCTATTGCCATTCTTCTTTCAAAAATACTAACTTGAGATTGATTATTACCAAAAGCATCATCTATTGCTTGCAATAATACTGCTTTCCAAAGTCTTTGTTCAGGAAGCATTTCTCTTTCTTCCCTGAACACATTTAAGTTACTTGGATAGTTTGCCATTAAGTTGCTTCGCTTTCTCGTTAACTAATATGTTAATCGTTTGAGATCTGCTAATCACCGCGTTTGGCACCATTACTTTTCGTATTTTATCTATCTTTAAATAAGTTTCTTTAGATAAAGATACATTTTTATACTTAGTTATATCGGTCATTTCTTACCTTTCTATTATTTTATTATTAATATGAAATATTATCCCATATTATTACAGAAGTCAACTATTGTTTTCTACCTTGTCCAACGTATGGTTTTTTACTATTACGTTTATTAGGTCTTTTAGAATGACGTCCCGGACGTTTCTTATTGGTCTGTTCTATGAATTTGCCGTTACCGACTGCTACTTTTCGTGCCATGTCTTTTTATAAATTCTTTATCTGTCTCATTAATCTTCATATACTTTATAACTCCATTAACAAATTGTCTAGTGTCTTCGCCACAATTTGTGCATCTATAATAGTCTTGTACAATTGCAACGAGAAATGCTTCTTCTTTACATTCAGGACAAATGCCAAGGACATTGTCAATAAACATAGTTGGATTAAATTTTAATCTTTGCATTACATTACCGTATACACAACTCTACCATTTAATTTTTGTGCACTCAAATAAGATTTTCTATTACCTGCATCGTTATAACTGCAATGAACCCATCCAGAGTTAGGGTCATTAGGAGTCCAAAATTCTAATATACATTGATCGTAATCAAGATTTTTTACAATCCAATCACTTACTTCCTTATTATGTACACCAAATATCTCAAAGTCTGCTGCTTGTCCCTTTGTGTGTTGACTAGTTGCTGATGATCCTATGGCCTCGCAAAGCGCTGCTGACCTATAGCCAGAAGAAATAGACACTGGCATTTTAAAATAGTTTCTAATTGGTTGTAATATATGTGTACACAATAACATTAAATTTGTTATGTGTTCATCTTGTGGCTCGTTTGGGATACCAAGTCTAATTGCTTCTTGCGACTTTGTTAATTCATCTAATGTAAAATTATCACTTAGTTTCATTTCTTAATTTATTTATTACCTCTATTACGTATTTTTCGTATTGTTTATTTGTAGAAAAATTATCTAAAGTTTTAGCCATTGCAATAGGATTTCTATTTAATGTAACTTCTCTAACTCTTCTAAACTCTGCATACACTTTTTTTGTATTTAGAATTTCAATGTAATACTTAACAGATTCACATTTGTTTTTAAAGACCCTTACCCGCCATTCTATTGATTCAGGTTGTAATAATGGTAGCATTCCTTCTTTTGACCATACTCTTATGCCAAATAAGTTGTGTCCTTCACGTGCAAAACGTGATCTTCCATAGTCGCTTTCTACAATGGCTTGAGCCACTATTAGTTCTG
>Ga0247836_1004395_pt1 | contig 17641 bp, 11 predicted proteins | sample LaCruzMarch2015__4_FD_187116 | JGI IMG/M metagenome (GOLD analysis project Ga0247836, IMG submission 187116) | Freshwater microbial communities from meromictic Lake La Cruz, Castile-La Mancha, Spain - LaCruzMarch2015_14m | ecosystem: Environmental > Aquatic > Freshwater > Lake | place: Spain... | reverse complement strand
TTTATTTAGTTGAGCAAGCCCCATTAGGCTAAGAATTGAGTTAAATATTTGCTGTTTTTTAAAAGATAAGCCATCAACAAGAGCCGCTCTGTATTGAATATCAATAAATAATTTTAATAACTCAGGATTAGAGCTTAATTTTTGCTTAAGCTCCATAATTACTTTAGTTAAATTAAAATCACTTTTCTTCCCAGCTGTAAAATAATCTTGCGCCGCTTTTATTTGTGTTTTAGTTAAATCCATTTCTTGCATTAAAGTTTTAGCCATAACAATATCTTGCTTTGATACATAGCCATTAGATTTAGCTATATGACCCATAACTGAGAATGTGGCCTTAAAAAAATCATTTTGTACAGATTTGCGTTTTTCAGCATGATAGTGCCAGTGTTGACGTGAAAAATGCTGATATAGACCTCGATCAAAAAAATTACCAACCATAATACCAATAAAAGCTCCAATTGGTCCCGCGGCAAGAAACCCAAAAAAAGCCCCAATAATTTTACCCCACCAACTATTACTAGTAAAAAAATGACGGAAATCCATCTTAGCTCCATACAACAAGTATCAATAATATTTGTAGGTAGTGCCTAAGCCCTACCTACTTAGTAATTTATCTTTTAAATTACTATATTACTCTAAAATGATTCATAGCACCTGTTCTTTACTCTTAAAAAAATCCAGAGTAGAGGTATTTAAATTATCAGAATAAACTACCGTATTTGTATCGATTTTAGGACATATATAAATAACATTTGCTATAGGATGGCTAAAGCTTAATGGCACTATTACACATTGCGGAAAAGCTGCGTGAACTGTATTAAATACGATGCGTGCATAATCATTGTTAAATAATGGATTAGCAATGAGATTAATAAGTAACAATCCTTCTGGATTTAAATGTTTCTTAATCTCTTGGAAATATTCTAAAGTTAATAAAGATGCAGGCACTGTTGCTTGGTTAGAGTAGGCATCTAAAAAAATAACATCGAATTTTGATTTATTTTGCAGTAAATAACTACGTGCATCTTCTGCAATAAAATGTCCATTTATCGCTTTATTAAGAAAATACTTTTCCGCCACTTCTTTTATATCAGGGTCAATATCAACATATGTTATTTCATTATCATGAACACCATCAGCGGTTAAGCTAAAACCACCACCACCGACAACTAATATTTTTTTGTTACGAAGATTCATTTGGTTAAATAATAATTCACGAACATATTCAATATAAGGGAAACCTTTTTTATCTGCAGTTAATAGAGAGCTATTAGAGAGGTTGATGCGCATTATCTTTGAGAATGCAACAGGCTCTACGATTTGGTAATTAGCATAATTATTAGTTAGTTTAAATTGTGCATTTTCAGTGGCTATATTGAGGGGCACAATAAATACAAGCGATAATAAGATAAGCGATACATGCCACCAAGACAACTGGCTTTCGGCTCGCATATACATGATTAAAGCGAATAATAATATACAATTAACAACTACAGTCCAAGCAACGCCTACGTATTGAAATAGTAGCAATGAAGTTAGTATTGCGCCAAGAAATGAGCCAATTGTGCTTAAAAATAATGCTTTACCACTAATGCGACTTACACGATTTTGTTGATTAAATAAGTTGGTTGTTAGCGGAATTGTTTGACCAAGCCAATAGACAATAGGCGCTATAACTATAAGTAAATATAAAGTTAAAGAGGCAAGAAAAGGCAGTTTAGCTAAATAAGTACTGGCATAATAATATAAAGTGATAAAGCTATAACTTAAGCCAATACCTATCCACAACATGCTACAAATAAAATTACGACTTAAACGCTTAAAAAAATCTTGATGATAACTACCACCACGCCAATAACCCATGGCCAAAAACAACAAAAACATTCCAATAATAATGCTAGTAATTACCACGCTACCACCGAAAAAGGGCAGCAATTGGCGAATTACAAGAATCTCAACCGAAATGGTAATAAATCCTTCAAGTAGTAGTATCGCAAAAAGCACGAATAGCCTTAGGAAAAAGTTTAAAGATATATATATAACAAATAGGAGATATTGACAATTAATTCAGAGTACTTTCAAAAACAGCAGTATAATTTTAAATGAAATTGGCGTTGTTGCACGGATGATAGTTGTCATTCCAGCGCAACAAAGCCTCGCAGGAATGACAAACTGACCATCACAGATTTGTGTATAAGATATGATTTGCTATTTATTCTATACCCGACGTCTTTTGGAAGGATCATTTGACTCCTCTACATCAGATAAAGAATCAGTTGATGCAGGTGCAGTGAATCCACTTATAGTAAGCTGGGCTGAGTCTAATGTTGGAATTGCAGTCGCTGCTAGACCATGAGGATGTTGTAGTGGCGCTAAAAAAGCAGGGGTTGCGCTTGAAGGTAGTCTATGGCTACTAAATAAGCTTAATTCTGGTGATGAAAATATAGAGCTTACGTCATGAGCCCCACTAGCCGCGCCACCAGCCGCACCATGTCCCATTTGTGGAGCAGTTGCCGGGACTTCACTCATAGTCAAATCTCCAACAAAGCGCGTTAAACCACTATGAAGATTTAAAGGGTTTGCTCCTGCTGCTAAATGAGTTTCGCTAGATGCGGCTGGGACTCGGGAGTCACGAAAACCCATATCAGCGCTCGCAGATGGTGCAGCTGCAAATAAATGATCTACGCCCGTGAGTCCTCCGAGTCTTTGAAGTCCCATTCTAGTCGGGGATAAAAGAGGACCACTATTTTCGAATAAAGTTGCCGCTGCTCCATATGCAATAGATCCTGTATCAGCTCTTGATATTGGTCTACCAATTATTGCCATGGAACTTGGGCAACTTCTTTCTTCAAAAATTGATTTCCAAATAAAATTGCTAAGTCTAGAGAAATAATCTGGCTGACTATAAACAGAACTGCTCGCTGGCGGTGGTGGTGTTATAAGTAAGGCGTTTGTTTCAGTAGTTTGAGCGGGTGCTGCATTTGGTTCGGTAGGATCTTCTGTATCTGTTTGCACAGAAACAGCTGGTGCTTCAACACTTGAGGCTAGATTCAATGATAGTTCTTGCCACGGCGTAGCTTCAGCGACTAAGTTATCTGGAGGATAATTTTCTTTAATTTTAATCAATAAAGGGGAACTACCAGGTTCTGCTGCTATTGAGTATGCTTTAAGAAATGCAAAGAGTGAAGGTAAATAATTACCTGAGTTTATTACTTGACGACTCATAGGATCAGTAGAATCTGGAGAAATTATAGATTGTTGTATTTTTCGATTACCATCCACAAATGCTAAAATCACAGATCCTCTTTGATTTAAAGAAGCTCTTAGTAAATGGCTACCTATTGGTTGGTTTTTAAGCTGTTCTAATGTCTTATCATAACCTATCGCACCATGAAAACCAGCAAATTTGTACCTCACCAATGAAGCTGGCCCACCAGGAATGCGCATCATCGCATCAGACGGTAACATGCTTATGTGTAATGTTTTATTGGCATCAATTCTAGCTAAGTAAACTTGTTTGCTTGCTAATCTGATTCTGCCCATGAATATTGAATTAAAGTTTGTTCTATCAATTGCCCCGATTCCTGCTCGCATAAGGGTATCAAATTGAACCCAGGATGGCTCTTTTTGTTGAGGGGCTAAAATCTCTGCAGACTTAATTACTCCTAAGCGTGTAGAAAGACTGGCTATTATACAAGGATATCGTAATGATAATTTATTGCTTGCTAAAGCAGTGGCAAGAGAGGGGTAATCAATACCACCCAATGTATAGCCAGAAGCTAAGGTATTTAATTTCAAGGTCTCATTTATTATCCTTGGTTCTCTTGATACCATTTCGTCTGGCAAAGAAGGGCTTAATGGTGGAGCAAGATATGATAAAGTAACACCGCATGCTTCTGTATCACTTAAATGTATCGCGAAGGCCCCTATACGACCATCGGCTCTTAAGCATTGTTCGATTTCTCTCCTAGGCAGGAAGCCTGCCATAACACCTTGTGTACCACCGTAAATTGAAGAATTTACAGCGTCTGCAAATATATCACTTGCAAGGGGAAGAAGAGCTTGCGCCACATGTTGAAATCTTGCGACTTTATTATCATTTAAACCACCAGTAAATGGTTGCTTAGCAGCATAGAAAGCAGCTTTAGCAGCCGCCATGAAAATACCATGGCTTTCTGGCAAAGAATAAAGTTCCATCAATCGTTGAAAATCGTCAAAACTTAAAATATTTCTGTTTATAAGTCCCCATGCTTTTCGGAGCTCCGCGAATTTGAATCTACCAGTTGCCGCCGATGGGTACCTAAGAGCATCACATACAAAACGCTCAAAATCATGCATTGATATTGCAGTTGGAATTCCTGTTGAGCTAGATTTTTCTAATCCCATAGGCTCGGTAAAATCCAGATCGAATGGCATGGGTAAGGCCGCACCTGGTTCAACGACCAATGCTAAATCAGGATCAATTCTTATTTCACGACCTAATGGATCACGGCCTCTTCCAAAACTTTGTATTTCTTGCAGCGGAAGATTTGCTGATCTCTGGCGCATCAAATTGTTCCAAAGTAGAAGTGCTGGTGTCAGACAATCTTCCTCATGACCGTTTATATAATCTTGAGCTACTTCAGCAGGGATGCCATCTAAATAGTCTAGTCGAAAAAAAGAAGTTGCTTTGAGATTTAAAATATCAGAATCAACTGGTGGAAACCTTGTTATGATATCATTTAAAGTTTGACTATCTTCTAAATTTGTTACCCCATTTGCTAAAAGAATGTTCTTAGGTTCACACTTTAATGTTTTTGCTAAGATCTCTTTGATCTTTGCAATAGATGTTGTTTCATCTAATGAGAGAACATATTTGAAAGTATTGAATTCATCTGAAACAGAAATTTTTCTCATAGCCATTTTGATATTTTCCTCAATTTTTAGATTGTAACAATAAATAGACTTAAAAAAAGCTAGTATAGCATTAAAATGAGCGAAAAGATATTATTTTGAGCAGAAAATGTTAGCCAAACTCAAATCGACATAAGCTTGGAAAATCACAATTTTGACAAGTAGATGGACGGTTTGGTTTGGGTTCGCAGTAGCCTAAGCGAAATTCATCAGCTAAATTAGTTAATTGTTGGTGCCATTTTTGGAGGTTGCTTGACCATGACTCGTCTTTTTTTAACGAGTTTAAGCCCTTAATTTCTACCTCTTCCTCAGATATTCCACTGCAGGTTACACGACCGGCTTTTAGTTCTAAAAAGAGTAGGGCGTTAATATTATCATCAAGTAAAGCATAAAGTAGTAGTTGAGGTGCCTCAGGCCGTTCTTCATTCCACGGTTTATTAATTGGTAAGCTAGATTTATAGTCAATAACCCATTTATTATTTGGTGAAACTATATCTAACCTATCTATTCTTACTTGAAAATTAATGCCAGCTAGTTCTATTGTAAAATTTTGTTCAACAGCCGCAACCTCAAATGGTGGCCTTTGTTTTTCCCAATCAAGACAGGTATTAATTAGTTTGGAAAGACGAGAAAATTCAACTTCTTGTATAAGTTGCGAAAATGATTGACTACGCGCATTAATAATTGGCTTTAATGCAATTTTTATAGCGTCTTCAATTTGTATTTGTAGTTTATCTGAGTTTAGAGCTATTAAATTTTTATGAGAACCAATATCGCGCCAGATTAAATCTAAAATTTTATGAATTACTTGGCCACGTTCACTCATATCAGGCCCATCAGAAATTATAAGTGCGGGCTTTGCATGAAGTCTATGTGTTGCAAATGCACGGAAAGGGCATTTAGCTTGATTGGCTAATATAGCAGTTCCGCCTCTCACTGTTTCTTCAGCTAATAATGGTAAATTGTATGTTTCATTTTGTTTAACTAAGGAGGAAATTTTATTATCTTTAGGTAATAATTTAGATATTAAATCTGGATATTCTTTAATTAAAGGACTTGGTAAATTAGGCGTATCTTTTGTTATCCTAGGATAACTTAATACTAAATCATTGCAGCTATTTTTAAGTCTTAATAATAATTGCTCGGCTAATTTAAGTTCACGATGAGCATCAGCATGGGGAAAAAGATGCTCTTGCTGTAATGAAATTGGAAGAAATGCAGATAATTTAGTTTTACTCGGTAAACAAAGATCGGTTAATCCACATACCCAAATAGAGTCAAAGGTACAACCAGAAGCCTCTAAAATACCAAGGATTTGAATTGGCGCCGATTTCTTTTGTGCTTGGAAAATAGTTGCTTTTGCTAAATCATATAAGGCGTTTAAGGCTTCTTGTTTGGTGAGCAGCGGACATATTGATGAAAATTGTAATAAATCATCTAGTAAGGCGATAAATCTTTGGAAACATTGATAAGTAGTCGAGTCTAGTTGATATTCTCCAGGGAAGCCAAAATCAATTAGACGAGTTTTAAAATGTCCAATCCATGCAGATATTGAGTCTTTTTCAGGATAAGTAGATAAATTATTAAGTAATTTTGAAAGTGTAGGCGCGTAATCTTTTAATTCTTTAATAAATGAAGTTAGTAAAAGTTCATTTTCTTGGAGTATTTTTAAGTTTTGTATCGCCTCTGCACGTGCATTAAATTCATCTTTAGCACCTTTTATAAATGGGGAGTAAAGTAAAGTATTAGCTTCAATATTAGAAATTAATAAGTCGTTTGAGATCTTAAGCCATAAAAGGGCATGCGCTATTAGAGGATAATCAATTAATGATAGTCCTAGGGAAATATTAATTTCATCTTTAGTAAAATGTTTTAATAAGAGGCGTTCAAGTCCTTTTGCGTTTTCTTGTAAATCCGGAATAACTACCGCAATATTTTCTTCTTTTGCAGCTAACTTTAGATTTAGCCAATTAATAAGATGCTCTTTTTCATCGCGCTCATCTTTAGCTTGAAATTTATGGGTGAGTGTTTCTTTTGGCATTAAATCATATTGGTATTGGATGCCTAAATTTGCAGTTATTTGATTTTGTAATAATTTTTGCGTCGGTGTGAAATCATCAAAACATGCCCAGATAATTTCTGTCGAATTAATAGAGTTAAGGTGACTTAATAGATATTCTACTAATTGCTCTTCGGTTATCACGCCAAGTATTTTTATCTGATAATTAAATTCTTCTAGCCATTGTTGAAATTGTTTAATTTGTGGAGTAATTGGAAAATTATGTTGTTTAAGATCAATTTGCCAAAGCTGACAATTAGTCCATGCATCCTTAATTTCACGTAGTAAACCATCGCTACATTCGCCATTAGATTTAAGAATTATTTGTCGCCACAAGTAAGTTATACGCTCAGAGCTTAATAAAAGCGGATGATTTAGATTTGGATATAGATGACGAACTTTTTTAAATAAATCACTTAAAAATGCGGAATATGGAAGGCAATGAGGTTTATCAATATGTTTATGGCTAGAAGCAAAAAAATGCAAAAAGAAATCATGTAATAATTGATTGCTTAAGCGATTATTAGGCGTAATAACAGTCGCGCCATTGCGCATTTTAAGAAAGAGTTCAGTTCTATTTTTTAGATCAAGCATTGGTATTTTTCGAGTTTTTAATGATGCGATTATCTAATATACAATATAATTAAGAACCATGCAGTTTAATTTAAACGCAAATCATCTATAATGCTCTATAATTATCATTAATACAGTATTTACTTCGAGTAATTATGCCGCTTTTTTATGAAAGGTCAAAGATAAAATTGGGTGGTTCAGTTTTGCATTCAGGACATGAAGTTTATACCAAAGCTTTTTATCAGCCCGAGTTTGGCGATAAGATGCCAATTATTTATAAAAAAAATAAAATTTCTAATCCTCTATTATCAATATTTGAGGTAGCATTTGGTGAGCTTGCAGCTCTTTTTTTAGAAAAAAATTTAACTCCATCGCAAAGATTAGTAAGAGTTAACAACAATGAAATAGAAGGTTTAGCATTAGAGCATATATCTTACACTATAGCTCGTAACGAGATCTTGCCAAATGTATTTTATAAATTTGATGAATCTAATAGTCAGTTTATTCCAGTTGCTGCTAAAGACACCAAAGAAATTCCCTTCTTTTTTTTAAACCAATTTAAACATGGATTTTTTAAAAAATTATTAGCCCTTTCTAAGAGTGGCGATATAACTTTAAATATTGAGTCTTTAGTAAGTGTGTTGGCAACCTCTTACACTTTGGAAGAGGATGATCTGCATAAGGCTAATTTAGGCATATATATGGTTGAAAAAGACAAAAAACCACAGATTGTTTTTTTTAAAATTGATCATGATTTAATGTTAGTTGATAGTGTGATGTCTCGCTTTCAGGCGCGTTTTTATCATTGGTTTTTTCATGGAATAGATGCATTTAATATTACTAAACGTGATTTAATTACTTTTCCTTTTCTAAAGGATTCTAGTAATTATTATTGGCCAACGGTAAATAGACTTATTTCTATTGAAGAATCTAAATCATATAAGTTAGATGAAGAGCGAGAAGCTTTTGCAAGCTTAGCATCTTCGGATGAATTTATTAAAAACAAATGGAAAATATTTTATAAGCATATTCTTATTCCACCTGAAGTGGTTGGTATTACTTTAGCTAAGCATCTTGATAGTAATAATCCAGTTGAACGCTCACATATTGCTTTAATTATGCAGGCGGTTGCAATCAGGCAGTCAAAACTGCGCGCTGTACTTTTTTCAATACCTAAGTTTCGTGATTACGTAACATCTTTATCTGCAGATGATTGTGAGGAGTTTGGAGAAAATATTGTTAATGGTATTGAAACATCTATGGCACTAAAAATTGCCGAGCAAATTAGAGCTACAATTATTCATCAGCAAGAACTTTGTAAACCAGGTGGCGGCTTTGTTGTTGGTGATACTCCACTGCATGCAGCCATTAGGTTACAAGACTATCGCTATCAAGATACGTTGCAGTCATTCGGAAACTACATTGAGCAAAAAAATGAAAATAGAGAAACACCTTTAGATGTAGCTATAAAAATGACAAAAGCCTCACGATTAAATTCAGATGATTTAAGAACGGATGCGTTTTGTATTATGAAACATTTGTTACGTGAAGGTTCCAGTAAGACTGCTTATTTTAAATCAATATATAAAGATAACATTATAAATTTAAATGATTATTTATATTCTTCACCATATATTAATCGTATTAATACTATTAATAATATAACTGATTTTAAGCGATTATTAGGAGAGATTGGTGAAGATTATCGTTATAGTTTAAAAATGCAAAAAGATTTAGCGATTAAAGCGGTGCTTAGATTTATTAATATTAATAAAGATAAAATTAATTTAAGGGATGAATTATTAACTTTAAAAGCTGGTTTAAATGGCGATGCCCAAGGAAAAAAAGCACCGGAATTACAATATATTTGTCAGCTGCGTAATCAATTATGGATATTTAGAATTATACGTGGATTTTTTGGATATACAGCGACGCAAGCTAGAATTAATAGCCTTATTGATAAAGAATTAAAGCGCTTAGAGCCATCATCGCCCTCATATTGGTCATTTTTTAAATCTAAATTTTTAAATCAAGATGGTGAAATTGATGAATTATCTGAATCAAAACCAGGTGATAAAAAACCTTAAAAATTTAATCTAAAAATATCACTATCTTTGTTTATTTTCTTGTGAAATTTATCTTCAGACAGTAGTATTGGTATATATATATTTAATACTGAGGATATTATGTTTCGAGGAAGTATAGTAGCGCTAGTTACGCCATTTCTTGATGATAAAGTTGATGTGGATCGCTTACGTGAGTTAGTTGATTTTCATATTAATAAAGGTACTCATGCAATAGTTGCTGCGGGGACGACAGGGGAGGCAGGTACTCTTAAGCATGCTGAAAAATTATTAGTAATTAAAACAGTAATTGATGAGGCGCGTGAGCGCATACCTGTTATTGCAGGAACTGCTGCAAATGCTACTAAAGACTGTATTGAATTAACTGAAGCTGCGATGAATTATGGCGCACATGCAGCCCTTATTATGACCCCAGCTTATATTAAACCAACGCAAGAAGGTTTGTATCAGCATTATAGTCATATTGCCAAAGCATCGGCTATTCCAATTATTCTTTATAATGTTCCAAGCCGGACTGCTTGTGATTTATTACCTGAGACTGTTGCGCGCCTTTCATCTATTTCAAATATTATTGGGATTAAAGAGGCAACTGGGCAAAAATCTCGTTTACAGCAGATCTTGAAGGATTGCCACGGTCAAATGGATGTTTATAGTGGTGATGATTTAACAGCTTCAGAGTGGCTTTTGTCAGGGGCTAAGGGTGTAATTTCAGTTACAGCTAATGTGGCTCCAACTCTTATGGCAAAAATGTGTGATGCAGCAGCAGATGGTGATCATGCTACTTGCTTGCATTTACATGAGCAATTAATGCCATTACATCAATTAATGTTTGTTGAATCAAATCCAATTCCTGCCAAATGGGCGCTTTCAAGTATGGGGTTAGTGAGCCGCGAAATTCGGATGCCATTAACTTTATTATCAGAAGAGCACCACGAGGCACTTTTACATTCAATGAAAGAATTAAAATTAATTTAATATGTGAGTTAAATTAGTTAATGTAGCCTGGTTGCTTGCAACCAGGGATTAGGTCTATGAGTTAATGTAGCTAATGTAGCCTGGTTGCTTGCAACCAGGGATTAAAAGTCAATTTAGTTATATGACCTAACCAGGCTACTTTTGCTAGATATGTATTTTTATTCGTGAGGTTTAGTTGTGAAAAATCTAGGAATTATAGTGTTGTTTGCAGCACTTTTAACAAGTTGTGGTAAAAATTATTATGATAGTAATGGTGAGAAGCATTATTTAAATAGTGTCAATGGTACTAAACTTGTAGTGCCTGCCCCGTTATCATCAGATAATATTAGTGGTTTTTATGATTTACCGCAGCAAAACAAAAATGCACAGGTAGGAATTGCCCCGCCAGCATAAAGGGATTTTGATGTTATTATGTCAATAAAAAAAGATGAGCTAAATCTAATTCAGGCAATATCTAAGCGCATTGTTGAAGCGCAGGCGAACATTCGTATTTTAGATCTCATTAAATGGGATGATAAAGTAAAACAAGATTTTTTTAAGAATAAAGGCAAAAAACAGCCAGATGTAGATGTCGATTTTTATAAAAACAAACCTTTGCCATTTAATATTGAAGATAAGTTGGAAGAGTTTCGTATAATTTTACGTGACACTCAAAATCAGCTTGGTCAATATTCATCAATAACAAGACTTATCCATCGTCTATGTGATGAGTATAGACGTGCAGTTCTTATGCTTAGCGCACGTGGCACCCCAAATTTTTCTGAAATTGCGATGGAGCTTTATGGCAGTCCTAATGATGCTTTTTATTCAGGTGGGCCGCGTTTATCTGATTTAGGCGCATTATTATTTGATTTGCTGACAGCGCTTGATGTTAAATTACAATCTGAAGCGGATGTAAAACGTCATACCGCTTCAATGGCTCAAGAGATTTTACAGGATTCATTGAGTAAATTTTTTAATAAACACCCAGGAAAAGTTACGGTGATGGTAAGCGATGATATGATTGCTGATGCCTCGGCCGGTGCAGATAGTATTAAATTAAGTCAAAAAGTAATGTTTAGTGATCGCGACATTAGATATTTGGAAGTACACGAAGGTTGGGTACATGTGGGAACCACTTTAAATGGATCTATGCAGCCTTATTGTTCTTTTCTTTCCAAAGGATCGCCTTCTTGCTCGGTAATTCAAGAAGGTTTAGCCGTTCTTACTGAAGTTATTAGTTTTTCTTCATATCCTGGGCGCATGCGTAAAATTACTAATCGAGTTATAGCACTTGATAAAGTAGTAAATGGCGCTACCTTTTTAGATATTTATAATTATTTTCTAGAATGTGGTTTATCAGAAGATGAAAGTTACAATAATTGCGTTAGAATTTTTCGTGGCAGCACACCAACTGGCGGGCCATTTACTAAAGATTTATCGTATGCCAAGGGTTTTGTGCTTATTTATAATTTTATTCGTTTTGCAATCTTAAAACACCGCGTTGATGCTATCCCTTTGTTATTTTTAGGAAAGCTAGTGCTTGATGATTTGCCACTATTAAGTGAATTAAGCAAAGAAGGGATTTTAACTCCTCCTGTTTATGTTCCACCACCATTTAGTGACGTATCAGCCCTAAGTGCATGGATTAGTTTTTCATTATTTTTATCCAAATTTGATTCAGACGAAATGGAAAAGAATTTTAGATTTTTATTAGCATAGGTAGGTGCTTTGACCAACCTACATCTAATTATAAAAATCAATAAATCTTATCTAGATAAATAATTTTTATTCGGTAGAATAGCTCTTGCAGTCCAGCAATTGCGTTTTTAAAAAAGTCACATAAATCCAACTTTATGTTAAGACTTCACGCAATTAAATCGCTAAGTTAAATCTAATGGAGTAGTTTTATGGAAATCAAATATCCACCTTCTAATTTTTTACGAAAAAATATTTACCCTTTTATCTTGTTTGGCAGTGCCATACTTAGTTTTGCATCTTCAAGTTACTCAACCGAAAGGTATTTTATTTGTGGTGGAGATGAGATGGGTTGTGAGGAGGGTTTTTATCAATATTGTATTTGTATACCTTACAATGAAGTTGATGCTAATTCACCGTATTGTCTAGATTTCGATATTTTTACATGTACGCCTTTATCTCAAAATACCAGTTGCGCACCAAATTTTACATTTAAAAATCAAAACGAATGTCTTGCAACAATTTTTCACAGCGAGCCTTCAATCCCATGTTCGATTACAACAAAGGATTTTTGTTTACAAGAACATACCGTGTTCTGTGATGCTAATGGCAAGCTTGATAGTTGCCATTATCCTGACGAAATTAGTTAAACCCCGCTTCTATTTTTAGAAGCGGGGTTTAACATTATTGCATTATTGTAATCTAAATCCTGGGTGGGGTGCATTATTTGCATCTTCGTCGCTTTCTTGTGCCAAAATTTGATGGTTAGCATTATCTAGTATAATCCAGTTAAATCCGAGCCACGACGTCAGGGAGTGGATATTTTATGGCTCCACTCCCTAACGGTCGTGGTTCGGAAGTTAGTTTAATCGCAATTTTCAACACACCATATGATGTTGAAAATTTTCATGCTTAATTAATCATCACTTAATAATTTATGGTCTATAATAAGATTAAATGGTTAGACAAACTTGCCTTAACCTAGCGGCTTCAATAAGTGAGTAGATGATTAAGGTGAGTAAGTTAATGCTGATGGTAAAGATTAGATAAGATAAGTGGGATCATTATTTATGATTGCATTGGTTATAAAATTTATTATAAAGGAAGACGATTATGGCATCTACAGCATCAACAACTTTAAATAAAGATAAAATTATTGCGGCAATTAAAGCTTTAAAGTTTGACGATTTAGGACTTTTAAGAGATCTATTATTGACAGGAAATTACGCTGATAAGCGTCGTTTTTTGAGTACACAAGGAAAATTAGGTAATATAGATTTTAATAGTCATACAGATGATGAAACTGTTGTTTCTAACACTGATATCGGCGAAATTATTTCGCAAGCTAAAGAAAAATTTGCCGTTTTAATTGAAAATCAAATTAAAAATTCTAGTGACTTGAATAAGTTACGAGCAGTTGCTCTTGCTAATTCATTTCCTGCTACTCCTCCTCCTCCTCTTGCCGCTGCCGCTGCCGCTGCCGCTGCCGCTCCCCCTGCCGCTCCCCCTGCCGCTCTTAATATGAATGGTGTTAGAGATGTAATTAATGACCTTATAGTGGATAATATTTTAGAACATCACACAGGAAATGACGACTTATTAACAAATGCTGCTGCAAAATCAGCCGCTACAGCTGCTGAAAATAGAATTATGGAAATTTTTAAAGAAGCTATAAATAAAATAATGCGATATGATGAATTAACAAATATTATAGGAGCAAACGGCTCTGATGACGCTGAAAAAGCTGAAGCTATTCGTAAAGCCCTAAATGACATTAAAGCTGCCTTTGGTAATTTTGAATTTGAAAACAATCCCGATGAAAATAAAGCAATGCTATCAGATAAATTCGCCCTAGAATTACAAAAACTAGCAATTCAAAAACGCAATGAGATTGTAATTATTAATGCCATGACCGAAAGTGGCTACATTTCATCTGAAGTAAATTTTCTAGGTGAAATTGCTAATTCCACTAATGAAGTTGATACTAGGCAATTAATAAATAAATATAGGGGCCTTTTAGGTTCGAAAGATTTTGCTCCAAATCCAAATAATATAAATCATGATAATCTTAATGAAGCCAATATACATGCAATAAAATTGGCTGCAAAAAAATTATATAATGAATTAGCTATAGATTATAAAATAAAAAATTGTAGAGTTGTGGCTGTTTTAAAAGCTATTGCTAATGCAGAAACACAAGGATCATTACCTGAAGAAGAAGCGATTAAAAAAGCTTTGGATGAAAATAAATCACAGCTTGGAAATATTGATCCAGCAACCTATGATCAAGAAAGACTTAAAGAAATTAAAAATTTAGCCAAAACTAAATTAGCTCTTTTATTAGCTGACCCAGTTCAAGCTAATTTTCTTAAATTAGAAAGCGGTGTTATGACTCAAGAAAGTTTTGTTGATTCAATTGTAAAAGATGAAAAAGAAGCTAAGGATTTAACTAGAGCAGTCGAGGCTGCTCAACTTCAAGGTGGTACACAAGTTCAAGCTTCAAATCTTAGTAAATCACAATATAGTGTTTATGGTCTTTCTAAAAATGAAATGATAAAATCTCAAGTAGATTTATCTGACATTGATACAAATGGTAAAAGTATAAAAAACAAGGTGATAACCCTTGTACAAGATCATACTGGCCGAGTAACAGATTTAAAGACAGAGAAAGGGACATTAACCGATAATGAATTAGCATTAAAAGCACTTAAACAAGCCCAGATGGTTTTAACTAATTATAAATTAGGTTCAGGAGATATTATCATTAGAGGAAAGGATAGTGGTCAAGCATCAAAAGTATATGCGGCATTATTGGTATTAAAAAAAGGTCATCCAGAGTTAGATAAAGTTAAAATTGTTTCTTATGTTGAAGGTGCATGTACGCCTAAAAATATGCCGGTTCAAACATGGAGCGGAAGATTTAGAATAAGCTCACCTGAAGATGAATTTACTAAGGCAATGTTGCCAATAGATCAGAGCTTTACAGATAAAGTAGACAGATTAAGAAAAGAAGTTCATAAACTCTTTACCACAGTTTCTGCTCATCAATCTAATAAAAAAAATTGGGATGATTGTATTTTGTCCGCAAGACAACTTTTAATTAATGAACCTTCTGCCAATAAACAAAAAATTATGAAAATTTTTACTGAAAAAGGTATTATATCAAGTGTAGGCTCATCAACCTATAATTCTGGACAGGATGTTTTAAATGCCGTGTTAAAATTTTATCGAGAAAACATAGACAATTTAACACATGGGAAAGAGATGGAGGCAGATACAGATAATGATACAGAATTTAAAATGAAACTTTAGTAGCAACGTCTCAAAATTTAATTTCTAAGTTTCTAGATTGTTACTAAATTGATTTTCTTTTATTTAATTATAAATGCTATATAATAAATATATGAATAAATCAGAACTAGCTATTGGTGTATTTGACTCAGGCATGGGTGGGTTGACTGTTTTGCGCTCGTTGCGTAAGGCTTTGCCTTATGAGTCATTTATCTATTTAGGCGATACAGCGCGGCTACCTTATGGCACTAAAAGTCCTGAAACAGTAAAGCTTTATGCTCTGCAAATGGCTAAAATTTTAGTAGAGCGGCGGATTAAGGCTTTAGTTATTGCTTGTAATACAGCAACAAGTGCAGCACTTTCTCATTTACAAGAGTTAATGCCTGATATGCCAGTTTTAGGCGTGATCTCTCCAGGAGCATCTGCGGCGGTTCTTGCTACCAAAAGCGGGAAAATTGCCGTATTAGCTACAGAAACGACAATTGCTGGTAATATGTATCAACGTCTTATTACTGAAAATTTACCCAATGCTTTAATCAGTGCCAGAGCTTGCAGTTTATTGGTTGCCTTGGCTGAAGAAGGTATGGTGGATAACGATATTGCGCGCACTACCTTAGAGCATTACCTTAAAAATTTATCAGATGTAGATACAATCCTGTTAGGATGCACACATTTTCCTGTGTTTAAGCCATTATTAACAGAAATTCTGCCAGCTGGAATCGCCATAGTTGATTCTGCTGATGCCACAGCTTTAGCTTTGCAAAAATTATTAGCCGAAGGAAACATTCTAAATAATATTAAATCGAAGATTAACTCTTCGTATTATTTGGTAACAGATTCAGTAACTCGCTTTCAAAAAGTAGGCGAGATCTTCTTAAACGAAACCCTATCAACCGCTGATATTGAGCTGATAGATTTATAATTTAATAATATATACAAAACAATTTATTCCGAGCCACGGTTTCCGAGCCGCGACCGTCAGGGAGTGGAAAAGTTAATAACTATAATCCGCTAATATAGAATAAATAGATTTATAATTTAATAATACACAAAAAATAATTTATTCCGAGGCACGATTTCCGAGCCACGACCGTAAGGGAGTGGAAAAGTTAGAACAGAACAAAAAAATCTCTATCTTTATTTTCAAATACAGCCATTGGCAACCCTTGTTCATAAACAACATATTGTATTGTCGCTTCAACTTCTGTTTCTTTCCAAAGATATCTCGTGCTACCGTGATGTGTCCATCGTCTAACTCGACCATCATCCAATTTTGCTTTGTTTAAATGACGTGAAGCATAAGATTTTATTGTATTCATGATTTGTTCTGGCGGTAATATGGCATGAATAACAAGATGCACGTGATTTGACCTAACATGTGCTGCCAATAGTACCCATTGGCGATGTATGCATACATCCTCAATAGCCTGTAAAACAATTTTTCGCCTTAATTCATCTAGAAAATAAGGCGATTCAGGCATACTTTTTTTTACCAAATGTAACCGTTTTGAATTAAAAGATAAAAAATTTGTTCCTGGTAGATTTGTGAATCTATCTACTGACGTTGATTTTTCTCCATGCAACCATGTTCCATAACAAGTAAATGTAATAAAATAGGCGAGCGGGATTGCTGTTTCATAAAACATGATTTTACCATTTCCTTTGGCTTATTGGACTTGTTTGTAGTTGCGAATATTATCAAATTAAACTAATACCGTCTTGAGAATTTACTCCGAAAACTAGTAATAGAACGCTAAATTACATTTATATCATTTTTAGCTATTAACTTTTCCACTCCCTTACGGTCGTGGCTCGGAAATCGTGGGTCGGAATAAATTATTTTTGTGTATATTATTAAATTATAAATCTATTGATTCGATATTAGCGGCTGATGGCTGTTAACTTTTCCACTCCCTTACGGTCGTGGCTCGGAAATCGTGGGTCGGAATAAATTATTTTTGTGTATATTATTAAATTATAAATCTATTGATTCGATATTAGCGGCTGATGGCTATTAACTTTTCCACTCCCTTACGGTCGTGGCTCGGAAATCGTGGGTCGGAATAAATTATTTTTTGTATATTATTAC
>Ga0247836_1004391_pt1 | contig 17655 bp, 3 predicted proteins | sample LaCruzMarch2015__4_FD_187116 | JGI IMG/M metagenome (GOLD analysis project Ga0247836, IMG submission 187116) | Freshwater microbial communities from meromictic Lake La Cruz, Castile-La Mancha, Spain - LaCruzMarch2015_14m | ecosystem: Environmental > Aquatic > Freshwater > Lake | place: Spain... | reverse complement strand
GCACCTGCATCATCGAGAAAGACGTGCGGATTCCGCCGAAGGAGCGCATCGGCTTTGACCGCAAGCAGGATCAGGAGCGTTTTACGGTCTCCCCGCAGGGCGTCGTCGTGGTGCCGAAGGGGTATCGATTCTGACTCCCGGCGAGCGTCTCGTTGCCTATCGAGTGGCTGATGTTGATGGTTGAGTCTCCGTGCATCTCCGTCTGTCAGATGGATCCTGCGTGCGGCCTGTGTCGTGGCTGCTTCCGCACCCGTGATGAAATCGCCGACTGGAGCGGCGCGACGGATCACACCCGGCTGCGCATCCTGGCGGCCGTCGCGCGTCGCCGTGAGGAACACGATCCTTGGCAGGGTGATTTTCGTTGTGACTGCGAACGCTGATGGTTCAGCCCATCCCCGCGACCGGATAACCGCGCTTGCCACCGCTTACGGTCGGGCCGCCCACGCGTCGCCTGCGGGCGCGGCTGTCCGCGGGACAGGGGTGTTGAGAATAATTGTCACATGGGCGCCGCGGCGACCCGATTTTGCCGGTGTTCGCCAGGAAATGCCTGTGCGTCAAGCGGCTGGTGCCGCCCCCCCCGGTCCCGGCGCGTCCGCGAAAAACGCCGCAGCGCAAATGTCTCACTCCGGATTGGCCTTGTTGCGTGCCTGCGTGTGGGGTATGCTCTAGCTGTAACGGTTGGTCGCGAGGTCGGGATGTGACTCACCAGTGACCAGCTTGGATAAGGGCGACACCCCGCCCTTACTCCCACCTCCAGTATTTAATCTCTCCTTGCAGTATCTCCTGATTTCGCTTCCGCTCAATGTAACCATCCTGAGTAGTCGCGTAATTGGTTCTCCCTGCCCACGCCCCAAGCGCCCCCGCCGCGCGTTCAAAGACAGCAACACAAGCCAGCAGTCCCCGGCGTCCTACGTCGAATCGGCTCAAGTAATAGCGTTTATCCGCTCCTCCGTGCCGTCCTGGCTCGTGCCAGATTTCATCCGGACGCTTGATGTTGGCGGCGGTGTAGAGCAGCCATGGTGCCCGCTCGCCCTTCATGATCTTCCACTCGCCCTTGAGATTCAGGAAGAGGTTATGGTCGATCGCTAAGACATTGCCGATGACATCGGTGAACGTGGCTTGGTCGTCACTGCCAAACTCACGCATAAAGCGCGCAAACAATTTTGGCTCCTCAAGCGCCGGGGATAACTTCTCGACCCCTGATCCGTGACGTGCCGGGGGCATCTGTCTATCGGCGGCCAAGAACCCTTGCAGGCTGCGAATGTGGATGTTTGGGTACTGGTCTTTCCCACACACCAGAGACGGACCTGAGCATTTCGCGGAAAAGGTGAAATCCTGGCATTGTACGAGCCGAGTTGCAATCGCCTGCTCGATCCCCTATGGCCCCCGCGACGTCCCGCGCGGCCCCGACACACTGCCGGAAACCCCTAACACCGTCACACACGTGCCCGTCCACGCATCAAGACCCTTGGCGTCCGGGAGAACAGGCAGGATTCGGCCGCGCAACCCCTCCGTTCGTCGCAAATGCCGTTGCCTGGATAGGGAATCCGGTGCTATAACGTGACCAACGTCACGGTTCGTGCGGAAACTGCCTTCGCTTGAACTGCGCAAGGCGGCTCAATCATCGTGGATGACCCGGAAAGAGCCCCGTTTCTGATTCGTGGTCGAACCGCGTTGGCCGTCGCGCGGTCCCTGCAGTCCACTTGATCGGTGCTGTTGCGTGGTTGCGTGGTTGCGATGGGCGGCCCCGCGGCGTTCAACGGGATGGCTCAAGGCCTGACGCCCCGTGGTGTGCTCCAAACCTGTCGAGGGAGCTTTGCATGAAACCGAAGCCCGCCGGGAAAGTGTCTTGCCTGCTCGCGTTTGCGGCGTGGTTGTTACTCGCCCAGTCGACCGCTCGGGCACAGTTCATCGTCAACGGTGACTTCTCCGACCCAACCGGCCTTGCCGGCTGGACGCCGGAAGGCGCCATCGTCAGCGAGCCCTTTGGGGGCTTCGCCCAGCTCGGCGCCGATGGCACCTACAGCCGTCTTCTGAAACAGGATTTCACCCTGCCGACTGCGCCCGCCATACTGGCCTTCGATTTCGCCTTCTCCACCACCGCCCCGCTCCTTGGCGCCGGCTTCCCAGACTCTTTTTCCGCTTCCCTGATCACCGCCGGCGGCGACTTCCTGGACATCCTGGTCGTTGATCAACTGGGCGTGGTTGCGGACCCGTCTGACGGCATCGAGTGGCTCACCGGCGCCTTACCCATCGACGTCACCTTTGACCCCGCGGTGACCATCCCCGGCTTCCAGCCCCTGGCGGGCGGCACCGATTACTGGGGGCGCATCAGCCTGCGGCTCCCCAGCGCGATCCTGGGTCAGGAGGCGACCCTGTATTTCGAGCTGTTCGACGAGACCGGCCTCGCTGCCACCATTGCCGCCATCGACAACGTTGGAATCAACCCAACCGCCGTCCCCACGCCCGCGACACCCGCCCTGCTCGGGATTGGCCTGGCGGCCCTCTCCGGCGCCGGCCGCAGAAGGGCAACGCGCGCCCTGAAATATTCGACCCCGCGATAACGCAGCAACAGGAGCGCAGTGAGGCAGAGAGGGAAGCAATGACCCGCGACAAGTTGGATCAAGCCGGACGGGGTGTGCCCCATCAACCGCAGCGGGACGGGGCATTCGCCCCGTCTCGAACGTTTGATCCGTGGCCGACCGCTGATTGGAACCGGCAAGTTCGGGGAAAACGTTTCGGACGGGGCGAATGCCCCGTCCGGCCCAGGGCAGCCAGGGCCAACAAGCCGGACGGGGCATGCCCCATCAACCGGGGCGGGACGGGGCATGCGCCCCGTCCCGAACGTTTGTCCCGTCGCGGACCGGTAGCTCTATGGCGGGACGGGGTATTTACCCCGTCCCGAACATTTATTGCGTAGCCGCCAGTCGGCATCGAACCAAGGTTCCGGACGGGCCACAGGCCCAGTCCGGCCCTAAGGCGATAGGGCAATAGGTAAAGGCAGAACGCACAATGACCCGCGGTAACCAAAGTTCCCGTCTCACCGGGCGCATCGGCTGGCTTCCGGCAACACTGCTTGCCCTGGTCGCGCTCGGGCTGATCCTCGTCCCCATCGCCTTCCTGACGCCAGACCGCATCCACGCTGCCCAAGCCGCCGAACCCATCGATACCGGGGCGTTGCGCCTCATCGACGACCAGGCCCGCATCACGCTCGGCGCCTTCCGGCTCAACCGCGCCACCAACACCTATCTCGGCACGGCGACCATCACCAACATCAGTGCCGAACGCCTCGCCGCCCCACTGTACCTGGTCGTCGCATCCGTCAGCCCCGCGGGCGCCTCGGTCGTCGGCGCCGATGGCCTCACCACCGACGGCAAGCCCTACTACGACCTCACCACGTTCATGCCGTACGGCGTTCTGGCACCCGCCGCGGTCACCGAGACGCTCACCCTCCAGATGAAGAGCCCGTCCGCCGCGCCGATCCAACTCGGACTGCACCTCTATGCCTGGGCTCCAAGCTACAATCGTCCGCCTACCGCCAACGCCGGCCCCGACCAGACCGCCCCCGTCGGCCACGCCATCACCCTTGACGGCAGCGGCTCCACCGACCCGGAAGGCAGCCTGCTCCAGTTCGACTGGTCCTTCCTGTCCCGCCCCGCCGGAAGCACCGCCGTCCTCTCCGGCCCGACCCTGGTCAACCCCAGCTTCACCATCGACCGCTTCGGCGACTACCGGATCCAGCTCATCGTCAGCGACGGCATCACCGAGAGCCCCGCCGATAGCGTGCGGGTCTCCACCCTCAACAGTCCGCCCGTCGCCGACGCCGGACCCGACCAGAGCGCCCGCGTGGGCGACACCGTCACCCTCGACGGCAGCCGCTCCAGCGACCGCGACGGCCAGCCGCTTACCTACCGCTGGTCACTCCTCGCCGCGCCCGCGGGAAGCACCGCCACGCTCACCGGCCCGGATCCGGTCACGCGCACCCTCAGCCTCGACCGCGCCGGCACCTACCGCGTCCAACTGATCGTCAACGACGGCATCATCGACAGCGCCCCCGCCACCGTCGCCATCACCACGCAAAACGCCGCACCGGTCGCGAACGCCGGCCCCGATCAGAGCGGCTTCGTCGGCGACCCCATCCATCTGAGCGGCAGTGCCTCCACCGACGTGGACGGCGACCCGCTGACCTACCTCTGGTCACTGATCAATCGCCCGGCCGACAGCACGGCCGCACTCTCCGACACCAGGGCCGTCGCCCCCAGCTTTGCCCTGGACTGGCCCGGCACCTATGTCGCCCAACTCATCGTCAACGACGGTGCCCTGGACAGCGCCCCCGACACCGTCGCCGTCAGCACCGAGAACTCCCGCCCGGTCGCCAACGCCGGCCCCGACCGGTCCGCCTTCGTCGGTGACACCCTCATCCTCGACGGCACCGGGTCCACCGACGCCGACCAGGACCAACTCACCTACGCCTGGTCACTGCTCAGCCGACCCGCCGGCAGCGCCGCGGCCCTGACCGGCGCCGCCACCGCCAGTCCGCGTCTGACCATCGACCGGCGCGGCAGCTATGTCGCCCAACTCCAGGTCAACGACGGCCACCTGGACAGCGCCCCGGACACCGCCACCGTCACCACCGGCAACGTCCGCCCCGTGGCCGACGCCGGACAGGACCAGACCGCCACGGTCGGGGCCGCCATCACCCTGGACGGCGCGGGCTCCAGCGACGCCGACGGCGATCCGCTCGACTATCAATGGTCGCTGCTCAGCATCCCCAGCGGCAGCGCGGCCAGCCTCGCCGACCCGGCCATCGAGACGCCCGGCTTTATCGCCGACCTCGCGGGGCTCTACGTCGCCCAACTCCTGGTCAGCGACGGCGACCTGACCAGCGACCCGGATACCTCCACCGTCGAGGTCCTGGTTCCCAACCGCGCACCCCGCATCACCTCCATACCCACGACCGCGGCCACCGTCGACCAGGCGTATCGCTACGACGGCGATGCCACCGACCCCGACGGCGACGACACCCTCACCTGGTCACTCGACACCGCCCCGGCCGGTGCGGCCATCGATCCCGACACCGGTCTGATTCAGTGGACGCCTACGTCCGCGCAGACGGGTGACCATCCGGTCACCGTCCGCGTGCGGGACCAGGGTGGGCTCTTCGATACCCAGGCGTTCACGGTCAGCGTGGCCGCGCCGCCGCCACCGGCCAATCGGGCGCCGGTCATTACCTCGACGCCCGTGATTGGTGCGACTGCCGGCCAGCCCTATGCCTACGATGTGGACGCGGTCGATCCGGACGCGGGCGACGTGCTCGCCTACAGCCTGCCCACCGCGCCCACGGGCATGACCATCGACCCCGACGCCGGGCTGATCGGCTGGACCCTAACCGCCGCGGAGATCGGCAGCCATCCTGTGACCGTCCGGGTGACCGACCAGGGCGGGCTCTTTGCCGAGCAGGACTACACCCTGACCGTGGTCAGGGACAACCAGGCCCCGGTGGCAGCGGACGACAGCTTCAGCGTCGCGCTCGCCGCGCCGACGACCATTGCGGCCCCTGGCGTGCTCGGCAACGACACCGATTCGGACGGGGACGCGCTCACCGCCGCCTTGCTCACCGCGCCGACCAATGGTTCGGTGGACCTCGCGGCGGATGGGTCCTTTACCTATTCCCCGACGGTCGCTCCGGCGCCCCCTGGCAGTAACCTGAATGTCCGGCTGAAATGGGCTTGGACCAGCTCTGCGGTACTGCCGGACTCGCTGAACGTGATGATGACCCCGGGGATCATCGATCTAAATGGGGACGACATCCCGGATGTTGTCTTTGGTTCGACCGATTCGACTGGTGGAGGTTATGAGGTTGGTGTACTACGTGCGCTAAGCGGTGCGGATGGGGCTGAACTTTTTACTATCACGGATTCTAGTCTTAGAGTCAGCACGGGGTTCAGCATAGCGGTTGGTGACATTGACGGCGATGGTAGTTCACCGGAGATTATTGCCTGTGCGGCAACCCAGAACCAGCTACTTGCATTTAATCGCGATGGCACGCTGCGTTGGCGTAGCGCCATTTTGGAGCATATTGGTCAAAATGGAGCCTCACTCGCGGATATGGACGGTGATGGTCAGCCAGAAATTGTAGTCGGTCGGCAGGTTCTAAATGACGACGGGACGCTTCGGTGGACAGGAACTGCCGGCTATGGTGGATCACAGTGGCCGGGGCATTTGGCGAGTACGTTTGCCCTGAGCGTTGTAGCTGACATTGATTTGGACGGATCCCCAGAAGTCGTTTCTGGAAATACTGTATATCGCGCGAACGGCGATATAAAATGGCAGATTGCGACGGACGATGGTTATGCCGCGGTGGGCAATTTCGACACGGACCCATATGCTGAAATCGTTTTTGTGTCGCTTGGTGTCATTAGGCTGCTTGAACACAATGGAGTCGTCAAGTGGGGGCCGATCACGATTCCCGGTGCGGGGCACCACGGTGGGCCACCCACGATTGCAGACTTCGACGGGGATAGCGTCCCTGAGATCGGCATAGCCGGTGCTTCGCGCTACACGGTTATTGAGGCGGATGGCACGATCAAGTGGGCCGCGGTCATACGAGATTCTTCTAATATCACAGGTTCTTCGGTTTTTGATTTCGATGGAGACGGCAGCGCGGAGGTCGTCTATCGTGACGAACTGAAGCTGCGCGTCTACCGCGGCTCCGATGGCGCGGTGTTGTTCGAGACCGAGATGAGTTCATGCACGTGGCATGAATATCCGATGGTTGTGGATGTGGACGCGGATGGACACGCGGAGATCGTCACCACGGCAAACAACAATTGCGGCTACGGTCCTCAACGCGGGATCTACGTCTTCGCCGACGCCGGCTCCGGCTGGGTCCCCACCCGCAAGATCTGGAACCAGCACAGTTACCACATCACCAACATCAACGAAGACGGCAGCATCCCGCGGCACGAGGCGATCAACTGGCTGTTCCCTGGACTGAACAACTTCCGGCTCAACACCTTCTCGCCCAACGACCGCGCGCAGACCGACAGTTTCACCTACAAGGCGAGCGACGCCCTGGCCGACTCCAACCTCGCGACCGTCACCATCACCGCCCGCCCTGAGAACCAACCGCCGACCATCGTCTCCGCGGCGCCGACGACCGCGACCGTTGGGGCTGCTTACAGCTACCAGGCCCAGGTCACGGACCCTGATGCCGGGGATGCCCTGATGTTTTCGCTACCGACTGCGCCGACAGGGATGACGCTGGATTCCGGTACCGGCCTGATCCACTGGACCCCCGACGCCGATCAGGTCGGGTCTCACGCCGTCGAACTGGAAGTACGCGACCGCGGCGGTTTGACCGACCGCCAATCCTTTACGGTCAGCGTCGCAGCACCCCCACCGCCCAACCGGCCGCCGGTCATCACGTCCAGCCCCGTGACCGGTGCGACCGCCGGCCAAGCTTACACCTACCACGTCGAAGCGACCGATCCTGATGCCGGCGATGTGCTGAGCTACGCGCTGGTCACGTTCCCTGCTGGGATGTCGATCGACACGGTTACGGGCGTGATTCAATGGACGGCGACCGAGGCGCAGGTCGGATCGCACGCGGTGACGATCCGCGTCGAAGATCAGGGAGGGCTCGCGGCAACCCAGGAATTCACCATCAATTTGGGGCCGCCGAACCATGCGCCAGCGATCTCTGCCGCACGCATTGCGCCGGAGTGGCTTCAACTCGCGCCATCAGGCACACCACCTTTGCCGCGTTGCTGTGCTGGAGCCTACGCCTACGATAACAGCAATGACCGCCTGATCTTCTTCGGTGGCGCTCTGGATGTTGTTGGCTACGAACATCTGAACGAGACCTGGGTGCTGTCGAATGCTACCAGCATCACTGGATCGTCAGCATGGGTTCAGTTGACGCCAGCGGGCACTACGCCAACGGCCAGACTCGGTCATTTGGTTGCCTATGACCCAACCGCTAATCGGCTTATTGTGCATGGCGGTTGTGCTGGAAACTGTTGGCCGATGTTGGACGACACTTGGGTCCTCACCAATGCCAACGGTCTTGGAGGAACACCGCAATGGATACAGCTTCCCTCGGCTGGTATCCGCCATGGAAGCCTTGTCGGATTCGACGTGGCCAATAACCGCATGATTGTTTTCGGAGGAAATACCACTGGTATCCCTGGGAGCGACGCCAACGACGTTCGTGTTCTGCTCGATGCGAATGGTATCGGCACCCCGCAATGGATTACACTTGAGCCGACTGGAACCGTGCCGCCAGGTATCGAAATGCCTTCCGGTGCGTACGATCCTATTTCCAATCGCTTGATCGTCGCTGGAGGGAGGCAATCGCCCTCTGAATTTGTAATCGATGTGTGGGTGCTGACCAATGCCAATGGGCTTGGGGGTACGCCTGTTTGGACAAAACTCGGACCCGTTGGGACGCCGCCGAGCCGACGCGGTGGGCATTCGGTGGTCTACGACGTCAACAGCAATCGAATCGTTGTATTTGGCGGCATTCTTGCCCCTGGTACGCCCGACATGTACACGCAGGAGGCATGGGTACTCACCAATGCCAATGGCATCGGTGGCGCGCCTGAGTGGTTGAAGCTGGACACGCCCGGAGCCGTTCCCAATGTACGCGCGTGGCACTCGATCGGCTACGCCGGAGCCACGAACCGGATGGTCATGGCGTTCGGTCACAATGCTCTGGAAACACCAGCGGTATTCAACGACGCCTGGGTTCTCTCAAATGCCTCCGGCCTATGCACCGCAGGCCAGGCGTGTCAATTCCGAGTCACGGCAAGCGACCCGGACACGGGCGATACGCTGACCTACTCACTTGACAGTGCGCCGGCCGGCATGACTATTGATCCAGCGACCGGAGCGATCGACTGGACACCGACACCAGGAGACATGGGCGATCATCCCGTGACCGTGCGGGTAACGGATTCCGGCGGGCTGTCCGCGACACGAACCTTCACCGCAACGGTGGCGCCGGTGGCCGTGCCCAATGTGGTCGGGTTGGCGCCCGAGTGGGCGGAGTCGTTCATCACCGCGGCGGACCTTACTGTCGGTACCAAATACACCCTGGGTGGGGCGATCACACTCAACTTCGACAGTTTGCCAAGCCGGCAGGGGTGGGCATACAAGCAACAAACACCGACCTCAGTCCCCGAAGGCGACGTGTTTTCCTTGGCATCGGGCGTGCTACATCAAGACTCCATTGGGCAGGCCGGCGCCGCTTTTTGGTTCGAGACTGGTAGCGTTGTAACCCCCCGTCTGCCGTTTACGATTTCTACGCGAGCGCGTGTTATTGCAGACGAGTTGCTGCCAAGGCTCGACAATCGTTACGGATTCTCGTTCGGGTCCTGTAGCGCGGCGGAGTGTCTCGTTACCGGCCTTGCAACCGATACCATAGAGGAATGGGACCCTCCAGGGACAATCCGGTCTTTCGATAACACCCAATATCACGATTATTTATATCGGGCAGGTTACGGCAGCGGATATCGCCTTACTATCGATGGGACGCTGTTTGCTTCTGGGAAGAGCTATTCCTATGACATCGGCTCCAGAATGCAGCCCCGTTCGGTTTTCGTTGGCGACTTCACGCACGCCCTCAACGCCCGCGCAGAGATCGCGGCCTTCTCCTTCACCCAGGCCCGCGTGGTCGGCCAGAACCCGCCGGCGGGTACGCTGGTCCCCAACAAGACCGCGGTTGACCTCACCATCGTCGAAGGCCCAGCCACCGAGACGGTGCCCAACCTCATCCGCTTCACCCAGGCCCAGGCCAGCGCGGCGATCCTCGCCGCCAATCTGACCGTCGGCGCGGTCAGCACCGCACCAAGCAACACCATCCCGGCCGGTCAGGTGAGCGACCAATCACCGCTGCCGAACATCCATGTGCCGAAGGACACCCCGGTCAATCTGGTGATCTCGACCGGTCCGGCCGACGGCAGTCAGGTCTCGCCGGTCATCCTCTCGACGGCGGTGCTCGTGGCCAACGTGGACCAGCCCTATGTCTATCAGGTCACGGCAACGGACGCGAACGCGGGCGACAGTTTGACCTATACGCTACCCAACGCCCCAACCGGGATGACGATCGACCCCACGACCGGCCTGATCAACTGGACCCCGACAGGCGACCAGATCGGAAGCCATAGTGTGACCGTCCGGGTCACGGACCAGACCGCCCTGTTTGCCGAGCAGGGCTTCGCGGTCCTGGTATCAGCGACGGCCAATCGCGCCCCGGCGATCACCTCGATTCCGGGCACCCTGGCTGTCCTGGGCTACCCCTATAGCGCTCTCGTCCAGGCTACCGACCCCGACGCGGGCGACGTACTGACCTTCTCCCTACCCATTGCCCCCGCCGGGATGGGCATCGACCCGGCCACCGGCCAGATCGACTGGCTCCCGACCGCCGATCAGGTCGGCGCCCAGAACGTCGCCGTGCGCGTCCAGGATCAGGGCGGTCTGGCTGCCCAGCAGACCTTCACCATCACCGTCCGCGCCCAGAACCGCGCCCCGGCCATCACCTCAACCCCGCCCGCCGCCCCCAAGGTCGGCCAGATCTACAACTACAACGTCCTGGCCGTCGACCCCGACGGCGACACCCTGGCCTACGCACTCCCATCCGCCCCCGCGGGCATGACCATCGATCCGGCCACCGGCCTGATCCAGTGGACCCCGGCCGCCGATCAGATCGGCAGCCACGCCGTCAGCGTGCGGGCGGCGGACCCCTTCGGCGCCTGGACGACCCAGGGCTTCAGCCTCACGGTGACGGTGCCGAACCGCGCGCCCAGCATCGACTCCCTGCCGCCCGGCGGGGCCACCGTCGGCGCGCTCTATGGCTATGCCGTGGCGGCGAGCGACCCCGACGGCGATAGCCTGACCTACACACTGCCCGCGGCCCCGGCCGGCATGACGATCGACCCGGCCAGCGGCCTGATCCAATGGACGCCGACGGCGGACCAACTGGGCGACAACGCCGTGACGGTGCGCGTGGACGACGGACACGGGGGCACCGTGACCCAGGACTTCACCCTGACGGTCGCCCCGCAACCGACGGTGAACCTGCCGCCGGTCATCGCGTCCAGTGCCAACACGGCGGCCAGGGCGCGGCAGCTTTACCGCTACCCGGTGACTGCCAACGACCCGAACGCGGGCGACGTGCTTACCTTCGCGCTGGACTCGGCGCCCGCGGGCATGGTCATCGACCCGCCCAGCGGGGTCATTCAGTGGGTGCCGACCGACGACCAGGTGGGTGACCATGCGGTCAGCGCCCGCGTGACCGACGACGGCGGCCTGTCCGACACCCAGGCGTTCACCGTGACGGTGGCCCTGGGCAATCGGGCGCCGAGCATCACCTCCGTGCCCTCTGGCGGGGCGACGGTGGGCCGGCTCTATGTCTATGCTGTCACGGCCAGTGACCCGGACGCGGGCGATATCCTGAGCTACCACCTCGATACGACCCCGACGGGCATGACCATCGACCCGGCGACCGGCCTGGTGCAGTGGACTCCGACCGCGGACCAGGTGGGCAGCCAGGCGGTCACCGTGAGGGTGCAGGACCCACTCGGCGCCGGGGCGACGCAGGGCTTCGCGATTACGGTGCAGCCGGCGCCGGTGAATCATGCCCCGAGCATCACGTCCACGCCGGTGGCGGCGGCCACCGCGGACACGGCCTACGGCTATGACCTGAACGCCGCCGACCCGGACGCGGGCGATGTGCTGACCTATGCGCTCGACACGGCCCCCGCGGGCATGACCATCGACGCCGCGACCGGTCTGATCCAGTGGACCCCGACCGCGGCCCAGGTGGGCGACCATGCGGTGACGGCCCGTGCCCAGGATCCGGGCGGGCTCTTCGCGACCCAGGCGTTCAGCATCCGGGTGGCCGCGGCACCGCCGCCGCCCCCGGCGCTCGCCGCCATCCGGGTGACGCCCGGTGCCCCGCTGACCCTGACCGGGCAGGGCATCGACTTCGTGGCGACCGGCATCCTCGCCGACGGCACCAGCCAGGCCCTGGCCGGCACCGCGCTCTGGTCGAGCAGCGCGCCGGCCGTCGCCGACATCGACGCCACCGGCTACGCGGTGACGGCCGCCGCCGGCACCACGACCATCACCGCCCGTGTCGCCACCGTCAGCGGCAGCGCGACCCTCACCGTGCTGGCGCCGGTCCCCAACGGCAGCGATCCGGTGGCCGCGATCACCGCCCCGGCCGAGGGTGCGACCGTCACCGAGCCGACCGCCGTCATCGGCACCGCGGCCGATCCGGAGATCCTCAAATATGTGCTGGAGATCGCTCCGGTCGGCACCGCCGACTTCCAGACCATTGCCGAGGGCGCGGCCTCCGTCACCAACGGCACCCTGGGCACCCTTGACCCGACGCTCCTGATCAACGACCTCTATCAGTTGCGCCTGACCGTCTACGACCGCGGCGGCTTCTATGTGCAGACCACACGCCAGGTGCAGGTGGCGCGCGAGCAGAAGGTGGGCAACTTCACCCTGGCCTTCCAGGACATCAGCACCCCCATGGCCTGTATGCCGCTCACCGTGACCCGTGTCTACGACAGCCGCGACAAGGGCCGCGGTGACTTCGGCGTCGGCTGGCGCCTGGACGTGCAGACGTTGCGCCTGCGCGAGTCCGGCACCATGGGCGACGGCTGGGCCATCGACCTGGTGCAGCGGCCCGGACCCTTCGGTATTCCCATCCCGACCTATGTCCTCTACGACACCGCCGCCCACAAGGTCAGCCTGACCCTGCCCGACGGCCAGGTGGAGGAGTTCGACCTGACGCCCGCGCCGACCGAGAGTCAGTTCAACCCGATCGACACGCTCAGCCTGGCCTTCACCCCGCGCCCCGGCACCCTGGGGCGCCTGGAGCCGGTGGTCGCCGACAGTGTCATCCCGAGCGGGACGACCGGGGGCGTGGATCTGATCGACTTCGAGGGCGAGACCCTGGACCCGCGCACCTATCGCTACACCACACCGGAGGGCAACGTCTATCTGATCGACAAGTTCGACGGCGTGCAGCAGGTGCAATGCACCACCGGCCAGACCCTGACCTTCGGCCCGGACGGCATCCAGCACGCGGGCGGCAAGGCCGTCGCCTTCACCCGCGACGCCCAGGGGCGCATCACCGCCATCACCGACCCGGCGGGCAATGTCCACGTTTACAGCTATGACGCCAATGGGGACCTCACGGCCCACACCGACCCCGAAGCCGGCGCCACCGGCTTCAAGTACGACTACCGCCATGGGCTGCTAGAGATCATCGACCCGCGCGGCGTGCGTGCCGTGCGCAACGCGTATGACGCGTCCGGGCGGCTGATCGGCACCACCGATGCGGCGGGCCAGGCCGTCACCTTCGTCCATGATCTGACGGCCCGCACCGAGACCGTCACCGACCGCCTGGGCCAGGTCACGCACTACGCCTACGACGCGGCCGGCAATGTCCTGCACGAGACCGATGCCCTGGGCCATGTCACCCACCACAGCTATGACGCCTACGGCAATGAACTGACCCGCACCGACCCGCTTGGGCGCGTCACCACCATGACCTACGACAGTCGCCGCAACCGGCTGACCGAGACCGATGCGCTGGGCCAGGTCACGGGCTACAGCTACACGGCGCTCAACGCCGTGCGCACCATCACCGACCCGCTCGGGCGTGTCACCACCAACGCCTACGATAGCAACGGCAACCTGCTCAGCACGGTTGACCCCCTGAACGGGACGACCGAATACACCTATGACGGCGGCGCCATCATCCCCACCCGCGGGCTGCTGTTGGCACGCACCGACGCCCTGAGCCAGGTCACCCGCTACAGCTACGACGACACCGGCAACCTGAGCCGCGAGACCGATGCACTCGGCAACGTCACCGACTACAGCTATGACGCCAACGGCAACCGCCTGACCGAGACCCGTACCCGCACCCTGCCGGGCGGCGGTAGCGAGACCCTGATCACCGGCCATGAGTACGACCGGCTCAATCGGCTGGTGCGGACCACCCACCCGGACGGCTCGACCAGCCGCACCGAATACAACGCCATCGGCAAGCAGGCGCGGACCCTCGACGCCCTGGGCCGCGAGACCCGCTACGAATACGACGACGCCGGGCGTCTGACTCGGACCACCTACCCGGACGGTGCCGGCGAGTCCTCGACCTATGACGCCGAGGGCCGGCGCCTGACCAGCACCGACCGGGCCGGACGGGTAACCGGCTTTGTCTATGACGCGCTCGGACGCCTGGTGCAGACCACCTACCCGGACGGGACCACCACCGGCACCAGCTACGACGCGGCGGGGCAGGTCCTGAGCACCACCGATGCCCTGGGCCATGTCACGACCTACGAGTACGACCTGGCCGGGCGCCGGACCAAGGTCATCGACACACTCGGTCACGAGACCCGGTTCGCCTACGACGCCGCCGGCAACCAGAACGCCGTCACGGACGCCAATGGGCATCAGGTCCGGTTCGAGTACGACGACGGCAACCGGCGGGTGCGGACCCTCTATCCGGACTCCACCCTGGACCAAGTGGGCTATGACGCGCTCGGCCGCCAGATCAGCAAGACCGACCAGGCGGGCCTTACCACCGAGTATCACTACGATGCACTCGGCCGGCTGGCGGGCGTGACCGACGCGCTCGGTCAGGACACCACCTACGGCTATGACGCCCAGGGCAACCAGGTGAGCCAGACTGACGCCAACGGCCACACCACCACCTTCGGCTATGACGGGATGGGCCGGCGCGTGAGCCGCACCCTGCCGCTCGGCATGACCGAGACAATGACCTATGACGACGCCGGTAACCTGGCGACTAAGACCGATTTCAACGGCCGCACCACCAGCTTCGCCTACGACGCCCTAAACCGGCTGACCGAGAAGCGCCCCGATCCGGCGACCGGGGAGCCCGTCGTCCGCTTCACCTTCACCGCGAGCGGCCAGCGGGCGACCATGGAGGATGCGAGCGGCACCACGACCTACAGCTACGACGACCGCGACCGCCTGACCGCGAAGGCCACCCCCGCGGGGACCCTGAGTTACAGCTACGACGAGGCGGGCAACCTTCTGTCCATCCAGTCCGGCCATGCGGGCGGGGCATTGATGACCTACGCCTACGATGCGCTCAACCGGCTGGCGAGTGTCACCGATGCCAATGGCGGTGTGACGACCTATACCTATGATCTCGTCGGCAACCTGGCGGGCTATGCCTATCCCAACGGGGTGGAGCACCGGTATACCTACAACGTGTTGAACCGCCTGACCGACCTCGCGCTGGTTCGGGGTGGGACGACCATCGCAAGCTACGCCTACACCCTGGGCGCGACCGGCAACCGCCAATCCGTCACCGAACTGAGCGGCCGGCGCGCCGCCTACGGCTACGACGACCTCTATCGCCTCACCAGCGAGACCGTCACCGGCGATCCGGCCGGCGTCAACGGCACCGTCGGCTACGACTACGACCCGGTCGGCAATCGCCTGGAGCGGACCTCCACCCTGGCGCCTGTTGCCACGCAGACGTTCAGTTATGACGCCAACGATCGGATCGGCGTCGAGACCTATGACGACAACGGCAACACGCTGGTCACGACCGAGGGGCGCGATTTCGGCTATGACACCGACAACCGACTTGTCAGCGCGGATGGCGGTGTCAGTTTCGTCTATGACGGCGATGGGAACCGGGTTGCCCGGACCGTTGGCGGTGTGACGACCGGGTTCCTGGTCGATACCCTGAATCCCACCGGCTACTCGCAGGTGTTGGAGGAGATCGAGGGCGGGGCTGTCGTGCGGCGGTATACTTATGGGCTTGATCTGGTCAGCCAGGAGCAGTCATCGGGGGTGAGTTTTTATGGGTATGATGGGCATGGGAGTGTGAGGTTGCTGACGGATGGGGCGGGGGTGGTGACGGATAGTTATGAGTATGATGCTTTTGGGAATTTGGCGGAGCGGACCGGGGTGACTGGGAATGTGTATTTGTATGCGGGGGAGCAGGATGATCGTAACATCGCGCTCTATTACCTGCGGTCTCGGTATTTGCAGCCTAGCCTAGGTATATTCTTGACCGGAGATCCAATACTGGCGGACGCCACATTTCCGCCTCTCGATCTGCACAGTTATGCGTATGCTAACGCCAATCCAATAAACCAGACCGACCCGTCAGGACTTTTCTCGGGCACATCTGTATCCATAACAGCACCAAGCGTTATAAACGCCATGCTTCAGCTTCAACGATTATCCAGCGCCTCTCTTAGTACGCGGCTGAACCAGCAAGGAGGGGGTATAACCTGCCCAACAGAGCCCAATAACGTGGATTTTCCAACCGAGGTGAAACGCATTCACGTTGGCGTTGCCGTTGCTGTGGTCGGTTCGGTACGAGGGCCATCGACAGATAAGGCAAATTCAGAATGCCACGTTAACGTTCAGACTCAGATCATTGTGCAAGACCGGAATAAGAAATGGCCGCAACTTGATCCTCTAATCAATATTCACGTAACCCACCGTGCTGGCCTGTTTTATTTAAGAACGAGTCCGAAATCTGCTCCGTTTTTCACCGTGCCGTTCGGCTCTCTTGCAGCGATGGTTGCCAGCGGAGGTGCCACCATTTCCTACGCGGCTGCAATGGCTACGCATGGAAAGAGTGGCCTTGGTATTGATGCAGCTGCATACACGTTCTTTATTTTCCAGTCCTACCCAAGAATCAAGTTATTGCCTCTGTATTCGCCGTAACCGAGGCGGACAGGGTATGTTTCAAGCCGGACGGGGTATGCTAGCGCGGGACGGGGTATGCCCCATCAACCGCGGCGGGACGGGGCATTCGCCCCGTCCCGAACGTTTGATCCGTGGCCGACCGTTGATTGGAGCCGGCAGGTTCGGAGAAAACGTTTCGGACGGGGCGAATGCCCCGTCCGGCCCATGATTGAGCGTCCGTCTTCAAGCCGGACGGGGTATGCCCCATCAACCGCAGCGGGACGGGGCATTCGCCCCGTCCCGAACGTTTGATCCGTGGCCGACCGTTGATTGGAACCGGCAGGTTCGGAGAAAACGTTTCGGACGGGGCGAATGCCCCGTCCGGCCCATGATTCAACGTCCGTCACCAAGCAGGACGGGGTATGCCAAAGCCGCCAGTGCCAACAAGCCGGACGGGGTATGCCCCATCAACCGCGGCGGGACGGGGCATTCGCCCCGTCCCGAACGTTTGATCCGTGGCCGACCGTTGATTGGAACCGGCAGGCTCGGGGAAAACGTTTCGGACGGGGCGAATGCCCCGTCCGGCCCATGATTGAACGTCCGTCACCAAACAGGACGGGGTATACCAAAGCAGCCAGTGTCAACAAAGCCGAACGGGGCGTGCCCCATCAACCGCGGCGGGACGGGGCATTCGCCCCGTCCCAAACGTTTGATCCGTGGCCGACCGTTGATTGAAACCGGCAGGTTCGGAGAAAACGTTTCGGACGGGGCGAATACCCCGTCCGGCCATTGCCGATGGCCCTTTCCCTGATCAAGCGTCATTACACTTGAGCGTTATTTACCCGAGCGACAGCAAACATCATGCCCTCACGCCGCGTGCCAGTGGACCTGAATGCCGGGACCTATTTCCTGACTCTCACGGTGCAGCGCTGGTATTACCTGTTCGACCGC
>Ga0247836_1004385_pt1 | contig 17666 bp, 17 predicted proteins | sample LaCruzMarch2015__4_FD_187116 | JGI IMG/M metagenome (GOLD analysis project Ga0247836, IMG submission 187116) | Freshwater microbial communities from meromictic Lake La Cruz, Castile-La Mancha, Spain - LaCruzMarch2015_14m | ecosystem: Environmental > Aquatic > Freshwater > Lake | place: Spain... | reverse complement strand
CCGGTGCAATTGGCAGATGCGACCACGGTTGAAGTAAAGGATGATCTGCGCACCCGCGTTAGCAGTCTTGCGCAGGCGATGGGCTCATTTAGTGAAGGATCCGGTGTGATTGATACGCTGGCTGCGCCTAGCCTGAATGTTGCTGGCAACGTACCGTCGACTATTGGCGGGGCGGGATTGGCGGTAGGCGGTATGGCCGATGTGATGAAACAATTTGACTCCAATGGGAATCAGGTGCTTGCGTCTGTTGAGACAGCCGTTAGTTCATCGCAATCGCTTGCGAAACCAAATCTTCAAAGCGGCGCAACACAAGGGTATCTCGTGGTAACTGAAAGCTAGCCAATTAGGGCCAAATTTACCCTCATATGAGGCGATTAGCCGCCCTAGGCTCATGTTGAAATCAAACTCCCTAGTCGGGACTTTCAACAATGACAGATAGATTCCCCCATACCACCATTCAGTGCATTGCTGCCCTTGCGCAGCACCATCGCCTGGCGATTAATCCTGAGCGATTGATAGAAGACTATGCGCTAGGAGCGGAGGAGCCAGGCGCAGCCACCGTGCTGCGAATTTCTGCGGAAATCGGGATGAAGGCCAAGGCGGATAAATTTACCTGGGAGACACTTCAGGCGCAGGGAGGCGTGTTTCCGTTGATCGCACGAATGAGCGATGGCAACTGCGTAATTGTTATGGCAGCCTCCACCAAAGATGGTGGCCAAGTGGCGGTTTTGAACCCCCTTGCAGATAACGCCACAGAAGTGTTAATCATTGACCGTGAAAAATTTTGCAATCAGTGGAAGGGTGAAGTCTTCTTGATGAAGCGGATTCACGCCCTGGCGGAAGAAAACCAGCCATTCGGTTTCCGTTGGTTCATTCCTGAAATACTCAAACAAAAATCTGCATTCAGGGATCTCGCGATTACAGCTTTCGCCATGCATTTTCTTGGGCTGGCGTCTCCGATGTTCTTTCAATTGGTGATCGACAAGGTGTTGGTTCACCAAAGTCAATCGACACTTTGGGTTTTGGGCGTTGGCGTGATTGCCGCGTTGGTATTTGAGTCGATATTTGCCTCGTTGCGCTCAATAGTCACCTTGTCGGCTTCCAATAAGATCGACATGAGTCTGACACGGCGCACATTCGGGCATCTCCTGTCGCTTCCTATTGACTATTTCGAAATGACGACTGCCGGAATCGTTACACGCAATATTCAACAGGTGGAGAAGATTCGGGCATTTCTGACTGGGCGTGTTTTTTCGTCGGCTATTGATGCAACATCGCTGTTCATTTTTATGCCGATTTTATTTATGTATTCGGTGAAACTGGCACTGGTCGTACTGGTGTTCACAGTGCTGATTGCGGGCATCATTATGGCGCTCGTTCCCGTATACAAACGCCGTTTGAAGGACTTGAACGTGGCTGAGGGTGCGCGCCAGTCAATGATGATTGAAACCATTCATGGCATGAGAACCGTCAAAGCCCTGGCGATAGAGCCGGTCCAGCGGCGTTTATGGGACCAACGGTCAGCAAACTCCATCAACATGCATTTTAGAGTTGGAAAACTCGCAATTGCGGCAAATGCTGTGACCGATTTTTTGGGCAAGCTGCTGCCCGTTGTGATTATCACGATGGGCGCGCAGGAGGTCTTTGATCAAAATCTGTCGGTGGGCGCGTTGATCGGTTTTCAGATGATATCTGGTCGTGTAAGTGGCCCACTCATGGCCATCGTCGGGTTGGTGAATGATTACCAAGACACTGCCATGGCCGTTGACATGCTGGGGGATATCATGAATCGGCCTAGCGAAGGCCGTGCTAGTGCTGGTGGATTGCGGCCTGTCTTGGCGGGTGAAATATCTTTTGATGAAGTAACTTTCCGTTACCCCGGATCCAGTGCGGCAGCCTTGGATAGAGCCAGTTTGACCATTCCAGCTGGTGCTGTTGTCGGTATCGTTGGACGCAGTGGATCGGGTAAGACCACTCTTACCAAAATAATTCAAGGCCTTTACAGCGTTCAAGAGGGCGTCGTCCGATTCGATAGAACCGATGCGCGCGAGATTGAGCTGGCACACCTGAGGCGACAAATTGGTGTGGTTCTACAAGAAAATTTCATGTTTCGTGGCTCGGTTCGTGACAACATAGCCGCCGGTAAACAAGATGCGAGTTTTGAGGAAATTGTTGCTGCGGCAGAAGCCTCGGGTGCAGCCGAGTTCATTGAAAAAATGCCCCAAGGCTACAACACCATGCTTGAGGAGGGTGCAACCAACCTGTCGGGTGGGCAGAAACAAAGGCTATCAATCGCGCGCACGCTGATAACTAAGCCGAGGATTTTGGTTTTGGACGAGGCAGCAAGCGCGTTGGACCCGGAGAGCGAAGCAATATTCATCCGTAATTTGTCCAAGATTGCAGTCGGGCGAACTGTCGTCATGATTTCTCACCGCTTGTCAACGCTGGTGAATGCGCATGCCATACTTGTGATGCAGCAAGGTAAGCTCGTGGATAGCGGAAAACACTCGGAGCTGCTTACCCGGTGTGAAACCTACCAGCAACTTTGGAACCAGCAGACAAGTCATCTATGAGCAAGTGGAAATTTCTGGGAATTGGCACAGGTTCTAAAGGCAAGACCGCCATAGAGTATCTGCCAGATGCCGATGAAATTGAACGTAGCCCGCTGCCACGGTTTGCACAGTTCACCATGCATGTTTTGTTAATTGCGCTCGCGACATTTGGGGCATGGGCGTACTTTTCCGAGTTGGACAAAGTGGTTACCGCCAAGGGAAGCCTAATTAACCCATTGCCCAATATTGTTGTGCAGCCGTTGGATTCTGGAATCATAAAAAGCGTTGATGTTCGCGTAGGGCAGGTTGTGAAAAAGGGGGATACCCTAGCGACGCTTGACGCTACTTTCATACAAGCGGATGAAAATCAACTTCGATTGCGGTTAAACAGCTTGGAAACACAAGCGAATGGGCTTGCTCAGGAGATCTCAGGGACGCTGGGGTCAGCCTCAGCAGGTGTCTCTGAGGATGATCAATTGCAAGCGAGTCTATTGATTGAAAGACGCGCAAATTTCAAAGCTCAGCAAAGCAAACTGTTTGAAATGGCGGCAAAACTGAGGGCGGCGCTCAATACCAATAGACGTGACCAAAAATTTGTTATGTCGCGGCTCAGGTCACTGAAAGAACTCGAAGCTACACAGGAAAAACTGGTATCACAAAAATACGGAGCCCCCATTCAACTATTAGAAGCGCAGTTGAGGAGCAAAGATGTGGAGCGTGATTTGGAGTCCGCTACGAATCGAGAACAGGAAATATTGCGTGAACTGGCCGCGGTTGAGTCAGAAAAAACTGCATTTGAAAAAAATTGGCGACAAAAGTCAATGGAGGAGTTGCTTGCTGTTTCCAGAGAACGAGATGCACTAAAAGAGCAGTTGCAAAAGGCGGACAAACGCAGCAAATTAGTAACATTGACTTCTCCTATGGATGCAGTTGTTCTCAGTATTCTGAAACTGTCACCAGGATCCATCGTCAGAGAGGCCGAGACGTTTTTCACCTTAGTCCCGCTCAATGTGGCGCTCGAGGTGGAGGTGCACATCGACCCGCAGGACATCGGCTATATCAAAATCGGCCATCCGGTACGACTAAAGCTGGATTCCTTTCCATTCCAAAGACACGGCTCGCTCGACGCCACAGTTCGCACACTCAGTGAAGATGCGTTCCGCCGCGATGCGTCTAGTAACTCAGCACTTGATGTGTACTATTTGTCACGCATTACACTCGGCGAAACGCAACTGAAAAACATGATTGAAAGCGCGCGCCTTTTGCCTGGAATGACTTTGACTGCCGAAATTGTGGTGGGCCAACGGTCGGTTATTTCATATCTTGCCTGGCCATTGATGAGGGGATTAGGCGAGGCGGCGCATGAGCCTTGAGTTTTTTTACTGTCGAGTGGTTGCCAATTCAATTTTTCGGCCCTTATTTTTTCAAATTGCACTGACAACACGAAGAGGCAGGTGAATTGAATGCCAGAAGAACTAAGCCAAGGGACAAATACCCCCATCTATGTTACGCAACCCCATCTTCCCCCGCTAGAAGAGTTCATTCCCTACTTACAAAAAATTTGGGATAGCAAAATTCTTACCAACGGCGGGCCGTTCCACAAGCAATTGGAGCAGGCGCTTTGTGAGTATCTTGGCGTCAAGCACCTTTCGCTATTCACCAATGCGACTATTGCATTGGTCACCGCCTTGCAGGCACTGCGCATCAGCGGCGAAGTCATCACCACGCCCTATTCATTTGTGGCAACCGCACACTCATTGCTGTGGAACGGTATAAAGCCGGTCTTTGTAGATATTGACCCACAGACTTTGAATTTGGATCCATCCAAAATCGAGGCGGCCATTACGTCCTCCACCACAGCCATCATGCCTGTGCATTGCTACGGCCATCCTTGCGATGTAGAGGCAATACAAAGGATCGCCGAAAACTACAACCTAAAAGTGATTTATGACGCGGCCCATGCCTTTGGCGTGCAAGACGCGGGAGGGAGCATCCTGCGTCATGGAGATTTGTCGGTATTGAGTTTCCATGCTACCAAGGTGTTCAACACCTTTGAAGGCGGTGCCATCATCTGCCCGGATGCCAAAACCAAACAGCACATTGATCATTTGAAAAACTTTGGTTTTGTCAATGAGACCACCGTGGTGGCAGCCGGCATCAACGGGAAGATGAGTGAAATCAATGCCGCGTTTGGTATGCTACAGCTGCAATACATTGAGCAAGCGCTGGTACGACGCAAGGAAATTGATGCTGCCTATCGAGTAGCCCTAGCAGATGTGCCGGGCATCCAGTGCCTGGGAGATGCGTGTGAGAAAGTTGCGAATTACGCTTACTTTCCTATATTGGTGCAGTCGGATTATCGATTGAGTCGGGATGCGCTGTATGAAAATCTCAAATCCCAGGGTATACATGCCAGACGTTATTTCTATCCTCTGATTTCGGATTTCTCCATGTATCGGGAGTTGCCTTCCGCCCGGCTTGAGAATTTGCCTGTCAGCGTAAACGCGGCGAAACAGGTACTTTGCCTTCCAATTTTCCCATCGCTATCGAAAGAATCGATGGAGGGAATCATTAGGGTGTTGTCGCTGAACCCCAATTGGTAATCTGAAAGCGAGTTACCTAGCACTCGAAAACTGTAGTTCTTAAGCCTTATGCTGCGATTGCTCAAAATGCGCAACATTGTGAATTCAACAGCTTCAATAGTCATCTGTTAAGGTTGAAAATTAAAGCTAAGGCGGTCAAGCTCAAAACTCACGATGCAAAATGAAACTGTCGATCATGCAACCCTATTTTTTCCCCTATATTGGGTATTTTCAACTCATCTCAGCAACGAATCAATTTGTCATTTATGACAACATTAAATATACAAAAAAAGGTTGGATCAACCGAAATCGGTTTCTTCTCAACAGTGGAAGCGCCACCTTTTCCATTCCCTTGACTCGTGATTCTGACTTTCTTGACATTCGCGACCGCCGTATCTCATCAGAATATCGGCGCGAAAAATTAATAAGGAAACTTGAAGCCGCTTATCAGTACGCCCCCCAGTTTGAATCGACCTTTCCACTGATTTTAGAAATTATAAATAACAGTTCAGATAGTCTATTCGAATATGTAAAAAACTCTGTGCAAAGGTTATGCCATCATCTGGATATTGACACAAAGATTGTTATTTCCTCTCAAGTGATGATCGATCATCAGTTAAAAAGTAAAGAAAAAATACTGGCACTCTGCCAGAAGTTGGGCGCCGACGAATATATCAACTCAATTGGCGGCCTTGACCTCTACTCCTTCGAAGCCTTTCAGGCCTCTGGCGTCACCCTAAAATTTATCAAAACCAAACCGATTCAATATCCTCAATTCGAAAAAGATTTTATCCCCAGTCTATCTATTATTGATGTGTTGATGTTCAACCCACTGAGTCAAGTCAAACAATGGGTTCGGGTTGATTACGACCTGATTTAAGAAACCATCCAAAATACTAACGAGAACTACTCCCCGTGAATCACAGACAACACAACAAGTTCGACCACGACCTACACGCCCGATCCAAAGAGGAAAACGATTTCTGGGGGCAAATCCGCAGAACGGTTAACGGTCAGCCCGTCGATGAGGAGCAGGTAGCCATGATCGTAGACCGTATCCATGCCAAACTCGCCATCCAGGAGGGAGATTTCCTGCTGGATTTGGCATGCGGCAATGGAGCCCTGTCCAGTCGCTTGTTTCCAGCATTGACCGGATATCATGGTGTAGATTTTTCCGCTAGGCTCGTCGAAATAGCCTGCAAACACTTTGCGACAGCACCTAAGGTATCCTTCTCCCATAGTGACGCATCAGAATATATCGCCTCAGAAGCCCATCCCGAGCGATTCACAAAAATGTTGTGCTACGGGAGTTTTTCCTATTTCCGGCAGGAAGACGCTGCCAATGTACTGTGCCAACTCAATAATCGATTCAAAAATGTAAGCAAGGCGTTCATTGGCAACCTCCCAGACAAAAATTTGGCGGAGAAATTTTATGGCGCGAATAGGCCTAACTTTTCCGAATTGCTGGATAACGAATCCCCTATCGGCATTTGGCGCAGTCCTGATGAGTTCATTACGCTGGCAAATGCCTATGGCTGGAACGCCGAAGTTAGTGTCATGCCGGAAAAATACTACGCGGCGCATTATCGCTATGATATTCTGCTGACACGTTAAATCCAACCCTCACCATGTCCCGCGACATCGAAATGAGCAGGATCGAAAACTTAGCACTATTTGGTGGACGACCCCTGTTCGATGGCCCTAAACCCACCTCTAATCTGGTGCGTCCAGAAGCTGAGCGATTCTTTCACTATGTGGACCGTATGGGGGAACAGGACGGCGATTCCTTGCTAGAAGAGCTTGAGCAGCGTTTGGCTGCCATGCACGCAGTCAGTTACTGTGTCGCTCTTAACAGCGGATTCTGGGCACTCGCCCTCTTGATTGATGCACTGCACATTCCAGGCCGAAAGCAAGTCGTCCTTCCATCTCTCACCTATCGCCGCATGGCGGATATCGTCGCCTGGGTCGGACTAACTCCCCATTTTTGCGACATCGATAGACGAACATTGGCCAACAGCGCCAAAACAGTTGCCACCTGCCTTAACGACAACACAGCTTTGATTATCGGCGTGCACCCGGTCGGCAGCCACTGCGATATCGATGGTCTTATGGGTTTGGCTAAGGCAAATGGTGTTGCAGTAATTTTTGATAGCGTCGAGTCGACGCACGAACTTTACAAAGGTAGGCGCATTGGTGCTTTTGGCGACGCGGAACTATTTTCTTTGGGCGCTAGTAAGCTCATCAACGGTTTCGAAGGCGGCTACATCACCACAAATAGTCCACGGTTGGCCGCTGATCTGCGCAGAAAGCGCAATGGCCACGGCACAGGTCTCTCCCTTTCTGTAGCTTTGCCAGACATTCACATTGCCATGGCGTTGGCCAGCTTGGATGGATTACAGGATCAACTCAAACGCAATCTTGCCCGTTTTGACAGGTATCGTAAAGAACTTGCGGATATCCCGGAGCTCCGGCTTATTGAACAGGATCCGGCCGCAGAACCAAGCCACAAAAACATCGTAATCGAAGTTTTGGACGAATGGCCGCTCTCCCGCGATCAGACTTTGCGTCTGCTCAATGCCGAAAATATTCTTGCCCGAGCTTATTACGCGCCACCCCTGACTCAAAGACCTATGTCCTACGATTACATCGCTTCCCCCATGCCCAATACGGACTGGGTGGCGCAAAGATTCATCTCCCTACCTTGCGGTCATCTAGTAACACTGGATGACATTGGCTTGATCACTTCGTATTTCCGCCATCTCAAGCGCTATGCAGGGGGCATTCTGGCTCGTATAAGTTTAGACCCACTTGCTGCCGATTCACAATGAACCATGACCTCCCTAGCGCCATGGAACTGTCCTGTGGACAGCAGAATCACCCCGATTCGGATGCTGTCCGAAGTTATTTTAATGGCATATTCGAACGCCAGTACTACACGGAGTCCGGCCCACTCGTACGCCGCTTGGAGACTGAAATCGGCCAGCGACTGGGCGTCCCGCACATTGTTTGCGTGTCCAACCCGGCTGTGGCTTGGATCATGCTCTTGGAAACCGGATTGGTCTCGCGTCGCCTGATCCTCCCGGCGACTGCACCGCTGCCACTTCTTGAAGCCATACGATTGATAGGATGCCCCCACCGCCTCTTCGACGTTACTTCAGATTATGGTTATCGTGTGCAACGTACAGATGTCAATGCCTATCTACATGAAGGCTTTGATGCCATCATTGGAGTTAACTCTTGGGGGGGGGCGTGCGACATCCCCGGTCTAGTTCAACTGGCAGAAGAACACGACATTTCGGTGTATTTCGATTCGACGGATGCCTTTGCATGTCACGTGCAGCAAGGAACCTTAGGCGCATTGGGCCGGGCGGAGGTTTTCGCTTTCGATGTTCAGTGCCTAATTCACGGCGCGGGCAGCGCGTGCATTTGCACCCATGACGAAGAATTGGCCGACCGCCTACGCTGTATGCGCAGTAGCGGCGGTGTGATTCGAAAGGTTCCGGTTAGCAAGACCGTCAATGGTCGTATGTCCGAAGCCCAAGCCGCGTACGCTCTTATCGGTCTTGAGCGCATTGACTCCCTGATTTCCCGAAATCGGGAACAACACAGCCTGTACGAGCAGGCCCTTTCTCCCTTGCCGGGCATTTCCTTCATTTCCTCGAAGGGAGTGACGATATCTAACTACCAACAAGCTGTGATCACACTTGATGATGAGATCAAGCGGAATGCACTACTTACCCACCTACGTCGTTTGGGTTATGAGGCGACAGCGCTTCGGTTCGACGCAAACTCGGTTGCCTTTCGGCGTCACTCTGGACTCAATCGTCTTCAGAGCACAGGATTGGCGCTGCCACTAGGTAGCCTCGTGGAAGCTGCCGACATTCGGATAATTTGTGACGCCATAACCACCTTTTTGGCACCACATCCACTGAATCCCGCCGGAAATTCAGGATGCGCCAACCTTTGAGAAGATGGTGATATGAACAATTTCCAAACCATTTTTTCTCCGAAGCCTGTGAAATACGCAGTTTGCATGGTTCGCGCGCGCCATGGGGAGTACCCATCCCTTTGGGCTGCGGTCGAATGTATTGCCACCCCGATTGACCGTGTATCTTCGCGGTTGCTTAATTGGTTCAATCCACAAAAAGGCGACGCCGGTGTGCATGATGGCAACACCTGAGAAGAGTGTGACCACATCAAAGGCCTTGAGCGAGATGTCAAGAAATTGCGTTTTATCATCGAAACCGTGAAACTGATCGGCGTTTTTTTCTCGACGACCCAAGAATTGAAGGATTTGGTGGGCAAGAAACGAAACACCTGCAGGGTCGAGCAGATTTGCACCCTGTTGTAGGACAACGCCAACGTGAATCACGCTATGCGCACGCCAAGACTCCACGAAAACCGGGGCGATTCAGCAACTCAAAAAGGATACTTATGCGTGATCAAATTCCAACGGAAAGCCCAGAGATTAATACCTGCAATGGCTCACACAGAACTGATAATTTGATCAAAGAATTGGTTAGTTGCGATGAAATTTTTACATATCCATTATCGCTTTTTACTAATGAAAACTTCGATAAAACCATTGCGCTCCTTGCAAGCGGAGAAATACCCCTTCCAGCTTGTAGTCCGCTCGCAGACTACAAGGAAGATCTAAGTGTAGTATTGCCCGCATATAATCATGAACGCACTATACGCGATGCGTTAAACAGTATATTGATGCAGGAAACCTCATATAAATATGTTGTTTACTGTTTGAATGATGCATCAACTGATGGGACGGAGGATATTATTTCTGAATATGTGAATAGATATCCGGGGGTTGTGGTTAAGTTCGGAAGTTTAGTAAATCAAGGTAGTGGTAAGGGATCTATTTACCATAATAAGCCAGACGTAAATGGAAAGTATTGGTGCATTCTTGAGGGGGATGATTTTTGGATCGAAAAGAAGAAAATTCAGCAGCAGATCGATTTCTTAAATTCACAATCCGATTTTGTTGGATGTGGTTCATTTACAGTTGTTAAAAATGAAATCTCAGGGGAGATTTCCGCCATGCGTCCTCAGCCGACAGAATGGAATATTTTTCACCTATTGAATAACGGAACATACGTTCACCCTTCTAGTATTATCTGGAGAAACATTTATAAGGGAAAAGGTTTTTTCCTGCCGCCATTCTTTAGAAATCCTATGTCTAAAGGGGATTCGTATTTGACACATCTTATGTTGTGTTCTGGGAAAAATATGAAAATATTCCCTGAATTTTGGAGCTGCTACCGATACACAGGGACTGGAATTTGGTCAACCAAAACACCCGAAGAGCAGGCGAATTTAAACAAAGAGTTATTAGAAAATATTGACTCATCAATACGAGAGCGGTTGACTTTGCTTCTTAAGTTTCAGAAAGTTATTGACTTTATTCCTCGATCTACAATTTAACTTGTTTGGCATGTGAAATATAGCTAAAGCATTTCGTTTTGACGGCGCAAGACGTTAAATGCACTGTAAACAGACTCGATATGAGGCTGCATTTAAGATTACGCAATTGGTTTCTAGGCATCTCACTCACAGGGGTGACTAGAGACGAATTGTAGGAAAATATTTCTGCGATCTGCAGGTGTCTTTAGATGTCAACACGAAAGGATTTTCATGTCAAGTAACATTACAGGCATACTTTGTTGCTACAACTCTGAATCTTTCATTGAAAAAACGCTCGACTCAATTCTCAATCAAACGGTCCCTCTTGAATGCCTAGTGATCGTCAATGACTTCAGTACTGATTCAACAGAAATTGAATTGGAAAAATATTTGACATCGCAGAAGCGATCTATTCCAAATATTAAAATCATTAAAAACCCATGCAACATGGGAATTTCCATGTCTTATAATATTGGTCTTAAAGCATGCGAATCACGTTATAGTTTGTTGCTGAGTCATGATGACATTAACGCGCCGCACAGGGTGGCTGCAACGGCAGAAGCCTTCTCACAAGGCGCATCCATTGTATGTTCGTACATGAACGTGTCAGATAATTCCACAGAAATTCAACCACCTGAGAATCCTGAAAAATTGGCGTTGACGTTGGGTCTTGTAAACAAAATACCTGCGCCCTCTGTGGGATTTGATGTACAGGCAATGAAAATGCGCAATCTTTATTTTAATCCACAATGTGATTATGCTGAAGACTACGATTTGTGGTGTCAATGCATACTAAAAGGGCTTAAATTCTTCGTCATTCCTGATGCACTTGTCAGTTACACGCGGCATGATCGTCAAGTATCAAAGAACAAAATTGAAGAGCTGAAATGTGTCGCTGAAAAAGTGCGAATTAACTACCTACGATCTTTGTTTCCATTCCAACTTGAAGCTCAAAGCGAGACGTTATTGAAAATAGTTTTTCTTGAACCTCACTTAATAAGTTCCATTGATCCGGGTTTCATTGACTACCTATGCAAAGCGATGGACGCTGTCCCTGCGCACCCCAGTATCCGCTCGGTTTACGATGAGCTCAAATTGGTCTTGACTGGGCGTTAGTAATAGAATCCCGTGGCTCGTTGCGAATTCTTATCTCCCTTGGTCATATCGATCGACTAATGGGTCGTACTCTTGGGTTGACTTGTATGTTCCGTGTGTAGTCATGAACATTTGACGCGCAAAAACGGGTCCTGGACCTGTATATGGCGGTGCCCAACGGTGTTGGGGAATGAAATAATGACTTGGCCATACGCGCAACTCCGCATCTTGCGGGCGTCGCTTGTGATATTCATATGTTAGGCGCATGGTTGCCAATGCTCGCCAAGCCTGTAGAGTGTCACATTGTGGCTGAGTGGCAATCCCCTCAATTATCGATTTTATAATGGGATTTCCTTTCTCGGCATATATATAGCCCGTCGCAAGACGACCTGGCAAGGCTTGCTCTGACTCGCAACATACTGCCATTTGAGTGCCCTCAAACAGCCAATCTTCCAAGGGTCTAACGCACGGGCCATCTGCGTCCACGCCAAAACCACCTTCGTCATAGAGTGCCTCCCACCGCATAATGTCGGCGACCCCGTTGAACTCATTGATGGCCCAGCGGTGCTGCAATTGTGTTCGCAATACCCAAGAATAATCGTTATATTCCCTATTACCCCAGACCTTGACTAGCCAGCTAGGATTGAAATCTCGCCATGTTTGTATATAGGCCTCTGGACACTTCGTTTCATCGCCAACCCAGACTATGTGAATAGTTTTATTCATCGTGCAGTACTCATATCCGAGATCAGCTGCTCGTGCGCAATCGGTGGATGAACTGTGGCAATAGATATCAGTGGCTCCGCCATAAATCGGTCGGCAAAGCAGTAACCATCTCTAAAGGCACTTTGAATTAAACTTAGTGCAGCATGCGGCTTTATCGCGTATCCAAATGTCGTGCTCATGGATACACTCCCAGGGAAATCAAACGGTTCAAACCCCATGCGATATACGCTATTTTCTTGAATAGGTGCGTAGCGATCGTTGACCGCAGCCTCCGCCCATTCATGTGCGCGCAAATAGGAGCCGTAGCAATTGAGATGCAGTACATCTGCAAAGTTAGGGTTGTCCCAATCACGAAGGAACAGCGCATTGTGTTCTGCCACTATGATTGGTTCATTTGCCTGCACACATATATTCCACAGCGCAATGTGGGATGCAATGCGCCCTACAACCTCAAGGCTGTGAGCAGGGTATCCTTGGCGCAGTTTAATATTATTGTTGGTTAAAAGCTGTGCGCCGGTGTTGGCATCATATGCTGAAAATATCTCAGGTTGATAGCCCGAGTTGTAAATTGCAGAGTCTAGCGTCAACTGGGCCATAGCCTTGGAGTGATTATTTTCCATTGATGTAATAATATGCACTCTCATGATATTCTAATTTTTTATTTGTTTGAATTGATGTGACAAGGTTGATATTTGCAAAAATTTATTTTACTTTTCGGTAAATTAATCTAATTATTCCTGCACTCTTGGCGTAGATGCCGTCCTATGGAAGTGCGTACTATGTCTGAATATGTTTTAATATCTAAAACACGTTGCCCCAGTCTTAATAATATTGGGAAGGACTCTTCGACAACCTGCAGGGCGATATCTTTGCTCGAAAATGCGCATAGCAATGAAAAAAATTCAGCCAAATGCCCTGCTGATGCACCACCCAGAAGGGCGCTGATGTATTTTCGTTTAATTATCAAATCTCTCTCATACTGCATTTGACGCTTTTCTTGACCTACCTGGCCGGCATGTTGCCTATATAACGTTAATGGTTCTTGTAGATTGGTGTAGTTTTTACCGAGTAGTGCACCGCGACACCACAAGTCATAGTCTTCGGCAAAATCTAAGCGGGTATCGAAATGACCCACATCATCAAAAAAACTTTTCCGAAACATGGATGCACCGTGCGACATGGAGCAATATTGAATCAAGGCTGTCTTAATGGCCGCATCATCTTGGGGCTTTGCCAAAATACGGTTGGGTTGATCTGTGGACTCATAAAATAATTCCATCCAGGTGCTGCAGACATCCACTGAAGAGTTTTGCTCCAAAAACGTCCATTGTTTCTCCAGCCGGTCTGGTCGAGCGATATCGTCGGCATCTAGCCGAGCAATATAGGGGCTCTGAATTTTGGAGAGGCCCGCGTTCAAGGCCCCCGCAACACCCTGGCTATTTGCCATACTCAATGGCTCAATGGCGATGCTGTTTTGAAAACTTCGAGCGATTGCCATTGTGTTGTCGGTGGAGCCATCGTCTACCAAGAGCACGTCGAAGTTTTTCAGCGTCTGTCGTGCCAAACTGTCCAATGTTTCAGCCAAGGTGGCTTGTGCGTTGCGTGCCGGAATCAGCACGGTGATTGATGTGTCCGATTTCATTTTCAGCAGTCTGTCAGTGGTGACGCGATACCTGCGCCAGCCATCAAGGATTGCCGAGCCTGGCGCGCTTCCTCATTCAATGCTGGATGGCGCTTGTAAAGCATAAGCATGGCTTGTGCGATCAAGTCATCCCGTGTGTTGCCGCGTCGCATGTTTTCTGGTGCGTTGGCCTGACTTTTATGGATGTTCACGGAGTTGATGGGCAGGTGTACCAGGTCGTTCAGCTTCAGGCACGCCAACAAAAAGTCCCAATCCTCGTAGATATCCATCTCTGTGTCGTAACTCATATCGGATAGCACGTCGGCTCGATATAGTAGACAACTGTTAGGTATTCGGTTGCGCACAAAAACGCTATCCTTAGTAGCGTCGGCAATCGAAACGGTGTCCGATGACAGGTGCTGCGGAGGTTCAACCGTGCGGTCCTCATACTGAACTTTAAAGTCACAAAAAAGCAGTGCTGGCGAGTTGCTCTCGAGGGACATGGCCAATGACTGCAGGTGACCGGGCTCCAGGGTGTCGTCGTCGTCCAGAAACATCACGTAACGAGAGTTTGTCAACTTCATCGCCATGTTGCGGCTTTCTGCGGGACCACTAACCCCGCTGCGCACAATGTAGGTATAACGGCCTTTCAAAGCCGATAAGTCCTCGTAAGGTGGGATATAGGCCGCCGCGTCATCCACCACAATTACATGAAAGTTGGAGTAGCTTTGTGCAATTAGCGACTTCAGCGTGCGGCTCAACAGCGTAGGACGATTGTGGGTGGGGACAATAATGGTGAACACGTTACGAGACCTTTACGAGTCTGGGCGGAGTTGCCACGCGAATGATGCGATGTGATGCTGATGCGGTGAGCTGTGAGAATCTATTTGTGCCAATGGATAAGCTATGATCGTACTCCAAATCGCTATTTATTTGATAGCTGCTTGCGCATATGATACGCGGGCTAGAGGCCTATTTGATACATATTTTTGTCTAAAAATGCGCAAATGCGTTCCTCTCGGCCATCCTGCCAGTATCCAGAAAGATTGGGCGTACGGCGGCAAGTCATGCGGGCTAAAAGCCCTGCTATTCTTGGCTTCTAGCATCCCCGCGGCCAGGTAGGCTCTCATCCCATGAGTGGGCTCCTTAGCACCAATTGACAGGTATCGTACTTAACGGGTCTGCATCGACAATGAATCAAATATTGGACACCAATCAGACGCTATGGGTACAGGGGTGGACGGGGATCAACCACTCCTATGCAATGGTCAACCAGTACCAGCTGCTGGCATTGGCAAAGAATACCAGTATCAATTTGCGTTATTCAGAGCTGCCGGTAAGCGACGGCAGATGGTCCAAGGAAAACGTTGGTGCAGGGTTCAGCCACGATGAGCAGTTGCTTTTGTCCAATTTGCAGCAATACCAAAACGAAAAGGCGTCTGCTATTTACAGAATACACACGCCCAACACGCTGGAGCAGTCTTGGTGCAAGGTCATTACTTTTTTGGTGACCGAGTTTGGACTGGATGCCAAGTGCTTCGTTGCTGGCGTAGACATCAAATCGTATATTGCCAACGATAACTTGGTCGCTACTCCGTCGAATTGGAGCCGTGATCGAATTGTTGAATATGGCTTTGACGCGGACAAAGTGTTTGTTGTTCCCCATGGCGTGGACCGCGAGAAGTTCTATCCATTCAGCCCAGCAGAGCGACTCGCTGCGCGCACTGCGCTGGGCTACGGTGACCAAGATGTTGTGTTTTTAAACGTCGGTGGTCCCATTTGGAATAAAGGTTTGGATTTATTGTTCGAAGCCTTTTTTGCTGTGAGGCAAAAGCACAAAAACGCGAGGCTCATTGTCAAAGACCAGCAAGCGCTGTATGGCTTGTCGGCCGTGACCATGATTCAGAAGATGGTGGCAGACGGGAAAATAGTCTTGGACAATGATGATGTCGCTTCTATAAGAGTTATTCCTGCAACCTTGAGTATTGAACAACTCAGGCAACTCTATGGCATAGCTGATTACTATGTCTCACCTTATCGAGCTGAAGGGTTTAACCTGCCGGTAATCGAAGCTATTGCATGCGGAACCAAAGTGATAGTTACCGACGGAGGTTCTACGGATGATTTTTGCGATGAATACACGGCGATAAAGATACCGAGTGTCAAACACGTCAACGTAACGGTGCATGGCCATTTCATAGGCGCTTATTTGCAGCCCAATTTAGAGGCGCTGATTCAAATCATGGAAGATGGAGTCAGTGCGTCAGGTGTCAGTCCCTATTCATTGAAATTTGGTCGTCTTGATATGTTAGAAATGTATACATGGAAGCGGGCCGCGAGCTTGATTGCCGCGCTTATGTGATGCAGGCTCATACATGCCATCATGAACATGCAGGAGTGATGAAGATGCCCAACGCGCTACTCATTGGTGAAAGCCATGCCATCGTCATGGCTAGGCACTACGGGGCATTTGCCTCGAACTGGGAGGCCATAAAAGTCGGCTTTGCCGCCACCACTACACTCAGTGAGGTTCCGTTTGGCCACCTGCTGATCACCCACTCATCCAAACAGTTCTTTCAGCAGATATCGCACAAAGGGCAGGCTTACCTGCAGATCAACCCGCAGTATTTAACGCCTTTGCAGCAGGTTCTTGCAAACACGGATGCTGTGTACCTGCTTCTGGGGGGCAACGAACACAACTCCCTGTTCTTTCAGACCCATGTTCAGCCCTTTGATTTTTTTCATCCGCACTACCCGGAAGCGCTGCTGCCGGGCAGGCAATTGGTCCCCCTGGAGACCCTGCGCGGACATCTGCGTCGCGCACTGTCTATCGTCGGGGTTCAGTTGCAGTTGCTGTGCCCCTTGTTGGACGGACGCAAAACCATCTTTATACCGCCGCCGCCGCCGATTCCCTCGGTTGCACATATCCTTGCCCACGCGGAAGGCTTCGATTTCAGCCTTGCGCCGGTAGAAGATGCCTCAATTCGGCTGAAGATTTTTGCGTTATATATGGAGGAGTTGCGTGCACTGTGCGAATGCAGCGGCATAGCGCTGCATTCGCCCGAGGCGCGGACCCGGGACGCATCCGGTTTTCTGGAACAGGAATACTGGGGCCACGCCACGCACGCCGCGCCTGCCTACTACGCAGGGTTGATTGCGGCCTCCTGATAGTTAACACACCTACCCCGCACTGGGCCCCCAAACGCTTACGCACTTCGTTCATCCAGTCACGCCACTGCCATGCCGCATCCCTACAAACAGTTTGCTGATCACAATTTTTGGGCCCGTGCGGTCAGCGACACACCTTGGCAAAATGTCTTTGACCAGGAGCGTGGCAAGTTTGAGGTGCAAGCCAGCGATCTGATCGCAACGGCGGGTAGCTGCTTTGCACAACGCATTGCCACCCATTTGCGAACCAAGGGATTCAGCCGGACTGTTTTTGAGCGCGCACATCCGCTGGTTTCGGCGGAGCGGGCCAGCGCCTTAGGGTACGACACCTTTTCGGCTCGCTATGGCAATGTCTACACCACCCGGCAATTGCGTCAACTGGTGGACGAAGCCTTTGGTCTGCGCCCGCCGATTTTTGACTTTGCTCCGGCGAGGTCCGGAAAAATTCTCGACCTGATGCGCCCGACGGTGAACGACGGGGGGTTTGGGTCAGCGGCCGAAGCACAG
>Ga0247836_1004380_pt1 | contig 17684 bp, 13 predicted proteins | sample LaCruzMarch2015__4_FD_187116 | JGI IMG/M metagenome (GOLD analysis project Ga0247836, IMG submission 187116) | Freshwater microbial communities from meromictic Lake La Cruz, Castile-La Mancha, Spain - LaCruzMarch2015_14m | ecosystem: Environmental > Aquatic > Freshwater > Lake | place: Spain... | reverse complement strand
ATCTAAATTGCCTTGAAGTGCAACTTTTTGCCCTACGGTCTCTCGGGCTAAAGCTAAATCACAAGTCCAATCTACACTTAAAGCATCACAACCAGTATTGGCCATTTGTTGCAACCATTGCCCACCACCTTTCGTAAATAATATAATCGGGATATTGGGATATTTAGTTTTAATTTGTTTAACAATAGCTTCCATGTAATTTAATGAAAAATCAATATAATTAGGAGTAGTTAATATTCCACCCCAGGTATCAAATATCATCAAGGCATTAACACCAGCTATAATTTGTTCTTCTAAATAGGCGGCTATAGTTTTAGCTAATTTTTCAAGTAATCTATGGATAGCTTTAGGTTCAAGATACATGAAACTTAATATTTTCTTAAAATCACGACTAGATCCACCTTCGACCATATAACAAGCTAAAGTCCATGGACTGCCAGTAAAACCAATTAATGGTAATTCCTTTGGCATTTCTTTACGAATAAGGCTAGCCGCATCCATCACATAAGCTAAATCATCAATAATAGAAATATCTGGCAAATTGAAAATATCAGCCGTATTATTTAATGGTCGCTCAAATGATGGACCTTCGCCTTCAACAAAATTAAGGCCTAAACCCATGGCATCTGGAATAGTAAGAATATCAGAAAATAAAATAGCAGCATCAAGCGCATAGCGACGTAAAGGTTGCAAAGTTACCTCACATGCTAACTCTGGATTTTTACATAAAGATAAAAAATCTTTTGCGCGCGTTCTTACCTCTCTGTATTCCGGCAAATATCGCCCTGCTTGGCGCATAAACCACACAGGTGTTCTAGAAACTGGTTTTTTTAATAAGCTATTAATAAATAAATAATTTGAGGAGTTGGACATATGAATCCGTTATATTCAATAATAAGATAATGAATTTTAGCATAAATTATTAAGCCATAGCATTAAGGTATAAAAATTGATAAATATAACATCTAAGCGTAAATGGCCAATATTAGCTTTATTGCTAATTATCTTTTATATAATCATCTTTTATTTTGTTTTAACCTATAAATTTCCTCTCGATTTTTCATCATTATATTATGCGGGTCAAAATCTTATTGAAGGCATTAATCCATATAGTAGTTTATTTGCAAATCATTTAGAACAATCAAGAGAATTGCCTGCAAACTTAAACCCACCATTTGCTATTTTATTATTTAGCCCACTTAATTATTTAAGCTTTATTAATGCCCTTACATTTTGGTCTATTTTTTCATTTATTTTAGGCTTAATTGGTGCCTACATTTCTTTCAAATATGCTTTTTCCAAATCATTTATTAAAAAAAATTGGCCATATTTATATATATTCTATTTATCTTTTTTTGCCACGATAATCGATACTGCTATTGCCCAATTAGGAGCATTAATCCTTTTCTTAATAATGATTGGTTACCATTTTTACAAAAAACATAACGATTATGCTGCGGGTTTAAGTTGGGGAATTATTATTTCAATTAAACTATTCCCGGCTTTATTATTTATTTACGCCTTAATTAAAAAACGTTATAAAATTTGCGCATGCATTATAATTGTATTTTTTTTATCATGGCTAATCCCTTTTTTAATTTATGGTAACACTATTTTCACCAAATATTTTATAACTTTATCTAAAGTTGATTGGTATGGAGATAATTGGAACGGAGGAGTTTATGGTCTAATTTCTCGTTTTTTTGTAGATACAAATTATAACGCAAATAACTTAATCGCCGCCAAAATAACTTTTTGTATTATTTTCTTTATTTCCATGATTTTTTACATCTATAAATTAAAGATAATGGAAAAAGAAAATATAGAACACAAATCATTTTGTTTTACTCTAGTAATGATGCTAATTTTAAGTCCCTTTGGTTGGTTATATTATTTTCCAATTTTAATACTCCCGCTATCCTTAATAATATTAGCGGCAATAATTAATAATAAATCCATTTTAACTCTAATCTTATGCTTTATATGCCTAGATTTTATAAACTTCCCCATAGACTATACATCTATTGATAATATGGAATCTTTCGCATCTAAATTAACTATTCATTCATTTTATTTTTATGGATTATTAATCTTATTATACTTAGTCAATAAAATGAAAGCCGTTGACCAATCTAGCTATGTATTAGAAAACACAACAAAACGATTGGATTATAATTATGTTATAATTTTATTTTGTATTTTTTCTTTTAATATTTTTGTGTTTTTACTTAGTCTTAGCAAGCCATTTTTAAATTGAGTATTATAGGAGTTATATTGATAGATCTATTACAAGTTACCGCCCTAAATATCAAAACACATATTGGTGTTCATGCTTGGGAGCAAAAAATATTACAAACGGTAGTATTAGATATTGAAATTAAACTTAATATTTCTGATTGTAACGATAAACTTGAAAATACTATAGACTATTTTAAACTATGCGAATCAGTAACCAACCATGTGGCATCAAACTCTTATACTTTGATTGAAACTCTGGCTGAAGATGTTGCAAAATTTATAAAAAATGAATTCAATCTAACTGAAATTACTATTAGTGTCAGTAAGCCAAATGCTATTAAAAATGCAGGAAATATCAAAGTAACTATTATTCGTTGACAAACAGTTTGGCAAATTTATAACAGACTATTTAAGAGCTATATTAACCGATAGGTCCCTAGATGGCATAAGTTTAGCGTAAATTCCACCATCATAACGCGGTAATTTTCTGCGGTAAAAATGTGGTGAAGTTAATGAATAACTATTTTGATTCTCAGGCGTAGTAATTGATGCAGCCACTTTCATTTTCACCTCATGTAAAGGCATATTTTCTGCAACCAATTGATAACTACCTTGCAAAGGCTCTTCAACATCAAGCTCATATTGCAAATGTTCTAATTTTCGCTGCTTAAAATTATATGCATTACCTAGAATCATTGAAGTTTGAATAATCATTAATAAAACCCCAATGCTAGGATTTAACATAAGACCTGCTGATAATAATAAGCCACTAGAAAATAACATAGCCCCAATGTTATAACTTAAGCTAAATATAAGATTTTGTTTTATATTGGATACGGTCTCAGAAGCTACAGCAAATACATTAGCAACTGGCATCAATGTTCCACTATTAATAATAGCTCCCGCCTGATTTTCGGTAATTTCATCGCCACCAATAGACTTTATGGCTATACCAAAATTAGATGCCGCAATTGCTAAAGCATCATTTGGTCCATCGCCTACAAATGCAACTCGCTTTCCTTTTTGTATCAAATTTTTAATAAAAGTCTCTTTATCCATAATTTCGCTACTAATAGCTGAGCCAGGACATCCGGCTTGAATATTAGAATGAGAAATTCCTAATTTAGAACCATAACGCTTGGCAGTATCTTCATCAGCCCCAGTACATAAATAAATATTTTTACCCATGGCTTTTAATGCATTAATAGTAGCAATAGCATTTGGGCGAATTTTATCCTGAAGTACTAGGTAACCTACAACACGCTTTTCACAAGCTAAATAAATAATACTATCTTCATCTTCTGACTTAATATTATCTGAGATTAAGGTTGTATCAATACCAGCGGCGTCCATCATGTTTTGATTGCCGAGAGTAAAAAGCTGATTATTAATTATGGCAGATAATCCTGAATTTGAAGATTGCGTAACCAGATTAAACTGCCAAAGGTTAGATTCCGTTTTAACTTGACCATTAGTAAAAGCTCTTATTGCTCGGCCAATAGGATGTGAAGATTTTTCCTCCAGCAGGGAAAAATAAGCAAAGAAATCCTCTTTAGATAAATTTGAGTCTTTAAGCACTTCATACCTTCTTACAGATGGCATGCCCTCAGTAATAGTGCCATTTAAATCAAAGACAACGGAATCAATATCTCGAGCCTCTTCTAATTTTTTGGCGCTCTCAAAACTAACGCCATGTTCTGCAGCTTTATTCATGCCAATTTTTAAAGCCAATGGTGTAATAAAACCTAATGTACAAGGGCACGCGGAAACAAGAACGGCAGCCGCACACTGAATTGCAACTCCTATAGAAAAGTAATGGCTAATAATAAGAGCTGATAATAAAGAAAAAGTAATTACTGCCGGAATAAAATATTGCAATATTTTATTAGTTGCCGTTTCTAATGGAGCTTTTTCATTGATAGCTCGCGCAATTTTTTCATCAAGACGTGCAAGATAAGATTTATTTACATCCGCTCTAACAAGGATGCGCATAGGTTTAGAACCCTCAGCAACAGTCATCCCTGCAAGGGCAACTTCTCCCTTAACAGGCGATCGATGAAGATTGGAGCCCGATCTAATCGTATCAAAAATAAAACCATCATCGTCTTCGAAAATACCATCTAAAGGAATAATATCTCCTGGTTGAACTAATATAACTTCGCCAATTTTGATATTTTCCAATAATTTTTTTTCAAAAGTTAAATCATGAGCTACTCTAACTTCACGGGGTAATCTATCTTTAAAATTCTTACCCAAACCAATCGCCTGTTGGATAGATGCTTCAATTGCATAACCTATATGACGAAAGCCAAAAATCAAAAGCCCCGCATCAAACATCATCGGTAACCCAGGAACAAAAAAGGCAGCTAATGATATCGATATAACTGTTATCGTGCTTAATAGAAATAAAATATCCATAGTTAACGCACGGGTTTTAAATAAATTAACTGTAGCCTCTTTATAAGACGATGCGCCAAGCATTAAAGTAAGCGGCACAGATATCGCTGCAATTAAAATAGAACCTAAGAATGGCATAGAAAAAAGCATTGTTAGAGCAAGTATAGTAATACCACTTACAATACCTAAGCTACCTAATGCCCAGTGTAAAAAAAGATTTTTTTTAATTAATTTGTTATTAACTTCAATATTTTTTATCTCAATATATTCAACACCAAGACTATCTAATTCTTGACATAATAATTGACGAACATTTATAGAATCATCAGGAGATTCAGCCACAACTAAAGTTAATTTTTTTTCAACGATATCAACAGAAAGGCTATCTATATTGATACTAGTTAATGCTCTTAGCGCTCTCTCAATTGGTATTACGCAATTTACACAACTAATACTAGGAAGGGAAAAAACATAAGTTACAGCCATATTTACTCTCAAACTTTAAGAGCCTAGGATTTTATACCAGCTTTAAAGGTAAAAAACTTAAGCGTTCATTCTACGAATCATACCAACAACATGCTCACTTCGTGCTACATCTCCTTGCGCCTTTTGCGCCAAACTGATTGAAGGAAATGGACCAATAACTACGCGATACCAATTGGTTTTTTGTTGTGCGACGGTTGAAATATTAACCATAAACCCTTTAATAACTAAGGAAGCTTTCATCTTCTCTGCGTCATGTAAATTTTTAAAAGCAGCAACCTGTACAAGATAAGAGTTGTTATTAGATATAGCCTTTGTTACTACCTGAGATTCTTTTGGCACTTGATTTTTAATAACTTTATTGTCACTAGCCACCACAGAAGTTTTTTCCGGTTCAGTTGTCGCAGGAACTAATGCTTTAACATCTTGTGCCTTAGCAATAGTAGCACTATCTTTAATATCATCATTTTTTTCACTTGCCAACAACGTATAAAATTCGAATTTAGGTTTCAGTAATTGCGCCTCTTTTGGTTTAACATTTAGCACCTTAGAAGGAAAATGTTGTGCTAAAATCGTTGTATTTACCCAGCTAGTTAAGCTAGTTAAATCAAATACTGATGCAGTTAAATAACCTAAAAGAAAGCATACGAGCACCAATAATAATTGCTTTGATGATCCACTTTTTTTTGGTGCTTTATTTGTTTTTCTATAATCATTAGCCATCACATACTCTCAGGGGCAGATACACCCATTAATTTTAAACCAATTTGCAATACTTGGCGTACAGCTTTTAATAAACAGATACGCGCCGCTCTTAATTCATTATACTCACAAAGTAATTGAACAGCATTATAATAATTATGTAAAGTATTAGCTAATTCACGCAAATAGTATGCAAGTATACATGACTCACGCGTATTTATTGCCATTTCAACAACTTCGGGATAGCGACTTAAAATAGATACCAAAGATAATTCAAGTGGCTCTTTGAGTAAATCTAAATTTAACAGCCCTAAATCATCATTAGTGCTTAAATTTTCCTCTTGCAATTGCCGAAGAACGGAGCAAATTCGCGCATGAGCGTATTTAATATAAAAAACTGGATTATCACTATCTTTAAATTTAGCTAAATCATAATCAGTATATTGTTCAGGATTATCTATCATATAATACAATGTAACATCTAGTTTAGATTTACCAAAATTCTCCGCTTCTTTAAAAATAGTAGCGATAATTTGTGCTTTTCCCTGACTATCAAGAAAAAAATTAATAAAGCCAGGTCGTGCAATTTCAACACGCAAAAATTGAGGTTTTTTTGAAATATTAGTAATTAATAAATCTGCTATCTTAAGCGGCGATTGACCACAAGATTTAGCTAATATAATTGCCAAATTAGTAGAATAATCTCCATGACTTTCATCCAAAGAACGCCAAACTTTAATTTCCATATTAAGTTTTTTAGGAGCATAACCTAACTCCTGAAGACTCCGAAGTGCATTGGATAATAACTCCTCAATGATAGGCTTCATACTTAATAATTAATTTATCAAAAAGAAATTATTATGCGCTTTTTCGTGCCAGTTGCAAAGAGTTAAATTATATCAAAAAATAAACAAATGCGCAAGAAATCATTGATCTAAATTTAATGTTACTGTACTATTTGTACCTTAATTAACTATTAATTGGATTTTCTAAATGGCTTACAACCCTATTCATCCAAAGAAATCTACCGTTTTTCCTGAAAATGAACAATTTCAGCCTGGACATGCCACAGACACAACTTTATTACTTAGACTAACAAACTTTACATATGTCACTAAATTTTATGGCACAGATTCGCTAGGAGAACGTGATGGATATTTATCTACTATAAATAGAGCAATGACAGATAGAATTGCAACGCCGATTAATGAATGCTTTAGCCAAAAAAGAAATTATTTCTTTAAACCTTATACATCTGCACCACAATTTCTTTATAACTCTATTCATGGCTATTTCTTAACAAATAATGCTTACAATGCCTCAATGGGGATGCTAGGTAACTCTTTTTTCACCCTTAATATGCTTGTCTTACCTGCAGTTATTGAGTTAGTTTCAGGAATTACATCATTATTTTCAGCTTTATATCATCTAACAATAGCTAAAACTAGAAATGATCGCGCTGAACTTACCAAAGCTAAAGAATATTGCTTAGATGCAACCACAAGACTTGTATTAGTTATTCCATTAGCCACCGCATCTATAGTGTCAATTCCTTTTGAAATTGCACGTTTTTTCACAAAAACAATTTCGATATTAACTAAAATCATTACTGACGTTGATTTATCAGAATCAACACTTAGTCAAAGACCGACTTTTCAAAGGCCTCGTCGAGCAACTACAACTCAAGATGCAGAACAATCATCTGGACATATACTAGGGGGAAGACCGCTAGACAATCACAGATTTACTACTAATATTGGTGGAGTAAGAGCTACAGGAAGTCGATCAAATCTTCAAAGAGGCGAAGGTCCAAGAGGCAATATCCATACCTTAGCATCAATATAATTACTCATAAGCTTTTTGTACTCGACCATCTTGTGATAAAAATATCGCGATTGGTCGAGTTTTCTCAAAATGAGCAAAAACTATGAGCATGATTACCGTGATTGGCACCGAAAGAAACATCCCCACAATTCCCCAAATAGATCCCCATAATGCTAATGCAAATAAAATTACTAATGGGCTTAAATTCAGTGATTTAGATAAAAGTCTTGGCTCAAGAACATTACCAACGATAAATTGAATAATTACAATTCCTGAAGTAATTATAGTGAAATAGAACAAATTTTGAAATTGAATTAAAGCCAAAGATGCGGGAAATGCAGTAGCAAGAATTGGGCCAATATTGGGAATGAAATTAAGAAAGAAAATTAGCAAAGCCCAAAATTCTGCAAAATCAAGACCAGCTGATTTCATTATAATCCAACTACTTATAGCCGCAATTAAACTCAATAAGGTCTTAATACCTAAATAAGTTTGAGTATCTTTAAGTATATGCGCAAGAATACTATCGGCCAAATGCCTATGTTGCTCTTTAGGAAATAATGCACTCATTTTTTGTTTGAAAAAATGTTGTTCTACAAATAAAAAAGCAACATATAAAGCAATCAAAATTGCCGAACTTGCTATAGTTGAAAATACTCCATATATATTTACTAAAACAGATTGCAGATTTAAATTATCTAAAAAACCATTAAAACTTGTTAAAACTTTCAGACGATAATGCTTATCAATATTATTAAAAATTTGCATCAAATGTTCTTGATACCTTGTTGATGCACTAATAACATCATTTACATTATTTGTTATAATATCTAATAATATTTTAACAAACATAATTACCACTAACAAAGATAAAATTTTACATAACCAACCAGGAAGCCATGCCCCAATAATCGGAGTCTTTTGTATTACATTATTTGTTGTATTTAATAAATTCCAGATTAATAATGCGATAAAGAAGGGAATCAACATCCCTCTACCAAGGATAAGAAAATTACCTACTATCCATACTAAAATAAATCCAGCAGCATAATTTACTGTACGGTTCATTTCATTTACTCCTGACTTATTTATAGTTAACATATGATAATTCTTTTTTAAGAAAATCTTATGGTGCTTTCTCTACCTTGTGAAACTATATCTGGCATTGGGCCAAACTTGTCTGCAAAGCTTGCTAAATGTGGCATTAATACTATACAAGATTTATTGTTTCATTTCCCATTTCGTTATCAAGATAGAACAAGAATCACTCCTATTCAAGATCTACGTCCAAATGATTGGTGTGTTATTTCAGGTACGGTATGTAAAACAGAAATAAAATATGGCAAACGCATGATGCTTTATTGTTATGTTGCAGATAAAACTGGCATAATAAAATTGCGTTTTTTCCATTTTAATAAACAACAAGTAAAAATGCTTAATGATTCGGCTAAGATTCGTGCTTTTGGTGAAGTACGAGAATTCGCCAATAATTTAGAAATAATTCACCCAGAGTATCAATTACTTGATGAAGATGAGGATTTTTTAGTTGAGGAAACGCTAACTCCCATTTATCCTACAACTCAAGGATTAAGCCAATCACGGCTTAGGCAAATAATAAAATCAGCCCTTACTTTATGCCAAGAAGATTTAGATAAACTAGAATGGATGAGTCCGCTACTTTTGAAACAACACTATTTTCAATCAATAAAAACAGCTATCCAACAATTACATAATCCAACGCCTGATATTGCCATTCAAACCTTAGAAGAAGGCTCTCATCCTGCTTTAAAGCGTGTAATTTTTGATGAATTATTAGCTCATAGATTATCTATGCAATTTGCAAGACAAAAACGCTACACCTTAACTGCCCCTGCCTTTAAAGAAGGAAATAATATTATCGAAAAATTTTTTCAAATATTACCTTTTAAGTTAACAAATGCTCAACATCGTGTCATTGAAGAAATAAAACTAGATTTATACCAAAATAAACCCATGTTACGGCTAGTACAAGGTGATGTGGGTTCAGGCAAAACAGTAATTGCAGCAATTTCAGCTTTATTAGCTATTGCTAATGGTTTTCAAGTTGCCTTTATGGCGCCAACTGAAATTTTATCTGAACAACATGCAGAAACACTTAAAAATTGGTTTTCGCCTTTAGGTATATTAACTATGCGTTTAACTGGAAAAATGAAAGCAAAAGAACGCAGAGAAACTTTAGCAGCAATATCAATGAATAAATGCCAATTAATCATAGGTACACATGCCCTCTTTCAAGAGCAAGTAATATTTTCTAACCTTGGCTTAGTAATTATTGATGAACAACATCGCTTTGGAGTTGAACAACGCCTCCTCCTGCAACAAAAAGGTCAAAATGAAACAAACTCCCCTCATCAACTATTAATGACGGCAACGCCAATCCCAAGAACCTTAGCGATGTCTCAATTCTCCCATCTTGATTTATCAGTTATTGATGAACTTCCACCTGGGCGTAAAAATATTATTACAGCAGTTCTTAACCAAGAAAAACGACAACCAATAATAAATCGATTAGAAGCTGCAATTATTAGCGGGCGCCAAGCTTATTGGGTATGCACATTAATCGATGAGTCTGAGAAATTACAATGCCTTGCAGCAATTGCCACTGCAAAAAAACTTGAAGAACAGCTAAAAAATATTCGCGTAGGTCTTATTCATGGTCGGATGAAAGGAAAAGAAAAAGAAGATATAATGCTTTCATTTAAAAGTGGTGAAATTGATTTATTGGTAGCAACAACCGTTATTGAAGTTGGTGTTGATGTCGCCAATGCTAGTTTAATGATTATTGAAAATTCCGAGCGTTTAGGTCTATCTCAATTACATCAATTACGTGGTCGCATTGGTCGTGGAAGTATAGAGTCACATTGCATATTGCTTTATCAATCTCCACTATCAGCTAATGGATCTGAGCGACTACGCGTAATGAGAGCCACTTGTGATGGCTTTATAATTGCTGAAAAAGATTTACAATTACGTGGCGCCGGAGAATTCTTAGGCACAAGACAAACAGGATATCACAAATACAAAGTTGCAAATTTACAAAGAGATCAAGCATTATTAGAACCCGTCGCTCAAATAGCAAACCAACTAATTAAAGAAGATCCTGGTATTGCTCGCAAACTTACCAAAAGATGGTTAGGTGAATTTGAGCAATTTTTTCAATGTTAATCAGGACTCATTAAATGGATATTTAATATCAGGCCAAAACCAATTTCACAACAATTTAACTACTTATTTAGGTTTTAAAATTCATCTTGTATTAGAACCTATCATATTGTTAATAACTTCTTATATATTTTATACACTTAATTAAAGATAAATCCAATAAAACAAGATAACCAACTGAATAATAACGAATAATAAATTATTTATCTAAGATCAACCAATTATTATTGTCCACAAATTCTGTGGATAATCCTGTGTATAATTTTAAAAAATACTTGAAAATACATACCATTGTCCTATTGCCCTAGATCTTACCAATTCTTAAATTATAAATACGTAAAAATAAAATAATCATTTTTATCTTAGAGTTTAATATCTTATAAACATCATGTTATATTTAACTTATTATAAATTTAGATTATGGTTAATAATGCAGAATCATGAACGATACTCAGAAGCTAAAAAGATCACTTTAATTGGAGCTATTATTAATGCCATATTAGGTACAATAAAAGTGATAAGTGGTTATTTCTTCCATTCAAATGCATTGGTAGCCGATGGATTTCACTCTTTTTCTGATTTAATTACAGATATAATGGTACTTTTAGCTTCAAAATACGGCAGTAATGCTGCAGATGACTCCCATCCCTACGGACATCAAAGAATAGAAACAGCAGGTACTTTGCTATTATCACTTATACTTATACTAGCAGGCTTTGGCATCGGGTTAGATGCCCTAGAAGAAATAATTTATAATAAAAATGACCTTCCTAATTATTTAGCATTACCAATAGCTATAATTTCAATTTTTATCAATGAAGCGCTTTTCCACTACACACGTAGAATAGGTAAAAAAATTGACTCCGATCTAATTATAGCTAATGCTTGGCATCGAAGATCAGATGCAGCTTCTTCAATAGTTGTTCTAATTGGTTTAATTGGTAGTTTGGCAGGTTTTAAATATTTAGATGCTATTGCTGCAATTTTAGTAGGCTTCATGATAATTAAAATGGGAATAACTTATGGCTGGAATAGTGTTAAGGAACTAATTGATACTGCAGTTGAACCACAACTTACTGAGAATATAAAAAAAGTAATTATGAAAGTCGATGGCGTTGACAAGATTCATCAATTACGTAGTCGGATGATGGGACGTGATGTTTTTATCGATGTACATATTCTAGTATCACCATATATATCTGTATCTGAAGGGCATTATATTGCACAACATGTTCATCAAACTCTAATGAATAAAATTGATAATGTTAAAGATGTAACCGTTCATGTAGATCCAGAAGATGATGAAGTTTGCTGCCCTTCACTTCATCTTCCTAACCGCAAAGCAATAGAGAAAAATTTTATAAAACTTATTCAGAAAAGCTATCCCGAAGTTGAATCATGGAATTTTCACTATTTAGATGGAAAATTAACTATAGATATATACTGCCAAGATGAATTTAACAATTGGGTTAAGTTAAGAAATCTCATAAAAAAAGAACTAGCTCTAAAGCCTGAAATCACGGTAAAATTATACCAAAGACATTAACCTGAAAAAAAACTCTTTAAACTAGAAAAAACGGTAGATTCACATAGTAGATTAAACTGTCTTTTTAGCTTAAAGGCTCAGCAAGCAATTTTCTATCGTTGCAGTACAACTTTTTAAGGTTTAAAAATTAATAGGAATTATTATCTATGGCCACGGCCACATTAAAATTATTTTTTGCATTAGCTATTTTTATCATCATCTTAATAGCTGGATGGTTTCCTTTTAAAAGGAGATTTGGAAATGCGCATGTTGACCTACCGATCGGTGAAACTTTAGCCACTGGAGTTTTTTTAGGCGCGGGGTTATTGCATATGCTACCTGAATCAAATGATATATTTATTAAAATGGGGTATGAATACCCATTTGCCTTTATTATTACTGGCATAGTTTTTTTATTATTTCTTTGGTTTGAACATTTAGGAAAAGAGCTTTATCATCACCAGGACCGCTCTCACCCAGCATTCGCTCTTCTTGCTTGGTTAATGCTATCAATTCACTCTCTTGTTTTAGGGGCGGCCTTAGGATTTAGCAGCGATTATCCTTTAGTAATAATGTTATTTTTAGCTATTATCACCCATAAATGGGCTGAAAGTTTTGCCATTGCTATACAACTTAATAAAAGCTCTTTAAGCAGATCAAAATCAATCGGTTTTTTTATTGCTTTTGCAATTATGTCACCATTAGGGATATTCATTGGCTACTACTTTGGCCAAGGAATAGAAACAAAATCTCTTTTTGACCCAATATTAGTAGCAACTTCTGCAGGCACATTTCTTTACCTAGGCACATTACACGGCCTTGAACGCTGCGTCATGGTTGAAAGATGCTGCAATTTACGTGACTTTAGTTTTGTAATAATAGGTTTCTTGTTAATGGCTGCAGTAGCAGCTTATGTTTAGGAAATTGAGATAACTATCCCAAACACCACCTAAATTTCAACATGCATTTTAAGAATAATAAGAAGCAAGATTTATTACTAAGTAATTATGATTATATGTTTTAGGCATACCAAAATTTTGTGAGATTGTTTTAAATTTTTACAATATAGCCTATTAAGTTAGTATTAATTCACTTCAGCAAGCCAATGTAATATTCGGCCTATTAAATTTTATTAATAAAATAATTGTATACTAAATCAACCTTTTCCGGCTCATCAAAAAATTCTAAGACTACAGGTAATTCAAAATGAATATCAAGAAAATACGCCTATCTTATTTTACAACTACCGCCATAAAAAAATGAGCAATTAAAACAGCAAAAAACGAGCAACTGCTCCTATTGCTCCTCCACTTGCCTCTGCAAAAATTGCAGATAACGTCTGCTACCTAACTATACCGCGGGTTGATTGATTTAGAATATCAATCATTGGTAAAATCTCAGGGCAAGTAGCTTGTAATAATTCCAACTCTACAATTGCTTGTTGAACTGTTAAACCCTTACGAAAAACAACTTTATAAGCTCGTCTTAAGCAATCAATTACCTCAGATGAAAAACCACGCCGTCTAAGACCAACAGTATTTATTCCACAAGCAGTTGTATCATGGCCTGCTATCATTATATATGGTAAAACATCTTTAGTAACATAAGTTGCACGTGCAATAAAGGCATAGGCACCAACGTAACAAAACTGATGAACAGCAGCATAAGCGCCAATATTTACGTAATCATTAATAACAGCATGCCCCGCAATTGCCGAATAGCTTACCATAACTACATGATTTCCAACTTTAGCATCATGACCAACATGAGAATAAGCCATAAAAAAATTATCATTACCTATACTGGTAAATCCACCACCCTTTACAGTTCCACGGCTTATCATGCAAAATTCACGTATAATATTATTATCACCAATCTCTAATTTGGTAGGCTCATTATGATAAGTAATATCTTGAGGCTCATCACCAACTGAAGCGAATTGAAATATTTTATTATTCTTTCCAATTGTAGTAGGTCCTTGAATAACAACATGAGGACCTACCCAAGTTCCTTCACCAATATCAACATCAGCCCCAATTATTGTTCCATGACCTATTGACACACCTTTAGCTATTTTAGCTGATGGATGAATTATCGCGTGTTCAGATATCATCAATTTTATATTCCTTTACTACACTCATTAAATCGGCAGAACAAGCAAGTTTATCATCAACAAATGCCTCGGCATGCATACGCCAAAAATCTTTCTTTTGTGATGATAACTTAACTTCAAGTCTTAATTTATCTCCAGGTATAACAATTTGCTTAAAACGAGCATTATCAATACCTGCAAAAAAATATAATGACTTATAACCTTCTTTTGTAACACGTGATAACGTAGACAGAATTACACCAGCCTGTGCCAATGCTTCTATCATCAAAACACCAGGCATAATTGGGTTACCAGGAAAGTGCCCCATAAAGAATGGCTCATTCATAGTTACGTTCTTATAACCCACTAAATATTCAAATTCCTTATAGTCAGTTACCCTATCAACCAAAATAAAAGGATATCTATGTGGTATCAAGTCTAGTATTTTATTAATATCCACGGAGGAAATCATGGTCTATTCTCACTTAAGTTTGTCACTATTAGAATTTTATATTATGAATTGATAACTAATTAATTAAAATAATTTGTATATAATTAATAATATTTATTCTTGGCTTAAAGTTAGCTTTTTACAAAAACTTCAAACCCACTTTTTTTAAGTGGGCTTGAACAATATTTGAATAAATATAAAGACTAGTTAATTTCTTTCATTACTTGAGCAGTAACATCTAATTTGTCTGAACTGAAAGGAGCTGCATCTTTCTGAAGAACAACATCAAATTTATCAGATTCTGCTACTTTTGCAATTGCACTACGAATTTTATTGTAAAATTTTTCCATAGCTTCATTGTGAGCGGTACTTAGCTCTTGTTGATATTGCTGACCTTCACGTTCAAATTGTTGCTGTGTAGTAACAATTTTCTTTTCTAAATCTTTCTTTTGTGTTGGATTTAATACAGCACTATCTCTTTTGAAAGTTTCCATGTCTTTCTTCAAACCTTCTTCCATCGCTACAAGTTTATCACGACGTGGCTTGAATTCTTTTTCCAATTTTTCTTGTATCTCTTTCATTTGCGTAGCAGTTTGCATGATTTTCTGTAAATCAACCACGCCAATTTTTACTGAATCTGCAGATGCACATACGCTACCTAAAGCAAATATTAACGCAATTATAACGCCACCGAATCGCTTCATTATCTCACTCCCAAATTTAAAAAACATTTTAACTAAAACACTCTCGAAGTAACCTAACGCTTACACGTACTACAGCCAGAACAAAAAAGCTGTTTATCAAACAAAATTACAATAAAACAGCAACTGTAATTTGATTGGCTAGAAATAATATCACAATTAATTTTGGGTTGCGATAACTCTTTATCGTATTGTATACGAATATAATTTCTTTAAAAACTTGATGACAGACTGAATTGAAACATCTGCTCTCTATCAGTTGGCTCTTTATTGATTGCCTTAGCCAAACTAAATGCCAACGGGCCAAAAGGCGAGCGCCACTCTAATGATATACCACCAGAAAATCTAATTGCTCCTGCAAGAGTACCAGCCAAAGCTATAGGTGTACCTGCGGCATAAACATTACCGGCATCAACAAACGCCATAGTACGGAAATTTTCACGACTTAAAGGATAAGGGAAAATAATGCCTGAGCTACCATTAAGCAGTAAATTACCACCCATTGCATTACCATTATTATCCTGTGGCCCTAAAGAGTAACTCTCAAATCCGCGAACTTGTCCAGGTTGTGCTATACCACCTGCATAATAGTTTTCATAAAAAGGCAAACCTTTTCCATCAAACATAGTACCATAACTTACATTGCCTAGAATTGTAAAAATAAATCCACGATATAATGGATAATACAGGCGTGATTGATATGAAGTTTTATAGTAATTGAATGATCCTGAGCTTGCAGGAACAGCAATCATAACACCAGCTTGCTGATTAATACCTTTTGTAGGATATGGCAATTGGTCATAGCTATTACGGTTCCACCCACCACTAAACCTAATTTGGTTAAAATCACGCCCATATAAATTAACGAAATTTTGAATTTGTTGAACAATACCTGCTGAAATTATTCTTAAACCCTGATATCCATAACCAAATTGCAAACTACTTTTTTCTGAAAGTAATAATGAATAGTTAATATCACCGCCAAAACGATCAGAATTATATGAGCTCACATCAAGATGCTTTGGATCTACATGTTGAAAATATACATTAAGCCCACGACCAACGCCTGTCTTACTATAAAAGGGATTGAAATAATTAAAATTATAGTTTTGACCAAAATAACTAGCATCAAATCCAAAACCCAAAGTACGTCCAGTACCCATAAAGTTATATTGATTAAAGGCGGCATTCAATTGTGGGCCAGTTGTACCATATCCTACCGATGCACTTGCTTCAGCAGAAGGAGACTCTTCTACCTGAACATCGAGATCTACTTGATTATTTGTTCCTGGAACTGGATTTGTTTTTACATCAATATTTTTCAAATAATTTAAAAGTCTTAAGTGCCTTTCAGACTCTTTTATATTGTGTAAAGATAATAAGGAACCTTCATCTTGGCGAATAACATTACGTAAAACATAATCTGCTGTTTTCGTATTCCCATGGAAATTAATTCTACGCACGTAAACATGACGACCAGGCTCAACCATAAATGTAATAAATACGGTCTTTGATCCTTCATCTATACGTGGATCAGCATTTACTGCAGGGAATCCAAACCCAACGTCACCAAGTGCCAAGCCTATATCAGAAATAGTTGCTGTTACTTTCTTTCTAGAAAAAACCTCGCCCTTTTTTACCTGAACCAATGATTCTAATTGTTCTTTTGGTAACACAGTTTTACCTGAAATTGCAAACCCAGAAAACTTATATTGTGGGCCTTCTTCAATATGAATATTAATAAAGACGTCTTTTCTATCAGGTGCTAGCAATACTTGAGATGAAATAATACGGAATTTTAAGTATCCTCTATCTAAATAGAAAGATCTTAACGCCTCTAGAGATGCATCCATTGCAGCCTTAGAATATTGGTCTTTTTTCGTGAAATAAGTAAAAATACCTCTAGGAGCTAGAACCAACTCTGTTCTTAATTCATTTTTAGAAAAATCATGATTACCTAAAATTTTTATTTCTTTAATACGTGAAACTCGGCCTTCAGAAATAGTAATAGTTACGGCAACACGATTTTCAGTAAGCTGGGTTACCTTAGCTTCAATACGAGCATTGTAC
>Ga0247836_1004373_pt1 | contig 17710 bp, 4 predicted proteins | sample LaCruzMarch2015__4_FD_187116 | JGI IMG/M metagenome (GOLD analysis project Ga0247836, IMG submission 187116) | Freshwater microbial communities from meromictic Lake La Cruz, Castile-La Mancha, Spain - LaCruzMarch2015_14m | ecosystem: Environmental > Aquatic > Freshwater > Lake | place: Spain... | reverse complement strand
CTTGTCACAATTCTTTCTTTGGCTCTTTGCGGTCAATTGCCGATTACTCGTCACAAGCAAGGACCATTCTATTCCCTGCCCAACCAAACCAACACACCAAACATGATAAAATTCAAATCCAAGTTGTGCGCCTGGGTGCTTACTGCGGGATCGCTTGCGATCTCATCAGTCGCAGCCAATGCGCAGAACGCTTTTCACGCGCCATCCGATCTGGTTCTGACATTTCAGAACCCAGGAGGAGCCACTGGTGCCGCTTCGACCGTCATGGTCTCACTCGGCAACGTTTCCACGGTCTTCCGTGACGGAGGTGCATTCACTTCCATTAACATTGCATCCACATTGAGCAGCACCTTCGGAGCGACCTGGTATGACACCACCACCCTCTGGGCTGGTGCAGCGGGTTTCCGAGGAACAAGCGCGGCGGCTACTAACCTTCTTGACAGCGATCCGCACCAAACGGTTTATGTCTCTAAGGCCCGCACAAGTGTCGGCACAGCAGGATCGGCCAATTCCGTCATCAACAATATTCCGCAGAACGCGGGAACTGGTATCACATCCGGAATCAACTCTGTGAAAAACCAGATGGAGACCATTGGAACAACTGCTCAATTCGTTCAGGCGACCAGCGCATCGTTCATTGATGATCAAAATCCGTTCTCATCACCAGGCGTTCAGAATGCAGCCTACTCAAACATTGCAGGCGGTGTTCAAGGTGCCTTTGGTGCCGGCAATCTCGGCAGCAGTGTTCTTGGAGCTTCTGGAACAGTTGAGCTTGCACTTGACCTCTATCGTATCCAAACACGCAACGATGTTGCCGGGCAATTCGGATTCGGTGAAGCGGTGAACTCTGGCAACTACCTCGGGACTCTTACTATCAACCAAGCCGGTGATGTGAACTTCAGTGCCGTTCCCGAACCTTCCACCTACGCACTGATTGCTCTCACAGGAATACTCTACTTCTTTGTCAACAAACGTCGCAAGGTCAACTCTTAATAAAAAAAAATAACTAACATCCTAAATATAAATAAAAAATGAAAATCAAATCACTTATCGGTGCCGCTGCTGCGGTGCTCTCCGCTGGTGTTGCTGCGCAAGCGCAGACCACCTATATCGAAATTACAGGTGCCACGGCATTCCGCACTGCCGCTGTGAACGCTATCAACAATGCCTTCAATTCGGGTGGCAATGCTTTCACCTACGGATACGCAAACACTACCATTGCCAGTGCTAATGCCAGCCTTACAAACGGCTCTATGCAAATCTGGAAGGGCACATTTCCTGGAATTGCGGGAACGACTGTTGTTCGAACATCGTGGAACGGGTCTGTAGAAGGAATCAGGGCCGTTGCGGTTCCTGGTGCTCTTAACAATCCTCTTTTCCTCAAGGAAAGCGTTCTTACCGGAAACCTCACCGTTGGCGGCGGAACTGCCGCCACAGTGCGCTTTCACAGTGATCCAGCTGGATCTGGAGCAGAGGCCAATGCAGCCAATTATGAGCAAGCAACCTCCGATCTCGCCTTTTCGGATTGTGCTCAATCTGCGACACCTGTCTCGGGTCTGACCCTGTCAGGAGGTCCAGTTGGCGTTGTGGTTTTCACTATGATCGCCAGCAAATCCTGGTCAGTTGATAAGTTGGTCGCTGATGCCTATGCTAACCGCATGCCCACATCCATCTCAGCGCAGCAGTTCCGCACGATGGCCCAACTCGGTTATGCTCCAATGAGCTCCTTGACTGGAAACGCCTCGGATACGACCCGCGTTTATTTGACTGGCCGTAACGATGGGTCTGGCACGCGCACGAGCTACCTCTCTGAAACCGGAGTTGGTGCTTCCACGCCTATCATTCAGTATCTAAACCATGACCGTTCGACAACTAACAGCACTACGACAGCAAACGGAACTACCATTCCAATCATCGTTAAAGCCGCAAAGGGCGGTGGTTTTAACTGGCAGAATGTTGAAACTCCTACCTATGCCTCGACTGTGTGGGGAACTGACATTGATGGCAATGGTGGCCATGTTTCCGGCTCGGATCTTCGCGGCGATCTCAGCAAAACCACCGCCAGCACAGCTGTGTGGGAATTTGTTGATGCTGACGACTCCGGCACCTACGAGGCGACTGAAGATTCGCAAGTCCGTGCTGCTGAGAAGCTCTATTTGCTGACATGGATTACCTACAGTGATGCTCTCAGCGCTCGCGGCACTGGCTTTGCGTCTGCAAGAAATGCTGAAGTTCTTGGTTACAATGGTGTAACACTCCCTGGGTTGACGGGCGACAGTCCTCCTTCCACTATGGGGGCAGCTGATAAAGCGTTGGTGGCCAATGGTCAATACACGGCATGGAACTTCCAGCAACTCTACTATATCAACAGCACGAGCGGCGCGAGCACGGTTTTCACCGATCTCAAATCACGCCTTAACAGCGCGTCTGTTATCGGATCTGCAGGTATGGCTCTTGGTGAAATGAATGTGAACCGCACAGTGGATGGCGGCACCATTCTCCCAGGCGCACCGCAGTAACTAATAGTAAAAACCAAATTGAGCTGGCACCAGAGGCATCTGGTGCCAGCTTTTTACTTTGTGAGAGTCATCATCCCAGCATGATTTTATTCTGATAAAGTCTGTTCCTTAAATGAAAACGATCATTATTTCCTGTGTGTTCTGCACCCTGCTTGTTTTTTTATTCGTTATTTTTCAGTCGGACGATCTGGATCATAACAAAATACAGACAGAGAATGTTGATCGGCAGGGTTTGAAAAAAAAATCGCTTGAGGAATCCCAGGCTTCAGCTGAGCAGGATGCTACGGTGTTTTCTCCTTCTCAGAAGACCAACAAGCAAGTTATGAGTTCGCTTAATGCGCCTGAACTGCCAATTGCCGGAGCTTCCCAATCTGTGGATCAAAATCCTGCCATGGAGAAACTTCGTGGGACTCCAGACCTCACGCCATCCCCCAAGGGTTCAATGCCCGTTGGAGAAAAAAGCCTTTTGAATGCCAAATTAAGTCAAAACCTGCCAATCTGGAATCTGTCTAAGAATTCTCATATTGAGGGTGTTGATACGGAAATTTCTATCCCAAGTGGGGCGAGGTTGCCCGCCGCAATTGTCGATTCCTCGAAAAATTTGACTTCCCCGCAAACGGAGGTCATGGACGCTATTTCAGATAAGTTTTTGGATTCTTCGATGCCAAGTTCCACTGGCGCACAGGATTTGTCTCCCCAAAAGACTTCTGAAAAGCACTGGTCGCAGTCTTTGAACGAGGCTAATGAGCGCTACCGTTCACTTTTTGGTGTCGATGCCTACAATGCTTGGACGAGCCAAGCTGCAAAGGAGGCCCTCAATGACCAGCCTTGATGGATTGCTCGCATTTTTTGATGTTTTCTATTGTCTCTTCAGCTAATTTTTTAGCCGTAGCCTCTTCGTCTTTCGCAAGCAGGGGTCGAATATCGGCAAAGTGATATCTGGACACGATCTCACCGAGTTGGTCAGCGACAATCATCCAGCGTAAAGCTTCGACTCGGCATTTGCGCTCATCGGATTGGTAGTTCCAGAGGTCGGCTAAATTGGTGCAGGCTTTGGGATTTCCTTGCCAAGCGGCTTTTTCAAACCAGATTTGAGCCGAGTCTGTATCCTTTGGACCGATTCGGCCGTCTCTTAGAATCACGCCAATGAAATTCTGGGCTGTGGGATTGCCTGTTTCGGCAGGGGCGAGCAAGACTGTATAGGCTTGAGCGTAATCTGGCTCATTATTTTCAGAGTGATCACCAGTGTAATGCAATTGTCCCAAGGCTAATGCCGCCTGGGTATGCCCCTCGAGAGTCATTTCTTGGAGCATGGAAAGCCCCTTTTTAATGTCCATTGCTCCTCCTTTTCCATGGACGAGGAAAAGCCCGAGATTTAAGCGTGAATCTTTAGACCCTAAATCAACGGCCTCTTGAAAGTATGACCGGGCTTTCGGATCATTCTTTTCGACATAAATTCCGTTGGCGTAAAGGTAGCCCAATGCGCCAATAGCATCTGGGTGCTTTTTCATGGAAGCCACTGTGAGCAAGTCGAAGACTCTCTTGATATCTGTGGTGCCCCCATTCTTGAGTCCCTGTATAGCCTCCTCATACTCAGATTGACCATTAAGAGATTTCGCAGGAGCGGGCTTGGAATCTTGCGCGGCGATGCCACTATCCACGCTAAGGAATTGTGAAGCAAAAAGAATTCCGATCACGGCATAAGAAAAAGATTTTGTCATTTTTTTAGTTGTTTATTGTTTTCTGCAATCCACTGTTGCAATTGGGGTTCCAGTGGAGAAATTTTCTCTGCTTTTTGAAAAAACTCGCTTGCAAGGGGGAAGTCCCCAGCGTCAAAAGCGTAGATGCCTTGGTGTAGCATGGCTTGAGCGTGTGTTTGATTGGGAACAATAGCAAATAGACGGAGGTTCTCCTCCGGTATGTCAAATCCCGCTGGAATGGGGTAGAACAAGGGGCGTAGCCATGTTGGCAATGGCTCTCCGGCGAGAAGGCGCTCCAAGTAGGTATGGCCCGGTTCAGGCACGCTGACACCAGCTTGTCGTAAGAGGTCCACAAACGCACTTCCAAAATTATCCCATGTGGAGACCAGAATGTAATTCACGCCAGCTTTGTTGATCAGATCTCGGAATGTGGGTTCGTCCGGCGCAGCAAAAATGAATGCAGCAGATTTTAACCCTGGCAAGTTTTCCCAGTAAAGGGTTCCGAGGGTGCGGATGCCGCCATAGTAGTTTAGTTCGGTGGATGTCGTGGGACCGGTTAGAACAGTTGGGAGTTTGTTGGCATCGGCTTGGAGGAGTCTATGGGAAATGTCTCTGGCAATGAGCGTTGGAATGACGCTCTTTGACAGAGATTCCTCGTCCATTTTTCGGAATAACATAGTAAAGGTGCCGAGAGTAAGAGGGGCGCAAGTAGCCAAAGCACAAACCGCAAAAATGGTTACTACGGATTTCACGGTTCTGGAGCGGAAAGCGGCATCCAACAAAACAAGTGCGTAGAGGGCCCATAGTGTCTGTGCAGATACTGACCAGCGAATTTGCCAGATCGCAAGAGCTTGCATCAAAAGCGCAGGGGCTGCCACTGTGAGCAGCGCTGGTAACCAAGGGCCCTTGAGGTCACCCGCTCGGAACAAAATGGTGGTTCCCGCAAGACAAAAGAAAGGTAATGCGAACCACTCAATACAAATGGCTATCCAATCACCTTCCGAAATGGCACCGGGAAGGCTTCTAAATTCTTGGATAAACTGGTTGTGTAAGAGGAGGAGAAAGCGATCTGATACCACAAAGAACTCCGAAGGGACGAACTTGATCAAACCCAAAGGCAATAAAACAAAAAAAACGGAAATAGCAGCAAAGAAAATGCTCATTCGGCCCTTTGGGAACGGTTTGCCTCCGTTTAGAAACAAAATCCATCGAGCTAATAAATCTCCGGCCCCCAGCCATGCCAGTGCGTATAAGGGATTATTGACCTCTAAGCGAAGTCCCATATGGGATGGGAAGTATTCCAAGAGGTAGAAGAACAAACATCCCCAGAATCCGGCTTCTGCCCATGATCTCCATAGCTCAGGCTCTGCTGTGGCGGCTGTGCGATCCCGTATTAAATAAGCGCCCAATCCAGCAAGGCCGGAGGCGGCAAGGATTGGTATGAACGAGGCGGTGCTGATCCAAAGAGCTGTTGCGCCTAAAATTCCTGACAAGCGAAACCAGTTTCTCGCATTTTCAAATGAAGATGGAAAATAGGCGTATGGAGATTTTTTTCGATAAAGCAGACCGGATCCACCGGCAACCAGCGACAGAATTGATGCCGCTGTGAATGTGCAAGCCAGTCCGTGGTGGTCTGTTTCACCTGCGCGAAATGCTTGGTAAATTGTTGGGCATACTGAAAAAAACAGTAAAAACAGAATCGTTGGAAGGTGGCTGAATCGTAGGGAGGCAAGCCAACCCAGCAAAATGAGGCTAAACAAGAGAGTAAATGGACCGACCCAAAACGCAGCCTCGGCAACAGACTGGCTCACAGGATGTCCTGTGGTGCTACCGTAAATTTTCGAAAGTATCGCCAGAATCCATACGATGCTTGAACTCCAGTGCACCTCGCGTCCTTCCGGTGCATTGTCCAAAGTGGTGGAGCGCACCCGCCAAGATCCGCTTTGGTTCAGAAAGTTTTCTGTATGCAGAACCCACCAGCGGCCATCCATTGTGCTTGGCGGCAAAATGATCGAGTGGGGTTTTGCGTCGCTTGAGTATCGTGATTGTCCAATCGGGACTTCGTTGGTTTTAACTGCAGATACCTTGGAAAGGCTCTCGTATCGCCAGATTGTATCGGCACCCAGAAACACAACCAGGAATGCCAAAAGCAACAAAGAGACCCGGGATTGGAAAACTGATTTTAAACTAAAGCCTGAAGAATTAAGCACGGAGGACGAGTTTCTTATGATCGCACGACGAATTGCTTCTTTACCAATTGCTAACCTTCGTTTTCTTCTTCGTTGCGGTCTCCGTCGCTGCGGTCTCCTTCTCCTCCGCCATAACCAAGAATTTCGACAGTAATCATGGAAGGAGTTTCCATGATTTCTTTTGGCGGGGCCGCCGACTGGTTGGCGACGCTGCTGGCTGCGCTGTTGGCTGCGGCTGTCGAGGAGGAACCCGAGGTCAGACCTCCCACATTGGGTGCCGCCACAGTAGGCGCGGATGGCACTCCGCTACTGGTGCCACCTGTGGAAATGTTGCTGGCATTTAGGACTGCTGTCGCGGAGATGTTCAGATTGCCACTGGAGCGAATGCCTGCGTCGCCCGCATCGATCACGCCTTGTGGGGTGATCAAGTCGACATCCCCCGGTTCAACACCTTCGACTGTGGCCAATACACCAATTCCGCCACCAGTTGCCAGACCGGCCAAGTCCGTTTCCAAAGCAGCGGATTGAGGGTCGATGAGGACGCGCGTGGGCGGAGCGGATTGCACGGTTTTGGAAGAAACGCCCGCTGCGATATCCGCAGTGGATGACCAGATGACAATATTTCCACCACGGAGAGTAAAGATTCGTCCGATTCCTATGCTGACATCGTCATTGGCAAAAATGTTGATGTTGCCGCCCGACTCCGTAACGATGCCTGGAGGAATCGGGTTTTCGCCTGTTCCTTTGGTGGAGGCGAGTTCCAGCTTGCCACCAGGGATCGCAATGTGAATGTCCCCGCCGCTCTTTGTTCTGATGTCGCGTGATCTGGCAAGGATATCTCCTGGATTCTCTGAGGAGCCGAAGAGGGTTTCAATAGCTTCAAATCCGGTTGCATGGCCCCCTTTGCCTTCGGTGCTTGCGCTGGCTTCTGTGGCAGAACGGCCTGAATCCCGGAGCAGGAGATAAAACACTTCCAATGCAGCAGCAGCTTTTGCTTCTTCGCTCAAAGTCTCAAAATTTGAAATCCCGAGTTCGGCAAGGTAGGTGCTGCCTTCACCTCCAAGCACAAATTGGTCGATGAAAGCCTGAAGTTTCAAGGAACTCCCCGAGAGACCCTGAGCCGTATCCCCCAGACCGGCCGCCACGATCAATTGTGCACCGTCAGTCGGAAGGTATGGGTTTCGGGCATTCCCAATGCTGATGATTCCTGCGCCGGTGCCGTCCGAATTCACTGCTCCGGTGCCCAGGTCTATATGGCGACCTGCCAAGACTTGCAGGGTTCCTGGGCCGCTGATTTGCAGATCGCCGTTTAAAGGCGCTTCGCCTGCCAAGAGAATATTTCCATAGGATGCAGCCTCCTCCCGCAAAGCGGTATTTGCATTGTAGGCTATAATATCACGTCCCGCGCTGACGATCGAGTTGTCTTGCGAGGTTGTATTTTGGATGTAGAACGACACATCAGAAATGTCATTTGACGCCAAAATATTCGCTTTTTTTGCCGAAAATAGTCCCAGACCAGTTATATCCCCGCCTTTGGCGTAGATTCGCAGGGGATTGGAGTCATCTGCATGCAGGAGGCCTTTGGCATGAAGCGCCTGCTTGACGCTAATAGACGCGCTGGCTCCTGTGAACGAGCCTGTCTCGCTGAACTCGGATTTCATCAACGGAGAACCACCTGCGAGGCGCCCAGATGGGTTGAGGATGTTGTTGAGCAATTCAGGATTTGCATCGGATAAGTTGATTTGCGAGGAAATCCACGCAATTCCATAAAAAGAAACAGGAGGATTTCCGATTGACTTCATGCCATAACCTGAAGAATTTAGGCCGATTACTTCATTCTTTGCAAGTATGTCGAGCGTTCCTGTGGCAGACGGGTAGAGATTCAAATCGCCGACAATGTTTATACTTCCACCGAACGAAGTGCTTGAGAGGCTGGGAGCTGCCACAGTCATGGAGGTTGAAAATGCGTCTAAAGTTTTTTCAGCAAGACGAATCCATGGTTGGTAGTGAGCTGCACTTATTTTTAATTTTGTTGAATCAAAGAGATTCTGCTTTTCCAGCCAGTTGCTAAAAACTGGTGTTGCTGAAGTTGCATCATTCAGGGTCGTCGCCAATCGGTGGGTGATTCCTCCTCCAAACGAAGTCACCGACACACCGCTATCGGAGGCGTATGTGCTGAATGCCGTGTTATACCAAATACGGTTGTTGAGACCTGCTGGAAGGAGAAAAGGATTCAGGGTCGGTCCGAGAAGGATGTCTTGGCTTGCGCTCACAGAGAATTGTCCCTTGCCAAGGAAGAGGGTGGTTGGCAGCCAATTCAATTCATTTTGTGTGTTGGGCGAGCCTTCAAGGGTCTCAAATGATGGTGCTTTTGCGGAGTTTGTTTTGATTTGCTTTCCCGCCGTCAAAATGCCTTTACCCCGCTCTACATAATAGATGCCGCCATCTAAATTTCCTCCGGCACGCACAGAGACATCGCCGCCGCCGAGTTGCAAGAGAAGATTCTCATTGGGAGCGATATTGTTGCCGAGGGCGTTCTTGCCCGCCATGCGGGCGTTTGTTGGGGCTACAGCATCCAGATTTACGATATCACCGCCAGCATTCATGGCGACATCGCCGCCGCCCAGTGTTCCAATGCCTTGGAAGAAGTTGCTGTAATCCACCCACCAAGTTGTGGATGCGGATGGATCTGTGAGCGAGTTGTATGTTATGGAATCGAAGACGGAATTTTCGAGCGCACCCCGTCGGAACAGCCAATTTGTGGGTTGCTGGCGTGAGGATGCAGCAATGATATTGCCGTTAGGCAGACCATTGTCTGTTGTGTAATGGCCTATGTTCATTTGAGCGGAAAGTTGCACATTGCCGCCAGCGAGCGACCATTGCGGGATACGGCGAAGTAGACCAGCTTCATCTCTGTAGCCTGTTTTCCCGTAAAATTGTTGGGCCGCTCCCAATGAGTTATTGTCTTGCGTCGAGCTGTCTTCTGCGGTTGATTGAAAGTAGAAAGTAGGCGGTCGGAAATCATTATAGCTATATACATCTTTATTGCTATATACTTTCTCCGGATTTGGGATGCGAGTTCCTGCAGTATAGATTGTGGCAAAATCATTTCTTAGGCGGATATTGGCGCCTGCATTGATTGTGATATCCCCCGTTCCTGTTCGAACGACTTCATAACGGGTTCCCAAATCTTGTGTTTGTGCGCCACTTGTTCTGAAAATTCGCAATGAGTCGCGTGTCAGTCCGAGCACACCGACAGCGGAAGAATTGGGAACGGCAGGGTAGTATTCACCGACGAGCACAGATCCGGAACCAGAATTCACAGCCGCCAGATTCGCAGAACCAAAGTCGGCCCCAGCAGAAACTCGGAAACTCCAAGATTGCGTATTCAGCGGGAGGAGAGGATTCAAATCTTGGAGTTGGCCAAGCCAGAGGGAGGAGTTGGCGTTGTTTTGGCGGCCAGCAGCGTTTGTCATCGCCAATGGTGTAAATCCATCACTTAAGGAATTGTTAAATGAAACATCACCCGTAGCACGAAGGGTCAGAATGCCGGGTGCAAGTTTGGGGCCAAAGCGGAAATCGCTGAGATTCCAATCCGCAGAAGTGACATCGGCACTGCCAAGGGAAGTGATTTGTTTGGCGTTCGAAAATGCACCGATTTTTGCAAGAATTTCCTCGTTGGTATTTCCGAGTGATAGGCTACCGGTTGAATTAATGATTTCAACTCCCGGTGCTATGACAAACAAATGTCCCAAGTTTTGAGTGTCCGCGCCAAGGAGGCGGGTTAGCATGCTGGAGTGATTGGCAACGGACAAGAAGCTGAAGGCGCTATCATGTATGGTTCGTTGGAGTGTATCGGTTTGAGGTAAGTATGGCTTACTGGTGAGTGGGTCGTTGCCTGGTAATCTCCAACCTGTGATGAGACCTGCTGGCGCAGTCTGGACTTCAAATCCCTCGGCAACAATGCTTGAGGCTCCAACAATCGATGAGCCTATCGTATTTATGAGCAGGTCGTTGTTTGCAGTATTTCTCGGAGCCCTTAGGTGGAGAGCTCCACGAAATTTTCCTTCAAAAGCGCTGCTTGTGGGATCGGTGTAGTCGCCATTGGGGAAGAGCTCGACGCTTTCTTGGCCTTGTTTGTATTCGACCACAGAGAGGTCGATTTCAGCGGCTTTGAGAATTCCAGAGGCGCCTTGCAGATTAAGAAGCTTCTCTGTAGGGTCGTCGGGTCTGTAGGCACCGACGGCGCCCGACCCTGTGGTTGCTGCACCGGCCTCCAAGCGAATGCTGCCACCTTTGCCTGCATTGCTGAATTTTTGAGCCGCGACGGAGAGGCGAGAACCGGATTCCAGAGTGACAGATCCACGGGCCATCAGGGCAATGCTTCCGCCAGTAGTGCCCCGGGCATCAATGAAGCCGCCATTTCCGATTGTGATGTCTCCTCTATCCATCGAGAGGGTGAATTTTTTTGCAAGAACGGTCTCGGCAATGGTGATCCCGCCATCGCGAAGGCGGATATTGATCTCTTCGGAGAAAGCTCCATTCCGCAATGCGGTGTTTAGATTAGAAAAGGAGGCGAGCGATTTGATATCGAATTGTGCGGAACCTTGGCGTTGCCCTGTGGGAGCGGAGCCTGACAGGGTTCCGCCCATGGTGACTGTGCCGGTAGGGGCCGATGCGGAGAAGTAGCCGGCGTTTCCTCCTCCTGCCTGCGAAGCCACTGACACATTGCTGCCCACCTCTGACACATTGCTGCTCACCTGTAAGGAAATATCGCCAAGTGGCGCCTCAAGTCGGATCGTGCCGCCGTCCGTGTATTTCACCACATCAAAGAAGCGCTGCTCTGTTCCTTGGGTATTCAATGCTCCCGCCACTTGGATATTTCCAGTGCGCGCCTTGAGCGAAATCAAGCCGCTGGATGCCAAAATATCGGAGGCCATTTGAATGGAAGAGGCTTCGAAGCTTAGGCTTGGAGCCAAGCCGGAGGTGATGGAGGATGTTCCGGACTTTGTGAAGTCGATGGAGCCATCTGTTTTGAGCACGAGCGTGGAGCCATCGGCTCCAGAAATCCGTGGCACATCACCGGCGAGGCTTCCAGAAAAGTCAACAATGGCATCGCCCTCTACATAAATTCCTCGGCTGGTGCTGAACGAGACAGTGGAAAACTGGTCGATATCGATTGTGCCCGAGCCGAACTGAACTGTGCCGGTATTCAAGCGGAGGTTGCCGGATGGTGCGGCTGCGATCCCCGGAAGAATGGTGGCTCCGGGATTTTCGAGCAGGATTGTTCCGGCATTGAGAACGACCTCGCCACCGCCCAGGTTGAATCCGCGTATCTGGCGGCCTTGGAGTGTTAAGGTGGAGAGTGTTTCGCCAAATGAGCCGGTTCCATAGAAATCCAGCGAGGAGTAGCTTTGGAGAGCCAAGGCACTTGAGCGACCCAGATTTGTGAGAAGGCTGCCTTGCAGAATGAGACCTGCATCCGCCGGAAGAACGCCAGGGTTGGTTTGAGCAATGCTGATGCGGCCTGCACTGAGTTTGATTCCGGAAGTGAGAACTTCGGCCGTGGCATCGATGGTCATTCGTGAAGACGAATCGAGGGCGATGGAAGTTCCGACCAAGCGGGCACCTGCTCCAATGCTCAAAAGCGGAACGGCGCTTGCTGTGGTGCCTGTGCGGGATGTCATGGGTGAGGCGGCTGAGCTGATGCGAGTCAAAGCGCCATCGCCGACGATTTGCAAAGATTCTGCCGTGCCCGATAGGGTTCCTGTGGCAACAACCGAGCTGTTTGGAGCAAAGACTAATGCGTCTGTGGCTGCGAAGATCAACTCCGGTGCGGAGAGCGTTGCGCCTGAGTTATCCATGGTGATGTTTTTCGCTGCAACCGAAAGGAGTCCGGTATTCGAACGCGTGGCGCCGATGAGAAGGCTTTCGGCACCCCAGGAGGTGAGTGTGGAGGAATCCAAAAAGACATTCCCGGCAGCGGCAGTTGCTGGTCCATTTTTGATAGTGAAGTCAAGTGGGGCGGAAATGTCGATTTTCGCACCACGCGCTCCAGCCAGCGCGGCTGATTTTACGGCACCTTTCAACTCCATGGCTGTTTGAGATTTGAACACCAAGGCACCAGAATCCGAAGGCAGGCGTTGTGTGGTGATCCCAAGCTGGGCGGCGCGCATGGGAAGAAACTCGGAGGCTTTGTAGGTGGTGTATTCAGCTCGACCGGATATGACTTCGGACGAGGCCACTTCATAAATGCTGTGCAAGGATCGCGCATTTATTGCGCTGCCAAGCGCATTGCTTCGATATCCGCTCACGATCGCGCTTCCATCCGGACGATTCATGCCCCGCGCTGGACTTCCTGTGGACGGGGTCACCAGGAATGCTCCCGGGAGCATCGCATAGCGCGCGGGAAGGAGCGTGTAGGAACCTGCTGCAAGACCACCGCCGCCGCTGAGATAGATTTTATCTCCCGCTGAAATGGCTGAGTTCACAAAACCGGCGTCATCTGTGAGGTCGTTAAATGCTCCAAATGGCGCGTAGTCGAATTTATATCCCGGCATGACGGCAAAACTTGTGGAGGATGTAAGAATATCGCTTGGGCCGCCATTTCCTTCGATCCAACGGAATGCAAAAAGGTCGCCACCCCCGCTGATGTCCAATTCCGATCCAGTGGCCGTTGCGACGCTTCGACCTGAGAGGGTAATTTGTTTGGATCTGAGGTTCGCGGCCGTAATGTCAACTCCGCGAGGGTCCAGCCAGGAATTGCCGTCCGGGCTTACACCGTAGGGGATGAAAAGACCGCTGCCTGATACTGAGGTGAGGCTGCCAGCGGCCAATGTGAGGGTTTCTGTGGTCGGGCGGGTGAGTGTTGCTCCAGCAATCGGATCTGTTGGGGCAGTGCCAGTGCCATCCCAGCCAATTGTTATTGACCCCATTGGGGCTCTAAGTGTCCCGCCTTGAACGATTGTGGAGGAATAGAAATTTAATTCGCCACCTGCTGAGTAAGGTAGGGGGCGTGCTTCGCCGCCTTGGATAGTAATCGAACCTTTTGCGCCTCCTGCCGGATCGTAGGCAAAAATGTTGAACGAACTGGCAGTGGCGGGGTAAATCTGCCCCGCAGTCAACTTCAGATCCCCCCGAATGTTCAGTGTGCCTGAGCCTCGTATATCTCCCGATGCGGCATTCAGGTGAACTGCACCGATGTTTTGAAACGAAAGCGTTCCAAGATCGATTAAGTCAGCGGTCACACTTAAACTACCGGGGCCAAATGTTGGCGCAAAAAAGTGATCGCCTGGGGCACTTTTTTCGATTTTTTTGAAGTAGGCTTGAGCTTCGGAAGTAACTGGGGCGCGGAAGACTTGGCCCAAAGCCACATAAGGCGAAACAAGATTTACTGCGGCATCTGCGTGGATCACGCCTCCCGTGCCCACACGAAGGGCTCTTGCCGCATTGATATCAATTGCTCCCGAGAAACGCACATTTCCATCCAATGCAAGAACATCAAACCCACCCGACTTGAAGGTTTCCACCGCGAAGCGACCTTCGTTAACGAAGCCAGCCCCGTCTGCCAGAGGCTGACCGATACCTGATGACTGGGACTGCAAGAGATTCGCCTGACTTTGACTGACGAGGAGGTTGATATCGCTATCGTAAGAGTCTCCTGAAACAAAACGGCCGGATGATACAAACAGAGATCCCCCCAAGGCCGTTGAACCGCCCGCCTTCCCAAGCAAGGCGGCGTCCGAGTAAAGCATTTGCCCGCCTTTGAGTGTGATTTTGCCGGCATCGCTCTCAACCGTGGCGCGTTCTGTGTAAATACCCAATGGGCCAGAGGAGAGTTTGGTTCGGGAACTCAAAATACTGGAATCCTGCGCAACTCCCCGCTCCGAGTCCGTGAGGTCAAGTTTTCCGCTGGCTCCGGACACATCGAGCACAGCTCCGCGTTGGGCTACGATATTTCCTTGCACCGAGATCGAACCTCCAGGCAGAACCCATCCTCGCTGGCGAGCATATGAATCGGGCTGTTTCACCAACTTACCCGCCGTGGAAAGACGGCTGTTAGATCCCAAATAGACGGTCGTGTAGGCTGATGGAGTTCCCGTTTCAGATAAATAAATCAAACCGCCCGCAATGCTGATGCTGCCACCAGGAACGCTCACCGAGCCAAGAATCGAAACTGCCTCGCCTTCAAAGGTGACGCTACCCAATGTATTAGACAGTAAAGGATTTTTAGAGACCTCCAATCCGGGTTCCAAACCGATGGTGGCCGAGTCCGCCATGACCACCTCGCCTCGCGCTAAGATAGCTCCAGTGAAGCTGTTTTTCACCGAAGTCCCACTGAACTTTAGATTAACAGGTGGCTGAAAAATTTTGGGTTCCGTGACGACCCTCGTAAATGCTCCTTGTGAGTTTGCATTTCGGTTTACCGTGGTGGATTGCACACTTGGAGAGAGGTTGACCCCGCTTGAGATAAGCACTGCTGGTGTGAGTTGCCCTGGCGCTCCAGCGGTGGCTTCTCCAAGTCCCGCAATGTTGAAGGTGGAAAACCCGCCCTGATTGAAAAACTCGGGAGAAAGGAGAAGCGTTCGTGGATTCTGGGTCGATCCCCCAATTTGAACGGTTTGGGATTGAAGGGTGAGAGAACCACCTTTTCCAGTCAGACCTCCATACGCGTTCATTGTTCCGCCTATGACCAGTTTTCCTCCGAGTATGCTTTTATACGATGGATCTTGGCCCGCTTTCAGTGAAATGGATCCTCCGTCGCCATAGGAGATTTTTCCGAGTGCTGAAACGCTAATACCCGATGAGGCATCGATGACGCTGCCCGCAGCGGTTTGAACATTCAAACCTTCCAACAGCACAGACCCGCCCTTGCGTGAAATGGCCGCCAGCGGGTTTAAGTTCGATGTCGGTGAGTCATCCGAATTCACGCCCGCCACATTCAATGCAGCGGAGGCACCAAGACTCACGAGCCCTCGATTGGCGCCTGGTGCTGGCAGCGAAGTAATACCTGAACGAGCGTATTCATACGGGGAAATGCTGTAAGCTGTTAGGGCTATAGACCCCGAAGGACTCGTGATAGATCCTTGCACATCCACATTTTTGCCTTTCAAAACTATTGAACCGCCAGGGCGGGTCCTGATGCCGACGCCGGACGGGATAAGGATATCTCCATCGCCGTTATCAATAGTGAGATTTGAGATTCCATTTTCTTCAAGTTCCTGAGGTGAAATAACGAATGAGGATATGCGACTTGGGTCCAAGATTGCACCCAGCGCTCCGCCATCTGTCGGAAATGCTCCGACTGGTGCGAGTGAAGTGCCATCCCTGAAGGTGATCGTGGGAGGCAGTGGCGAGTGTTTATAGTAAATAGTTCCTTCCAGATAGTCTCCTGTGAATTCCAGAGCCAAGGTGCCGCCCTTGGGAGGCTTTCCAATGAGAGATTTTTTTGCAGTGAGTCGGCTGCCTTCGTATCCGACAGAGGAACTTGTTTGTCGGTGCTGGCGAGGACCTTCAACGGTCTGAGAAGAAATTTTGCCATCCAGCGCCATGGAGGGCGCATACATCCTGACGATACCTGCATCCGAGCCTTCCAAGTAGGAGGGCTCAAACCGTTCTCCCAATTTTGCCCGAGGGTGGCTAAATGTTTTTGTAACGCCCCATTTTGTTGATGTGGAGAAGCTTTTGGCCGTATAAATGCCATCGTAAACACGATCCGGCGTGGCATCTGAAAGATCAATAATTGAACCACCTGAGCGCAACTTGCTCGCTTTCGTCGTTCCTGCTTGCCACTCCACGAAGCCGCCCGAGACATCGATAATCGATCCACCCTGCGTCACGATGGATCCACCGGCTTTGAGATCCACTGTGCCGCCGGCAAGAGTCAATTGACCCACGCCTTTTTCAATAAGAGCCGCATACCCGGTCACATCGCCAAGCGGTGTTCCGATCCACTGCCAATCTCCGACAGAACCTGTTCGCCTCACATCGATATTCAGGTCTGTGCCACGCAGGGGACCTGTGCGCTGCAGAGGAGAACGGGCAAACTCGGCTCCACGCATTGATAGCTCGATGATATTTTGTGTTACTGGCACCTTGATCGCAGTGGAACCGGAAACATCAATCAAGGAGCCTTGGTCGAGGTAAATTTGTCCCGTGCTCCGCTTGAACGCAGGTGTTGTATCCGCCGACCAATTGCCCGCCTCAAAACTTACCTTTGCGCCGGGTGCATGGAGTGTCGCGCTTTTTCCCAAATGAATGTTTCGTCCCTGAGCATTGATCTCGGTATTCAGTGCCAGCTTGGAGCCAATGGATTTTTCAGGGTCTGCCCAGTCCGGGAGGATTGCAATCAGCGAGTTTTCTCCGAAGTAAACATTTCCAGTTTGTGTATTATAAAACGCTTGCCCGGAACCAGTGAAGTCAGGGTTTGGAGTCGCAGCGTAATTGGCCATTAAATCCACCCTGCCATTTAAAGCAACGGATGTGGAACTTTGGATGACTCCATTTTGGTGAACTTGGCTGCCCCCCAGATAGGCACTTCCGCGCGTGACCTCGATGAGTCCGTTGTTCTTTGCGGTGCCTGCGGTGGTGGCAGAGGGAAGCACATCGATATTGTTGGAGTCCTTCAATCCGGAAACTTTGCCGATGTATGGTTTTAGACCTCGCAGGGTTGCTTCAGAACTGGCCTCAAATCCCACTTGTAGCCCTGCCGCAAGAATAACTTGTCCGTCTGGAGCTACCAAGGAACCATTGTTTTCCACATTGGCACCCGCCAAGATAATGCGTCCGCCACTCTTGGATTCATTGGAAGGAGCGGATAGAACCGCTCCGGATTCGACTACGACATCGCCAATTTTACCCGTTCCTATCGAATTGTCTCTAAGTGCTCCATCAAGCAGGAGACGCACATTCTTTGCTTCTTGGTTCAGAATGCCTCTTTCTCTTAAAACATCATTGATCGGAAGGGCAGAGGCGACGAGGGTGCGGGCGTTGACTTGGGAACCGGCGCCGAAGATGATGCCGTTTTGGTTGATGATGTAGACTTGGCCTTGGGCGTTGATTTTGCCTCGGATTTGGGAGGGGGCTGTGCTGCCTACAACTTTGTTGAAGGCGATCCATTTGCCGGAGTCGGCTCCGCCGGCGGATTGGTCGAAATTGAGTGTGGTCTGGCTGCCAACATTGAAGGTTTCCCAGTGCAGGAGGGCTTGGGAGGCGGTTTGCTTGATGCCGACGGTGTTGCCGGTGGCGGTCGCGACATTGGCACCTTCCCATTTCGCGTTGGCGCCTGTGAGGACTTTCAGGC
>Ga0247836_1004370_pt1 | contig 17715 bp, 12 predicted proteins | sample LaCruzMarch2015__4_FD_187116 | JGI IMG/M metagenome (GOLD analysis project Ga0247836, IMG submission 187116) | Freshwater microbial communities from meromictic Lake La Cruz, Castile-La Mancha, Spain - LaCruzMarch2015_14m | ecosystem: Environmental > Aquatic > Freshwater > Lake | place: Spain... | reverse complement strand
CGAACGACAACGGAGACTGCCTTGTCAACGGGCGTCATTTCGACCGACACCAATTCGTCTTCGGGGATCAACTCACGCTTGGGCCGTATCGCTTCGAATACGATGGCAATGTGCTTCGCCTGATCCCTTCAGAAGTCGGAGCGAACCTCGTTGCCAACGAAATCTCCGTGGTCTGCAACGGTCACCGGATGATCGATCGGATCTCGCTTCACATCGAACCGAATGAATTTGTCGGGATCATCGGTCCCACCGGAGCCGGAAAATCGACCCTTTTGCATGCGCTGAGTGGACTGCGACCGGCGGACACGGGGAGCGTGCTTTTTAATGGAAACGATCTTTACGCGAACGTCGAGCGCTACCGCCGGGAGTTTGGATGGGTCCCGCAGGAGGACATTGTTCACAAGGATCTCACGGTGGCGGACGCCTTGCTGTTCGCTGCCAAGCTGCGTCTCCCGCGGGGGACGCCAGCCCGCGAGATGGCGAGACTTGTCAACCAAACCGCGGCGCGGCTGAGCATTGCCGACAAAATGACCGGCCTCGTCGGCGCCCTATCCGGAGGTGAGACAAAGAAAGTGAGCGTGGCGGTCGAATTACTTTGCCGCCCGCACATCCTCTTTTTGGACGAGCCCACGTCCGGTCTGGATCCGGGGGCGGAGTCGCGTCTCATGGAGTTGCTCCGGCAGTTGGCGGACGGCGGGTGCACCGTCGTTTGCACGACGCATACCATGCAGAGTCTCTACCTGCTGGATCGCGTGATCGTTCTCTCCGAGGGTGAGGCAATTTTTTCGGGACCTCCGGAGCTTGCCCAAGAGTTTTTTGGTGTCCGCGAGATGGCGGGAATCTTCAGTCGGATCGAGGAGCGCAGCGCGACGGAATGGCGACGGGCGTTCGAATCGATTCACGCGGCGCTGCCGGGCGGCTCGGCCACGGTAAAATCCGAACCGCTTTCCACGCGGCGAAAGGTCACCGCATTTCAACCGGCCGTCATTTTTGCCCGGGCGTGGACGGCGTGGTCAACGGATTGGCGCAATTTTGCGATCTTGTTGAGCCAACCGGTGCTGATTGGTTTACTGCTGGCGCTTGCGGTGTCCGGGACGGCGGATGATTCCGCGCTGAAGCTCTTTTTTGTTTCCGTGGCGACGCTGTGGTTTGGCTGCAGTAACGGCGCGCAGCAGATCATCGGGGAGTTGCCGATCTATCGGCGGGAACGAATGGCCGGCCTTCACCGGAGTTCGTACTTTTTTGCGAAGTGGCTATTCCTCAGCGTGATCACGCTGATTCAGAGCGCGCTTCTGTTTGCGGTCACCCGGTTTGTCGGTGCGGGTGTCACCGGCGCGCTCGATTGGCAATTGGTGGGACTCGCCGTGATGGCGCTCGTGGCAACGGGTCTGGGTCTCGCTATTTCGGCTGTTGCCCGGAGCGTCACCCAGGCCGTCCTGCTCGTTCCGCTCCTCATCATTCCACAAATCGTTCTCTCCGGGTTCACAGTACCCGCGAGTGAGATGAAGCCGATGATCCTGAAAGTGAGCGAATACGTTCCGAGCTTCCAGCTTCAGCGCACCATGGATACCAGCCTGATTTGGGGGAAAGTCATCAACGCGCAGACATTGGAACAGCATCTACAGGCGGTCCAGAACCTCAACATCACCGGCCAGGCCGCCGTGGGGACCGTGTTTGATCGTCCGGATCAGGGGCTCCGCGCATTGTTCATCCAGGGTTGCTGGGCCGTCGTTGTTTACGTCTTCGCGTTTGTCGTGTTAGGTTTCAAGGAACGGGAGTACTGATGACGCCGCCGGCGGACGATATTTTTTTTGACATCTACAAGGTCCTTCGCCGAGACGATCACTCGCTTTGGGAGATCGGGCGGGGAACACGGGATGTCACGTACAAGGCCGTCGATACCACTCTCAACCGGACGGTGGCACTGCGACTCCTGCGCGATGAGTATTCGTCCGTTGCGGGGGCCCGGGATCAGTTCGTCGAAGACGTCCGCCGCACCGCACGGTTTCAGCATCCGCACATTGCGACATTGCTGTCGTTGGGCCCAGCGGGCGGGGCATGTTTCTGCACGATGGAGTTTGTTTCCGACGAGACCGTCGAGAGTCTGGTCAGGCGCTCGGGTCCGCTCGAGCCTCCCAACGCCTTGCTGACAGTGGAACAGGCGACCCGGGCGCTGCGGGAAATCTGGCAGCAGGGCCTCGTGGTGACGGACCTTCAACCGTCCAAGCTGGCGCTGATGTACACCGGGGACGAGTTGGTGCTGAAACTCAGTGACCTCCATTTGTCTGCCCCGACGCCACGCAACCCGAAACCGAACATCGGGACAACCGCCGATCCGTTCTGGAGTCCGGAGCAAGCGGAGGACGCGGGGATCGATGTGCGGTCGAACATTTACTCGCTCGGGCTGATTCTCCGGTTCATGCTGAGCGGAGACGCGACGGGCGCCGCGCCGTTGAGTCGCTCGACTCCGCAAAAGGTCGTCCAGCTACTCGACGGGATGCTCCAGCGGGATCCCGAACGGCGCATGCCATCTCCCTTTGAACTGGGGAAACGGATTCGGCAGTGCGTTCAAGGCGAGGACATTGCGCCGGTGCCTGCGCAACCGGTGGTGAGTTCGGACCGCCTTGCCGAGCACTTCACGTTGAAAGGTCAACTCGAGGGCGGAGAAGGCCTTTACCTTGAGGCGGAGGACCGCAAGCGAGGTGGAGAGGTCGTCGTGCATGTTTTTGGTCCGGAAGAGCTTTCGGAGGAGGTCGATTTTGCCCTGCGCATTGCGGATTTTGTCATCGCACGACCGCACGAGAACATTCTTCGTGCGATTGAGGCAGCGGGTGACGTTCCACGGCGTTACGTTGCCTATGAGCGGGTGCATGGTTTTCGCTTGCTCGATGTGCTGCGGCGTCGACGCAAGATTCCGCTTGGAGAGGCCCTCAGCTTCCTGACCCAGATGGCGGGCGCCCTCGACCACGCGGTACAGGCGAGGATTCCCGGCCTGGACTTCCAGCTGGCATCCGTTCGGCTCTCCTTTGATGCGTCGGTTCCGGTGTCGCAGTTTGAGACCCTACCGGCAGCCGCGATCTCCCAGTGGCCCTCGTTTCATCTGAAGATCCCCCTATTCGGCTCCTATCCGCAAACCCATTTCCCCGGTCCCACCGACGCGGGAGGCGACGAACCCGAGGCCCGCACCCTGCTTCAAGCCGCGTATTTGCGTTCCCTGGCGGCGTCTGCGTATGAGCTGCTCGGTGGCACGCCCCAGCGTCCGGGAGCAAACCGTCGGTCCCTCCCGCCAGTGGCGGCACTTTCAGAAACTGGCAATCGTGCCCTTCGTCAAGTGATGACCATGGACGACCTGCCTCCGTTCCCTTCCGCGACGGAGTTTGTTGCCGCCCTTAGGTCCTCGATGAGTTTTCACCCTGTGGAGCCCGCTCCACCGGTCCACTCCGCGGCACCCCCGGTTTTCGAGGAGAGCGTTCCTCGCGTCCATCCCGCGCGAACCGCCCCGGCGCACGAGTCGGCGGCGACGTGGAATACTCCGCGCCATCCCCGACGCGCTGCGGACCTCAAACTGGTCGTCGCGATTATCGTCGCGGTGATCCTGGGAGCCTTCTTCTTTTTTGTGGCCCCGACGATTCTGGATCGGAACTCCGATTCGCTATTGCGCTTTTTTGCACCGCAGCTCAATGAGCTTCCGCCGGGTTCGCTACCGGGGTCACAACCGACTCGATAACGCTCGCCCGGTTACTTTGCCTCGGGCCCGGCATTTGGGGGGGATTGCAAATTTTCCGACGCAATACGGATTTCTATGGACGTCGTTGGGAAACCCCTGCTTATCTCGCCCACGTCCACTCCGTTACGATTCCGTAAATGATTGCCATCGACGAACTTCTCGCTCCGATTTCCGAGGACAAGCCCTGCGGGGAAGATATCACGTATCGTCAGGAATTCCTCGAGTTGGATGAACTGATTGCCGGCAAGGAGGAAACGCAGTTTTCGGCGGCGGTTCCGCCGGATTGGAAAGTGCTGCAGAAGCGTTGCTTGGAACTGTTCAAGCTGTCGAAACACCTTCAGGTTGCCACGGCGCTGTGTCTTTCCTCGCTTGAGACCGGCGGGATCGCCGAGTTCGCCCGCGCCCTGGATCTGTTGTCCAAGTTGATCGAGCGGTACTGGGATAGCATCTATCCCCTGCTCGATCCGGAAGATCATCTGGATCCCTTGGAGCGGATGAACATTCTCTCCGCTTTGACGACGCCGCTCGCGACGTTCGGGGACAATTTCCGCATCCTGGAGCGTCTGCAGGCCACTCCGCTGACGGCGTCTCCGATGCTTGGGAAGCTGTCCTTTGCGGAGATCAAAGCGGCGGCGGGTGAGGGTCCTTCGGACGGGAAGAAAGTCGATCCAGCGCAAGTTGCCGCGGCTTTCCGAGACACCCCACCGGAGACCCTGAAGGAGACGCTCACCTCCATCCAGAGTGCGGCGACGGCGGCAAAATCGATCGTGACGCATCTCAATGGCGTTCCCGGATCCGAGAAGGCCCCGTCGTTTGATCCGCTGATTCGGCAGCTGAAAGATTTGGAGAAAGCCGTTGCTCCTTACGCGGCACCGGAGGAGTCCGGGGCAGAAGCGCAAGATGCCGGGGAAGAAGCAGGCTCAACGGGAACCAAACCGCGCGCTTCGGGCGCATCGGGCGGCGGTTCCGGTGCGGTCCGCACCCGTGCGGACGTGATCGCGGCGCTCGACCGGATCTGCGGCTATTACTCGGACTCCGAACCATCGAGCCCGTTACCTCTCCTCCTGAAACGGGCGAGGAGGCTCGTCAATGCGGACTTCCTGACGATCATGGCCGACCTTGCGCCGGATTCGGTCGCCCAGATGAAGACCACGACGGGAGTGATTGATGAGCCCGCGAAACCAGGGACGGCGAGATGAAGCCACCCGGACAAAAGAGCCCATGCGCCCAATGAACCCCTTGCACCCCGTCCATGCGCCCGTACAACCTAGGCAAAGCAGTTGTTGACCTGAGCGCAATGTTACCGAACTGTCACATATAAGTTGTAGGACGCCAAACACTTTCCGCTAACCTCTCCAAAACCTAAATCCTATGCCCCAATCCAACAGTCAGAAGTTCATCGGACGCAATCGAGCCCCTCGCGTACAGATCGAGTATGATGTCGAGCTTTACGGAGCGGAGAAAAAGGTGGAGTTGCCTTTTGTGATGGGCGTCATGTCGGATCTTTCCGGCAAGCCCAAGGAAGACCTGCCGGATGTGGCGGACCGCAAGTTCCTGGAGTTCGACGTTGATAACTTTGATGACCGCCTCAAGGCGACGAAACCCCGTGTGGCGTTCAACGTTCCGAACACGCTCACCGGCGAAGGAAACCTGAGTGTGGATCTGACCTTCGAGAGCATGGAAGACTTCTCGCCCGCAGCTGTGGCCCGGAAGGTCGATGCGCTCAACGGTCTGCTCACTGCCCGCACGCAGCTTTCGAACTTGCTCACCTACATGGATGGCAAGAGCGGAGCCGAGGAGCTTCTTGGAAAAATCCTGAACGATCCCGCCCTGCTTCAGTCCCTCGCAGCGGCGCCGAAACCCGCCGATGCTCCTGCAGCCCCTGCGGACTCCACCCCGGCGGCTTAGCCGAATTTGTTTAGCCAAATTTGCTCAGCCGAACACCCGTCACTCACCCCGCGTAACTCCGACTACCGAATCCTATGTCCGATTCACCATCCGCTGCAGCGCAACTGCAACCGCAGACCACCACGACGACGATTGAGGCATCTGACCTCGACAGCCTGCTGAACCGCGAGTTCAAGCCGAAGTCCTCGCAGGCCGAGGAAGCGGTCCAATCCGCTGTCCGCACCCTTGCGGAACAGGCCCTCCGCGGCTCGGCGCTTGTCTCTTCCGACGTCCTCGGATCCATCGAGGCCATCATTGCCGAGCTCGATCGCAAGCTCTCCGAGCAGGTGAACCTCATCATGCACCATGACGATTTCCGTCAACTCGAAGGTGCGTGGCGTGGGTTGCACCACCTCGTAAGCAATACCGAGACCGACGAGACGCTGAAAATCCGCGTCATGAACATCTCGAAGCATGATGTGGCCAAGACCTTGAAGAAGTACAAGGGCACGTCATGGGATCAGAGCCCGCTCTTCAAGAAGATCTACGAAGACGAGTTTGGTTCCCCCGGCGGCATGCCTTATGGCGCGCTGGTTGGGGACTACTTCTTCGATCACACGCCTCCGGACGTCGCCATTCTCCAGGGCATGGGTCAGATTGCCGCAGCCTCGCACGCCCCGTTTATTGCGGGAACTGCCCCGTCCTTGATGAACCTCGACAGCTGGCGGGAACTCGGGAATCCCCGTGACCTCACGAAGATTTTCCAGACGCCCGAGTATGCCGCTTGGAAGTCCCTGCGCGAGAGCGAGGAATCCAAGTACATCGGGCTCGCGATGCCGAGATTCCTTTCGCGCATTCCCTACGGTGCGAAGACCTCACCGGTCGACGAATTCGACTTCGAGGAAGACACCGAAGCCGGCGACGAGAAGAAGTACGTGTGGTCAAACTCGGCTTACGCGATGGCGACCAACATCACCCGGGCGTTCAAGCTGAACGGCTGGTGCGCTCGCATCCGCGGTGTCGAGAGCGGTGGAATGGTGGAGGGCCTCCCCGTTCACACGTTCCCGACCGACGACGGTGGCGTGGACATGAAATGTCCCACCGAAATCGCGATCACGGATCGCCGGGAAGCGGAACTTGCCAAGAACGGTCTCATGCCGCTCTCGCACTGGAAGAACACCGATTACGCGGTTTTCGTTGGAGCGCAGTCGCTGAATCAGCCTGCGATCTACGATGATCCGGATGCGACGGCCAACGCGAACCTGGCGGCTCGCCTGCCATATCTTTTCGCCACGTGCCGCTTCGCCCACTACCTCAAGTGCATCGTTCGCGACAAGATTGGTTCCTTTGCGAGCCGCGAAGACATGCAGGCTTGGTTGAACAAGTGGATCAACAACTTCGTCACCGCGGACCCGAATGCCTCCGAGGCGGCAAAGTCGAAGTACCCGTTGGCGGCTGCCGAGGTGGTCGTCGAGGAAGTTCCCGGCAACCCCGGATACTACACTTCGAAGTTCTACCTGCGCCCTCACTTCCAGCTCGAAGGCCTCACGGTGTCCCTTCGGATGGTCACCAAGCTGCCCTCCGCCAAGGGAGGCGGATAGGCTCGGATCGTCGAACCGCACGAGCCGCGCAAACGGCACTAAACAAAATCTACACACTTTGTTCCGGAAGCCGGGAAATCCCTCCCGGCTTCCGCTTCAAAAACCAACCAACCAACCCAAACTCCACCAAACAAAATGGCTACAGACTACTACGGCAATTTTGACCCCGCCATCGCTGGCGAGGCTCAGGATTCCGCATTTAAAGGCTGGATCGAGATCCAAAAGTTCTCCTTCAGCGCAACGCAGGTTACCACGACCAATTTCGGTCAGGGTGCCGGATCAGGAAAAGTCGCTTTCCAGAACTTCTCCTTCACGACGAAGCATTCCCAGGCGAGCCCTCTTCTCATGAAGAATTGCGCGTTGGGAACGCACTTCACCACCTTCACGCTCAACATCCGCAAAGCGGGTGGCGGCCAGCAGGTGTACAGCACCTACACGCTGACGGAACCTTACATCTCCTCCTACTACGTTGCGTCTGGCGAGGTCGAAGGCGATTCCATCCCGAACGATACGTTCACGCTGAGCTATCAGCAGATCGAGCACAAGTACCTCGCGCAGGCAACCGGTGGAAGCGTCGGCGGCGCAGTCACGGCGACGTGGAACTTGCAGCAGAACAAGGCCAGCTAGGCCTCGGCAGCTTAAAAAACCCAACAGCCCTGGCCCCTCGTCTGGAGGGGCCAGGTTTTTTAACCCCATGACTCCCGAACTTTTCATCAAACAAGGCGACACCGCCGCAGCGTTGACTGCCGCTAAACAGGCTGTGCAGAAGGCTCCCGCCGATGCTAAATGCCGCATTGCCCTGTTCCAAATTGAAAGCGTGTTCGGGCACTGGGAAAAAGCGCGCACGCAACTTGAGGTGCTCGCTGGAATGGATTTCGATAGCAGCACACTTGCCCTTGTCTTTGCTCCGGTGCTGGAGTGCGAGGCCGTGCGGGCGGATGTTTTTGCGGGGAAAAAGACCCCGATCATTTTCGGAGAGCCAGAAGAGTGGATGGGACTCCTCGTGCAAGCCAATCAGCACATTGCCGCCGGCGAGGTTGCCGCAGCCGAGACCCTTCGCACGCACGCTCTCGAAGCTGCCCCGGCTATCGGCGGAACGATCAATGGCAAACCGTTCGAATGGGTGGCCGATGCCGATAGCCGGCTCGGTCCAATTTTGGAAGTCATCATGGATGGCTGTTACCGCTGGGTCCCTTTCTCCCGAATCACCTCGATCGACATCGAACCGCCGAACGATCTGCGCGATCTCGTCTGGGCGAACGCGAAGTTTGAATGGACCAATGGCGGCATCGCCTCCGGACTAATCCCCACGCGTTACCCGGGCTCCGAATCGAGTGCGGATCCGCTCGTCCAACTGGGGCGCAAAACGGAATGGACCGAGCAGCCCGGGAACACGTATCTCGGCCTAGGCCAACGCTTGTTCGCAACCGACCAGGAAGACTTTGCGCTTCTCGAGGTGCGCTCCGTGAAGCTGAACGCCGCCGAACCCGCGAGTCCCGAAACGGTTTCCGCCGCAAATGAATAATGTCCTCTCCGCAGAAGCCATTCTTCCCTGCCTGTTGGACCGACTCTGCGACGATGAGCCAGAGAACAGGAAAGAGAGCCATTACCGTCAAAGTCTGACCCTCGCCCACTACCGCCGCAGCGTCCTTCGCGACCTGAGCTGGTTGCTCAATACCGCCTCGCACACCACATCGGAGCACCTTGATGACTTCCCGGAGGTTGCCGCGTCGGTGCTGGATTACGGAACTCCCGACTTCTGCGGAAAAACCGTCACCACCCTGGACCGCAGCAGCATGGAAACGGATGTGGCCGACAGCATTGCTAAGTTTGAGCCGAGGATCGTGAAGCGGACCCTATCGGTCAAAGTCGTTCCCGAGGTTAATAAAGTCTCCCCGAATTTGATCGCTTTCGAGATCCGGGGCACGATGTGGGCGAACCCCATCCCGGAGCAGTTTCAGATCGAGACGAAGCTCGATTTGGAGACAGGGGCCGTCAACTTTTGATCGTGGGAACGAGGAACAACCGCTACCGCGATGGATCGGAAATTCCTCCAGTACTATAACCTCGAGCTCCAGCATCTCCGGCAGACGGCTGCGGAGTTCGCTCAGGAATACCCGAAGATTGCGTCCCGGCTGGCCTTGGATCCCGAGGGCAAGGAAGTTTGCCCGGATCCCTTTGTCGAACGACTCCTCGAGGGCTTTGCCTACCTGACGGCGCGGGTTCAACTTAAGCTGGACGCGGAGTTTCCGAGGCTCACCAATTCGCTGCTCGAGACCGTCTACCCCGAGTATCTCTCGCCGACTCCCTCGATGGCCGTCGTGCGGTTCGAACCCGACTTCAAAAACAAGGCGCTTGCCGGAGGATATCTCATCCCGCGCGGGACGACGATCCGGAGCATGCCGGTCGGCAAGGATGCGCAGACACGCTGCACGTATCGATCCGCCCACAACCTCACGCTCTGGCCGGTTCAGATGCGCGATGCGCAGTACATCGACCGCAACCTTCTCTCGTTGGAACTCCCCGTCGAAGACGTCGGCGCCGCTATTCTGATGACGTTTGACGCCACGGCGGAGTTGACCTTCGCCGACATTCCGTTTGAGCACATTACGCTCTTCCTGCGAGGAACGGACAACCTCCCTTCGAACATCATGGAACATATCCTCGCCCAGGGCACGGCGGTCTGGGTGCGCGATCCGATGGAGAAGCAGAAAGGATGGCGCAAACTTCCCAAAGGCTCCATTCGTCCGGTGGGATTGGACCGAACGGAGTCCCTCCTTCCCGAGACCCCGACGACGTTCGAGGGCTACCGCTTGCTCATGGAGTACCTGGCGTTCCCCCAGCGCTACCTCTTCCTGCGAATCGCCGGCCTTTCTCCAGGACTCGTCGGCCTTTCCGGCACATCCCTCGAGATTGCCATCACGCTCGATCGGGCAAATCCCAAGCTCGCTCCGCGCATCAACAAGACGGTGTTCGACATGTACTGTTCGCCGATCATTAACCTTTTTGAAAAGCGCACGGACCGCATCGACCTCTCCGATCGGTTCTCGGAATTCCATGTGGTCGTCGATCGGACCCGTCCCGTGGATTTCGAAGTGTTTTCAATCAAATCGGTGACGGGCTACGGAGGCGTCTCCGGCGAAGAGCAGGAATTCCGATCGTTTTATCAAACACGCGACGCGGGATCGGCTTCGCCGGCTTATTACACGATTGACCGCAAGAGGCGACTCCTGAGCGACCGCGAGAAAAAGTTTGGCCGAATGTCCGCCTACACCGGGAGCGAAGTTTACCTGTCGCTCGTAGACTCCTCGTCCGCACCCTACTCCAGCAACCTTGAGCAACTCGGGGTCACGGCCCTTTGTACGAATCGTCATCTGCCGCTGCGCATCAGCCAGGGAGACGGTGCTGCGGAATTCGCGGTGGAACTAAATGGACCCGTCAAGGCGGTCCGTTGCGTGTCCGGACCGACGGAACCCCGACCCTCTTTTGCGATCGGAGAAACGGCCTGGAGGCTCATTAGCCATTTGTCGCTTAATTATCTTTCGCTCATGGACACGAGCGAGGCCGACGGCGCTTCGTCCCTCCGGGAATTGCTGCAGCTGTACTTGGATCCCGAAGATCGCTCGGCGCAGCGCTTGGTCGACGGGGTATTGTCCGTCCGGGCAAAGCCCATCCTTCGTCGCGTGCCGTCGCCCGGCGTCATATCGTTCGCGCGCGGGCTGGAGGTCACGGTCGTCCTCGACGACGAAGCATTCACCGGCTACGGCATTTTCGTGTTCGGCATGGTGCTGGAGCAGTTCTTTTCCAAGCACGTGGCAATTAACTCTTTCACCGAGACGGTGATTAAAAGCAAACAGCGGGGAGAGATCATCCGATGGCCGGCGAGAACAGGCAAGAAAGAGATCCTCTAGGGACGCTGTTGATCCAGAAGTTGCAGTCTGATCCGTACGGATTTGACTTCTTCCGGGCGTTGCGGGCCATCGAGAACGAGTTTGAGGAAAAGCCGAAGATCGGCTGCAGTTTGTCGCCCAACGATGACGCTGTCCGCTTTGGCCAGTCGGCGGACCTGAGTTTCCAGACATCCACGATTGAAGGGGTGACCCCGAACGAACACGGGCATCCGCCTCGGATAAACATGCGCTTTTTCGGGTTACTAGGACCGAACGGACCCCTCCCCGCTCACCTGACGGAGTTTACCCGCGACCGCGTGCGCAATGCGCGGGATACGACGCTGGCGTCATTCTTCAATGTGTTCCATCACCGGGTGATCTCGCTGTTCTATCGCGCTTGGGCGGTGAATCAGAAGAGCGTGGATCAGGATCGCCCGAGCGAGAGCAAGTTCCCCGATTACATCGGGAGCTTCTTTGGGATTGGTCAACCGCTCATGCGCGGGAGGGACAGCGTGCCGGACAACGCTAAAATTTATTATGCCGGGAGGCTGTCGGCGCAGACCCGGAATGTGGAAGGGTTGGAAGCGATCCTGGGCGACTTCTTTGAAGTTCCGGCAACGGTCGAAAATCTCATCGGCCATTGGCTTTCCCTTCCCCGTGAATATCAATGCGGGTTGGGCGTCTCGCGGGATAGCGCGGCTCTCGGAGAGAATAGTGTCCTCGGCGAGCGCGTTTGGGATGTCCAAACCCGTTTCCGCGTCCGTCTGGGGCCGCTAAAGTTTTCCCGTTACGCGGATTTTCTGCCGTTTGGAAAATCGTTTAAACGCCTCAACGATTGGATCGCATTTTATACGAGCCTGCAGTTCCGATGGGACATCCAACTGCAGCTTGCCGCGGCCGAAGTGCCCCCCATCCAACTCGGAATGGGTTCCCTTCTCGGATGGACTTCATGGCTTCAGTCCCAGCCACGTACCGAAGACTCCGACGACCTCATCATCAATCCTTAGCAAAACCCCACGCACCCACCACACCATGAGCGAAATCAGACGCAACGTCCTGTTCGGAAAACTCGATCCCCTAGCCTATCAGGCAGTGGATAGCGCCGCATCCCTCTGCAAAATGAGGGGCAATCCCTATATTGAACTGGTCCACTGGCTTAACCAGGTATGCCAACTCCCCGACTCCGACTTCCGCCGCATTGCGACGGCCTTCGGATTGGACTCGTCGCGTCTGGCGGCGGATCTGACCGCTTCGCTGGATCGCCTGCCACGCGGCGCAACCTCGATCTCCGATCTCTCCCCTCACCTCGAGAGCGCGGTGGAGCGCGGATGGGTGTACGCCAGCCTGCTGTTCGATCAGTCAAAGGTTCGCACGGGACACATTCTGGTCGGCATCCTGAAGACCCCCGCGCTCGCGCCGATCCTCCAGGGCGTCTCGCGCGAGTTCACGAAGGTGAAGGTGGAGAAGCTCACCGAGGAGTTCGCACAGATCACCGCCGGGTCACCCGAAGAAGCCATGGCGGCATCGGCTCCCGCTGCCGGAGGTGCCGAGGGAGATGGCGAAATGGCCCCCGCGGCCATGGGCAAACAGGAGGCACTCAAGAAATTCGCCGTCGATCTCACCGAACGCGCCCGCAATGGCGAAATCGATCCGGTGTTGGGACGCGATGAAGAAGTGCGTCAGATCATCGACATCCTGATGCGGCGACGTCAGAACAACCCCATCCTCACCGGTGAAGCCGGCGTCGGCAAAACGGCGGTTGTGGAAGGATTTGCCCGTCGCATTGCCATGGGAGATGTCCCTCCGGTGATGAAGAATGTCAGCGTGCTTAACCTCGACATCGGTCTTCTTCAGGCCGGTGCCGGGGTGAAGGGGGAATTCGAAAACCGCCTCAAGCAAGTGATCGAAGAGGTTCATGCCTCGCCCACTCCGATCATCCTCTTTATCGACGAAGCGCACACGCTCATTGGCGCTGGTGGCAGCGCGGGTCAGGGAGACGCAGCAAACCTGCTCAAACCTGCACTCGCCCGCGGAACCCTCCGTACAATCGCGGCGACGACCTGGGCGGAATACAAAAAGTATTTCGAAAAGGACCCTGCGCTCACTAGGCGGTTCCAGGTGATCAAGGTAGAAGAGCCTTCGGAAGCCACCGCGGTCGTCATGATCCGCAGCCTCGCCCCGGCACTGAAGAAACACCACAAGGTGGAAATCCTCGACGAAGCGCTCGAGGCCGCTGCCAGACTCTCGCATCGCTACATCCCGGCCCGCCAATTGCCGGATAAGGCAGTGAGCCTGATCGACACCGCGTGCGCCCGCGTCGCAATCAGCCTCCATGCCACGCCACCATCCGTCGAGGATGCCACCCATAAGATCGCCAATCTCGAAAGCGAGGAGGGCATCCTCCGGCGCGAAGTCGGCCTGGGAATGGATCACGCCAAGCGCCTCGCCACGGTCGAAGAGGAACTCACAGCGGAAAAAGCCCGTCTCACAGAACTCGAAACCCGCTGGAATGCGGAGAAGGAGCTCGTTGGCAAACTCGCAGAAAAGCGGGATCTGCTCGGAGATGAGAAAACCGAGAATCGCGAGGCGGTACTCGCAGAAATGAAGGAACTGGAAACCCAGCTCACCACGCTTCAGGGCGAGGATCCCCTCATCCTGCCCGTTGTCGACGAAGAGGCGGTCGCCGCCGTCGTCGCCGATTGGACGGGCATCCCCGTCGGTCGGATGGTCAAAAACGAGCTCCAAGCCGTCCTGAGTCTCGCCGATACGCTCAACAAACGCGTCATCGGCCAAATGCACGGACTCGAGGCAATCGCCCGCCGTCTGCAAACCTCGCGTGCCGGGTTGGTCAATCCGAGCAAGCCGATCGGTGTCTTCATGCTCGCGGGCCCGAGCGGCGTCGGAAAAACGGAAACCGCCCTCGCACTCGCAGAATCGCTCTACGGCGGCGAAGGCAACATGATCACGATCAACATGAGCGAGTTCCAGGAAGCCCACACGGTTTCCACGCTCAAGGGAGCGCCTCCCGGTTACGTCGGCTATGGCGAGGGCGGAGTCCTGACGGAAGCCGTTCGTCGCCGCCCCTACAGCGTCGTGCTCCTCGACGAAGTCGAGAAGGCGCACCCCGACGTCCACGAAATCTTCTTCCAAGTGTTCGACAAGGGCATGATGGAAGACGGTGAAGGCCGTTTGATCGACTTCAAGAACACCGTCATTTTGCTGACGACCAATGTCGGAAGCGATCTGATCATGAACATGTGCAAGGACCCCGAACTCATGCCGGACCCCGAAGGCATCGCGACCGCCCTGCGCGCTCCGCTGCTTAAGACGTTCCCGGCCGCGCTCTTGGGCCGCCTCGTGGTCATTCCGTACTATCCGCTCAGCGATGAAATGCTTAAAGCCATCATCCACCTGCAGCTTAACCGGATCACCAAGCGCGTTCAGGAGACACACGGGATCCCGATGACGTACGACGAAGCCGTCGTTGCCCTCGTGGCGAGCCGTTGCACCGAAGTGGAAAGCGGCGGCCGCATGGTCGACGCCATCCTCACCCAAACGCTCCTGCCGGAAATCAGCCGCGAGATGCTGAACCGCCTCATGGCAGGCACACCGGTCGAGAAGATCCACGTGACGGTCGAAAGCGACCAGTTCGTGTACTCCTTCGAATAGTCGGATTCCTTAATGAGCAGCGCTCCCACGCAATCGAACCGACCCATCGGAATCAACACTCCGCTGGGATCGAACGTCTTGCTGCTCGTTTCCTTCACGCTCACTGAAGAGCTCGGTCGGCCGTTCGAGCTGACCGCAGCTCTTCAGAGCACGGAGTCGGCGATCGACTTCTCGACGATCCTGGGTCAGCAGGTCACGGTTTGGATGAACCTCACCCAGACCGAGCAGCGGTACTTCAACGGGGTCGTTCGCGACTTTGAACAGCTTGATGTGGGGGATCCCTGTTCGAATTACCGAGCGGTGATTGTTCCGTGGATTGGCCTGCTCGCATTCGGTTCAGATTCGCGGATTTATCAATCCATGACGGTTCCCGATATCCTGAAGCAGGTGTTTTCGGATTTGGGATTTACGGATTACAAGGAAGCGCTTACCCGGCCGTACGCCACGCTCGGCGTTTGTGTTCAGTACCGCGAAACCTTCCTGAATTTCGTCAGCCGCCTGATGGAGCGCGAAGGAATCTATTACTATTTCGACCAAACGTCCGATGCGCACACGCTCATTTTGTGCGATGCGCCCATGGCGCATAACTCCTACCCGGACTACGAGACGATCCCGTTCAATCCCCTGTCTAATGACACGACCTTAACGGAGTACATCCATGAGTGGAATCCTGTACAAACCATTCGGGCGGGAACCTACACCCTGAACGATTACGACTACGTCATTCCAAAAGTCAGCCAACTCTCCAGTGCTTCGGTGAACCAATCGTACGCACAAGGTGCAAACGCATTGTACGAGGCACCGGGATATTATGAAACTCCCGACCAGGGAGATGTCTACGCAAAGATTCGATTGCAGGAAGTTCAGTGTCAGCAGAGCATCCAACGCGGCAAGGCTTTCTGTCTCGGAATCGCCCCAGGGTACACATTCACGCTGAGTGGTTATCCGCGGAAGGATCAGAATGCTCTCGTACTCACCACCGGCATCCGGATCGAGTGCTCCACAACGCCGTATCAGACTGGCGCACAGCCAGCGGATGTGAACTTCAACTTTCGGTGTGAGTTCACCACCATCCCGGCGCACGTTCCCTTCCGGACACCGCGGACCACGGCGAAGCCCACCGTGAATGGAGTTCAAACCGCCATCGTGACCGGTCCGTCCTCGAACGAACCATCGGACCCGTACACGAGCAAATACGGAAGTGTGAAGGTTCAGTTCCACTGGGATCGCTATGGTCAGAACAACGAGAATTCGTCCGGCTGGATCCGTGTATCCCAGATCTCTGCCGGCAATGGCTGGGGAAGCATGTTTGTTCCGCGCATTGGCAACGAAGTGATCGTCAGTTTCGAGGAGGGCGACCCGGATCGTCCGATTATCACCGGAGCGGTGTACAACGCGAGTTCGATGCCGCCGCTGCGACTGCCCGAGTTTGCGCAGCGCTGTTACATCACCGACGATTCGATGAACGCGATCTGCTTCACGCCAGAAAGCGGGAAGGAGTCGATTTCGCTTTACTCGCCTCACCAGGAAACCCTCCGAGTGATCGGCGCTGCGTATGACGCGGAGATTCCGGACCCCGTCGCGCCCGCGACATCCTCGACTTCATCCGATTCAACCACTTAGCTGGCCATTATGTCTGAGAATAGCCCGGATTCCACGTTCGCACCCTGGGATAGCACGTCGAAAACGCCGCCCACTCCAACCGCGTATCGATGGGCCACTTCACTTAAGAAATACAAGGCGGACAATGTCGAAATGACATCGGGCATCACGTCCTCTGTCACCAAGGGGCTTGCAAACCAATTAGTATTAGGCGGCTTCGTTGCCTCTTATTCGCCGAGCTTCACTGCGACGACGAATGGCACCTCCCAAACCACCGTTATTGGGAACGCGACGTCTTACTGCTCCGGCAACTATGTCTTCACGGTTGCCAAACCGTCGACCGGCGGGGGGAATTACACGTCGGCCATCGCCGGAAATTCCTCACAATTGGTGGACGGGACCGGAACCACAACGGTTACCGGACAGGATACCTACACGGCAAAGGCGAACCGTTTGGATTTTTACGAAACCAACTGGTACAAGTATGTGGGAACGAACGAGTCGACGATCCAGCTGAAGAGCGGGATGACGAGCGAGACTTTGTCCACAAACTATAACGTGTACACGCAGACCCTAACGGAGTCCGCCAACAAATCCACCCGCACAACGAACACGACGGCCACCGTTCAGGCGGGCCAGACTTTGAACCTTTACTCCGGTGGCGCATTGAATGTGGGATCCGTTGGCAGTATGTCCTTGCAGGTGAACGGCAGCAAGACCGAGAGCGTGACCGGATCCAATGCCATCTATGGACTCTCAGGTGTCACGCTCGCTTCGTACAGCAAAGTCGCGGCATTAGTGGGCGCGATGGGAATCAGCGTATCTGCTGGCGGGGTCACGATTGGTTCGATGGTTAGCCTCGGAATGCCCCCAGGCTCCGCGTCACCTGTGGCAGCAAATGTGTCCGCTCTCAGCAGCAGCCTGTCGTCTGCCGAGTCAGCCGCCTCGTCTGCAATGGCATCTCTCTCTTCGCAGGCTACCAGCGCCTCGACCACGCAAACGGAGGCCGTGTCGAACCAATCGAGCGCGGCGAGCACCGCGATGGAGACACCAAAGGCACCGGCCCCTGCCAAAACCACATCGTCCTCGTAGCGCTGACCGATGAAGATCGTCAATGCCAACCCGGAAATCCTGACGCCAGGTTGGTTGGCTACAAAGCTCCCGGGCAAGATTCCCCCGGGAATCGAGGGCCTCTCCGGCGTGTTTTTCGTTAAGGCGTCATTTCGTCTCCATCCCGACGCCCCCCCGACTCCCCTGCCGGACGGTCCGCTCGCCGCCTCGGGCGAGGCTCCCATGCGTGGAGACAAGAAACTAGGACCCGGTTATCCCTCGGATTTTG
>Ga0247836_1004367_pt1 | contig 17720 bp, 11 predicted proteins | sample LaCruzMarch2015__4_FD_187116 | JGI IMG/M metagenome (GOLD analysis project Ga0247836, IMG submission 187116) | Freshwater microbial communities from meromictic Lake La Cruz, Castile-La Mancha, Spain - LaCruzMarch2015_14m | ecosystem: Environmental > Aquatic > Freshwater > Lake | place: Spain... | reverse complement strand
CATCCCGAAAATCAACTCTTCAGCAACCCTACCCCCAAAAAGACTCGCCAACTGACTTTCCAAGCGCCTTCTGCTGTGACTATACCTATCTTGCTCAGGTAAAAACATCGTGACACCTAATGCACGCCCACGGGGGATAATAGATACCTTGTAAACAGGGTCATGTTCAGGAACAACCAGTCCAACAATGGCGTGACCCGCCTCGTGATAAGCGGTTAATTTTTTTTCATTGTCATCCATCACCATGGAACGCCGTTCAGCACCCATCATTATTTTATCTTTGGCTTTATCAAGCTCAATCATGCTCACTTTACGTTTGTTTGCTCGAGCAGCAAATAAGGCTGCTTCATTGATCAAGTTTGCAAGGTCCGCGCCTGAAAATCCTGGTGTACCCCGTGCAATCGGTGCTATTTCAACCGTGTCATCTATAGGAACTTTTGCCAAATGCACTTTAAGAATTTGCTCACGACCACGAATATCAGGTAAAGGCACGACAACTTGTCTGTCAAAGCGCCCCGGACGGAGCAATGCAGGGTCAAGCACGTCAGGTCTATTGGTAGCCGCAATAACAATCACGCCTTCACTGCCTTCGAACCCGTCCATTTCCACTAAAAGCTGGTTTAAGGTTTGCTCACGCTCATCATGCCCACCCCCTAGACCCGCACCACGATGACGGCCCACAGCATCGATTTCGTCAATAAAAATGATACATGGAGCCTGTTTTTTTGCTTGCTCAAACATGTCTCGTACTCGAGAAGCCCCGACGCCTACAAACATTTCAACAAAATCAGAACCTGAAATGGTGAAAAAGGGCACTTTTGCTTCACCGGCCACCGCTCGCGCTAACAAGGTTTTCCCTGTTCCCGGCGAACCCACCAGAAGAACCCCGCGAGGAATGCGCCCACCTAACTGTTGAAACTTTGTTGGGTCTCGCAAAAAATCAACCAATTCTTTGACTTCATCTTTTGCCTCATCCACGCCTGCCACATCAGCAAAAGTAACTTTGACTTGATCTTCCCCAAGTAAGCGCGCACGTGAGCGACCAAAAGACATCGCGCCGCGCCCACCGCCACCTTGCATTTGGCGCATGAAAAAAATCCAAACACCGATGAGAAGAAGCATGGGGAACCAATTAATGAACAAGTGCAAAAGGAAACTCTCTTGCTGTTTTTCTTGTCCACTAACATCCACATTATTTTTTAATAACTCGCCCAACAGTGCGTTATCTTGCACGGGCATATAGGTAACAAAGCGGTGATTACTTTTTGTCACACCTTTGATGACTTTGTCGTCTTCAATAGCGACTGACGTAATCAAGCCCTCATCAATTTCTTTAAGAAATCGACTGTACGATACTTTTTCGGTGGTGGCATTGCGGGGTCCAAAGTTACTGAACACAGACACCAGAACAATCGCAATGATTAACCATAAAAATAAATTTTTTACCATGTCGTTCAAAGTAATAACCTCATTTATGCGTATATATACGACGTGAGAACGATAAATTTACTATACATTATAGCCCTTAGCCAGCAAATAGGTTTCTCGCGATCGAGAACGTGAAGCCGCGGGCTTACGAATAGTGACCCTTTCAAATTTCTGACGCGTTTGTTTGATAAGATCGTCAAACCCCGCTCCATGAAAAATTTTCATCAGTAACGCCCCACCTGGTTTTAGCATCTTAGCACCAAAATCAAACGCGAGCTCTGCAAGATACATTGCACGAGGGATATCGACGGCAGCAGTACCGCTCATGTTAGGAGCCATGTCGGAAAGAAGTAAATCAACACCTGCAGCAGGCACTATATTGGTGAGCGCCTCTAACACCGAATCTTCACGAAAATCACCCAATATGAAGGTTACATCGCCAAGCGCATCCATGGGCAAAAGATCCAGTGCAATGATGGTCCCCCGGCCATCGAGTTTTTGTGATACATACTGCGTCCAACCACCAGGGGCAGCACCAAGATCGACCACCGTCATGCCGGGTTTAAGCAAATGCTCTTTTTCATCAATTTCTTTTAATTTGTAAATAGCGCGGCTACGATACCCTTCCGCTTGGGCTTTTTTTACATAAACATCATCAAAATGCTCTTGTAACCATTTTTTACTACTTTTAGAGCGAGGCATACGTTCATCAGATTGAAAAATTAAACTTATGATACTGAATATCGCTACCTTTTCCCAGCAAAACGTGCAATAATTTGCCATTTATCATGGACATTCACTGTGAAAACCTCATTTAAACAAGATTTAAAAGCCAAAGCGCACCATTTGAAGCCTGTTATACTGCTCGGTGCAAAAGGATTAACGCCTGCTGTTATTGATGAAACTAACAACGCTTTGCTTATCCACGAATTGATCAAAGTAAAAATCAACGGGGCAGAAAAACCTGAACGTACAATCATAGCTACTGATTTATGCCAGCAATTACAAGCTGAGCTTGTTCAATTGATTGGTAGTACCGCCATTATATACCGAAAAAACCCTGAAAAATAAAACCGTCCTCTCTTAAATACACTGTTAGCCAACATGCACGCCATCTTTTTTGATAAAAAGTTGGCGTAGTGTCCGTCGAATTAACCTCATTTTTTGTAGATTTAAACAAGCAGGGAAACCGCACCTAACTATACATTATAAAGCCAAAATGCCCACTCTCCATTCTTTATGCGCGAAATCCGGTACGATATGCATGTGAAATCGTGTGGATACCGTGCATAAAGCACGGTATGTTAGCAAGGACGGGGTGATCAGTGCTTAAAAATTAAATACGTTTGCTATGATTTTAAATAGCCAACAGCGTGACAGAGGCTCTAGGATTGTATACACTTATTACCACTGGCTCAAAATTTACGCCTCGGCCAGATTGTCCTAAAGAGGGTATAATGATTTACCATTTTTACACATGATTCTACAATACATACCTAACGCACTAACATTGATTCGTTTGGGCTTAATAGCACCATTTATAGTGCTTCTATACCATCAAACTTATGTTCAGGCTTTTTATATTTTTATTTTGGCGGGCTTTACAGATGGGTTGGATGGCTGGTTAGCCAGGCATTTTCACTGGCAAAGCTTTTTTGGGGCATTTATTGACCCACTTGCCGATAAACTTTTAATCACAGCAAGTTTTATCTCACTTGCCCTCATCGGTATGCTTCCATGGTGGCTCGTTATTATTGTCTTTTTACGTGACGCCACGATATCCTTTGGCGTTATTGCTTGGTACTGGCTTATTCAACGAAAATTAATATTTAAACCCACGCCGTTAAGCAAAATAAATACCTTTATGCAATTAACATTGTTAACACTCTGTTTATTTGAGTTGGCTTTTTTTAAATTTGCTCCCTATCTTATTGAAACGCTTATTTTATTAACCACCCTTACAACAATGACCACTTATATTGATTATGTATGGACGTGGGGAAAAAAGGCATTCACGTCGAACCAACTCGTCAAATGAATCGACAATTGGCCCTAGCCATTCAACTCAATGACGAAGCCACCTTCGCGGATTTTTGTTGGGGTGGAAATGCCCTATTGCAGCAGCAATTACACCATGCCACGGACGGTTCTGGTGAGCGCCTTATGTATTTATGGGGGCCGTCAGGGAGTGGCAAATCACATCTTTTACAAGCCTGCTGCCAAGCTATCGGCAGCAATCAATCGGCCATGTATTTGCCATTACAAACATTAAACGAGTGGGGGCCAGAAGCCATCGATGGGCTTGAGGAACAAACACTCATTGGCATAGATGACATAGACGCCATCGCTCGTGTTCCCTCGTGGGAAGAGGCTCTTTTTCATTTATACAATCGTGTTCGAGACAATGAACGAACCACATTGATCATCACAGGGAAATTACCCCCAGCCCAAATGCCTTTGGCATTAGCAGACCTGCGCTCTCGTTTAAGTTGGGGCTTGGTGCTTCAGCTGAATGAATTGGGTGACAATGATAAAATTTCAACCTTAAAGTCACGCGCAAATAAGCGAGGGTTTGAATTGCCTACAAGCGTCGCACAGTTTTTACTGAACCGTTGCTCACGCAACATGCATGATTTACAAGATTTACTAGACAGTTTGGACAAAGCATCCCTCATGGCCCAACGAAAAATCACGATCCCTTTTGTTAAACATACACTAGGGATTTAATGGAGTAGGTTCTACCGTGAAAAGATGCGCGGGATTTGATTTTTGAAGAGACAAATCATTCAGTGAGCGTGAGCGTTTTATTTTAAAAAACGAAGGGGTTGTCGTATGACCATCAACATCCATTTTATTTTCAATCGTATGCACAGGCCTCTCCGTAGCAAATAATCTTGAGTATTTGCCCACATTTTCAAATTTAGGAATATACTTCTCTAAATTCTTTAACTCCTCTTTACGCTCATGAACTGCCTCTTTGCTCGCAAAAACATCAATTTTATCTTTATCAAGACCGAACCAACGACCCACGAGGTTCATCAAACCAGGTCGTTGAGTAAACCAATAGAGACAAAGAGCTGCAATACCCACCACGACACTCACCAAAATAATGGGCCAAAAGGTTACCGATACGGTGCCCGCAACCGATGATGCAATCCACATTGAAAGTGATTGGCCTGCAAAAAATCCGGCACCAAAAAAAGATACGCCAGCAATCGCTGCCATGACGAATTTTGCAGCTATCAAATAACGATTTTCCAATGATCGGGTGTATGCGTTGCGAGCCTTGTCTAGCGCGTCATAACGAATACACAGCATTTTTTGCATGCACCGCATCTCAGTCATATTAGCTTCAGCGCATTGCTCGATAATGATTCTTTTTAAATGATCAATTTGTTCAACTTGATCTAAAAATACATCCAATAGTTGGCGTGACTTGCCTGTTTTTACATCAAGATTTTTAGAAATTTCCACCAAGTCAAAACCATAAAAAACCACAATAGATAAGGCAGAAGAAATCAGCCCAACCAATGAAATGGCCAACGTAGGCACAACAGTAAACATACCAATCAGTGAGGAAATACCATCAAACCCCTCACAAACAGCGAAAATGGTTCCTGCGATCGCTAATATAATGCGAGCAATGTCTTTTCCTGTTGTTTTTTCTTTCTTTACTCGACGCTTTTCAGTACCCAAAAATGACTGGTGTAAATCATGAAGCAGTGCTGCACGAAATGACTCCAATAAAAAACGTGATTTTTTATTGTACACAATCTCTCGAGAAAGCATTGCAATAAGAGCCTGGCGTTGTATTTCTGTTGATTGTGCGTGATGCCAGTCCCGTATTTCTGGGTCATCAATCAGCACACATACTTTGGAAAGAAGCTCTTTTGAGGAGCGGCTTAGCTCCACCATTACATTTTCAATACCCATTAAACATGCCTCATCCTGCACATAAACCAAGCGCATGGGTGCCCAAAACAATCACCTGTCTCAGTAATTGTCTTATTTCCATTTTCAACGTCCTGCGACGTGTTCGCAGAATACGTGCATCTAGCCAGTTTTCTGGACAGTACGCATCACTCAGTACGTTGATGTTTGGGTTAATTAATGGTCACTAATGCTCTACACCTGCTATTTCAAGCGGTTTTAGTGGTTAAAATTCACAACACTGGTAATATTCACTAAGACAAAGAATACCTTTTTTTTATTAACGCAATATTATCTCTAATCAAAATTAATTCATTTAATGTATTTATAGCCCTATTTCCAATGCATCAACGACCCGATGTCCAGGGCAAACGCATCTAAACACGCAAAAGGTCTACGTTCCGCGCTTTATGCATGGAATCCAGTACGATCTTAATGCGCGATCGAATGTATTCCATGCATAAAGCACAGTACGTAAGCATGTGCGATGCCATTTGTGCTTAAAAATTAGATGCGTTTGCTCTACCCAATGTTAGAATGACTTTCGAGTCCCTGTTATTTTTGTTAGGCTTTTTAAATGCGGCTATCAATAAATGGATAATCTTCATTAATAATTAATGTATTAGGAACTATTATGGCTACTCGCCCAGAATCCGTTTTCACCACCTGCTCTTCTCACTCGTCCATTTCCTCTGAAAAAAAACACACGAACCCCAATACTCTCTTCAATTTTCTGACAAGCTATTCAGAAAAGCCTCAGTTCTTAATTTATATTTCTAAAAATTTAGGCTCTTTCAAAAAAAGCGCGCCAGACGAGCCCTCTTTTTATCAAATTGATTTGCCACTTGAAAAGCAGACTGCCAACACAGAAGAAAATGCATTCATAAGACAACAGTCTCAGCATATTCGCTTTTATACAATTGCCCCTAATACACCTGTATTAGAGAAGCAAGATCATTACACCGCCGTATATGTCACCCATGAGAAAACAGAATACAAACTGCAAGTTTACTTTGACATTCACGATACAACGAAGCTTATCTATCGATCTATTTTGTCCATTAAAGATGATGAAGGGCAATTTCATCCCATCCCATCTATCAAGGGTCTCGAGTCTTTAAAAAATTCATCCACGCTCACTGTCGTAAAGACGGTCACGCTGCTTCGTAAAGAACTTGCACACAACGTTCGGGCACTTCAAAAACAATATTTTACAATAGAAGACGAATTATCCTCCGACGAAACACTAGACATAGAGGATGCGACATACCTTAAGAAATTAGACAGTATCACTAGCACACTTGATAATCTTTTAGCCCAGTCAAACTACCCTTACCAGTCTCTGCATGCGTTTATACAATTCATGATAAAGCAATTTCAACTTCGCGATTTAAAACCAGATTCATTGCTGTCCCCAATAGATGCCGAAATTGACAATTTACTTTCTCATTTTAAAAGCTTGACGGATGACATCCCAACGTGCATAGACAAAATATGTCCTCTTCTTGAAAAAATTCATGCTGTTTTTATATCGTTAAAAGACGAAACGGTTACCGCCTCGCTTTTGTCGCTAAAAAAATTGTTAAAACTGCACATAGACCTCTATGATAAAAGTGAACGGATGCTGCTCAAAAGTATAGAAAAACATCGATTTGAGTTTGCGCGCAAACTCACCCCTTTTTATTGTTTTTTATCAATGGATCACATGGTTTTTGCTTTAAAAAAGTGCGATGCGACATTGTTGAAATTTATACTGAACAACGGTAATGCTTATATTCCTGGCCCTCTTGTTATAAATAATATTCATTATCCCTCCGCCGCTCATTTCTGCCTTGATCATGACTCAGAACAAACCCCTATGGCCGCATGCTTCAGTGTTTTAATGCAACATGAAAATTCCGCCATGGTGACGAATGCTGAGGGTCTACCCCTTGCCTATATTATCTTATCTTCAACAAATCACCCGTTAAGCCATGCTTTTTTTGCCGATGAAAGCACGCTACAAAATACCGTAGGCTCAGTAAAATTTTACCAAGATTTGATTGAAGCCCTTGACCATCTTCCACACCACACGATAAGGACCATGAATACCAATGAAAAAAGCATGGTGCGCGTTGAAATCGCGTTTTACAACAAACAAATAGAGCGTATTAAGATAGCCTTAGCCATGCCAGCCGCCCCGCCCCCATACACCGTGCTTGATTTTAACAAAGAACATGATACGTTTCTTAAAGAGCATCTTCAAAAAGATATCCATATTGTTAAGTTACAAAAAAGTCTTGTGCAACTTACTGCAGAACATCAATTTAACGCCATTAATAGACACTTAACCAGTAAAGCGTATTTCGAACATTTAACCCTACCCTCAACCACCTATGTACTAATGAGATCCGCAGTTAAGACATGCCTTCTAGATTTAAAGCTCCTTGTTAAGAAAAAAATTGAGCTGGATGAGATACGAAAAGCCGTGAACAAGCCTTTTCTGAAAAGCGAAAGTCACATTAAACAGAGTCTTTTTCCAGCCCGCTCCTGTTATACAGAAATTTGTGAATTGGCCAAAAAAAATGGTATACCCGATGAAGATATCCATCTTGATCTAATCCCTCCATCTGTACCCAAAAGGTTATTACAACTCAGTAGTATTTTTTACGCGCCCCGAACCACAGGTAGCTTCTTTGATCTCAACGCTTTTATCAACGGATCATCCCCTAACGCACGTTGTGTTCCGGGAGAGGACGATGAACAAGAGGACAATCCCCTATCAGTCTCCATCACTTAAGCTAAGGTATCGCATTGGAATTGAGCCCTTGCCCCATAAGGCGACTCAACCAAGGCGATAGTGCCCAGATTAAAACAGCGATACTAAGCGTTACTAATCCTATGTATGCAAAAACCCGCGTATAAAGCATTAAGGATTCAATGCCTCCAGGAGCCGCAATAGGTGCGGCAGTAAAGGACGCCACAGAAGCCCCCAAAAATCCTGCAATAGACGAGGTTAAAAACCACATGCCCATCACGAACCCAGACATTTTACTGGGCACTAATTCAGCCACCATGGCAACCCCCAGTGCTGAAACCAATAACTCACCTGAACTTTGAAAAAAATAACTGCCCACCAACCACCAGGAGGACACCATCCCCCCCTCGTCATGAAAGAAGCGTGAAAAAAATAACACTAAAAAACTCAAACCACAGCAAATCATTCCCAAGGCAAATTTATAAGGAATAGGAAAAGAAAACTGCCGCTGATTCAAGTTTGCATACAACACAGCAAGCACCGGGCTTAGCGTTATGATCCAAATAGGATTTAGCACTTGAAAACTTTGAGGGTCAATACCCATACCAAATAATTGAGCCGTAACGTTATTCACAGCAAATAAATTTAAAGACGTGGGCATTTGCTGGTAAAGCGTGAAGAAAATCACGGCTTCAAACATTAAGATAAAGGCCAATAGCATTTTAAGGCGTGTCGCTTTATTTTCCCTGCGCATCAAAAATAAATACACAGCAACCACCAACAGAGCAATAAAACCCACTAATTTTTTTGCAAGAAGAACATGCTGTAACAAATAGCCGGCAGCATTCATCACCAGAATAATTCCAATCACAATCCCCCCCCATTGCCTAAAGCTGATAAGGCGCATGTCTGCAGGGGTGTTGATAGAAGCGATGTATTGACGTTGAAACAAATAGTTCATTAGGGCCAGCAAAATGCCGATAAAACTCACTAGATATGCATAAGGATAACCATAACGGCTCGATAGCGCAGGCCCTATAAACAAAGCAAAAATAGAGCCCAAGTTGATAGCCATGTAATAAAGGGTAAATGCGCCGTGCAATCGAGGATCCTGCTCGTCATAGCATTTAGAGAGAAGGCTCGAAGGATTCGCCTTAAACAAGCCGTTACCAACGCAAATTAATCCCAGGGCCAAAAAGACGTGGGCTTTATCCGTAAGAGCTAAACTTAGATAGCCTAAGGCTAAAACAATCAAGCCCAACACAATGGTTCGCTTGGTGCCTAATACATTGTCGCCTAAATACCCACCCACAGCGACCATGCCATAAACTAACGCTGAAAAAGCACCAAACGTATAATAAGCATTGTCCTCGCTAAACCCTAAAAAACGGATGAAATAAAGGGTCAGAATGCCCTGCACCGTGTAGTAGCCAAAGCGCTCCCAGATTTCCAACATGAAAATCATATAAAAAGGACGCGGCTGCAAACGAAATAAAGCTAACATTAACCTTGCCATACCACCCACCAGTCAACTATATTTTCCAATATCATACTTTAAAAATAAATAAATACTAATCATGGCAAAAATAGCCCTCTACCTAGCAGGCGGTGGCGCACGCGGCGCATACCAGGCCGGTGTTCTTAAAGCCATCTGCCACATTTTAAACGTTAAAAAACTTCCCTTTGCAATGGTGAGCGGTGTCAGTATTGGTTGTATCAATGCAGCCATCATCGCCCAACATGCTGATGATTTTTATACCGGCGTAGAAAAACTTGAAAATTTATGGGCAAACATACATTGCCAACAAATATTTAATTCCAGCAATTATGAGTTGAGTAAATCTGTTGTGCGTAACTTAAGCAATATTATCATCAAGCAACGTGAGTCAGGCCATTTATTAGACACAACTCCCCTTCAAAAATTTATCAGTGACAACATTGATTTCGAGCGGATAAAAGCCAATATTGCAAGCAACCAATTAGAAACGATGGAAGTCATCAGCAACTGTTATGAAACACAACAAACTATCTCGTTTTATCAACACCATGAGCCTCAATTTGAAGATTGGAATTATCCCCGCCATATCAGTCGCCGCGCTGATATAGGAAGCCAACATATCCTCGCTTCTAGCGCACTACCGCTCTTTTTTCCTACGGTTAAAATTGATGGCAACCACTATGGTGATGGGGGCATGGGGCTTGTCGCGCCATTACGTGGGGCGGTACGGTTTAACGTAGAAAAAATATTGATTTTAGGAACCCGCCAAATACCCATTTTTCCTGAGCATGAAAATTTAAGCAACGGCAGCATTGGGTTTGCGCATATTTTAGGGAACATGCTGAATGGGCTGTTTCTAGATAACCTGGATAGAGACATTGAAATGGTTAACCGCATGAACGATATTGAGCGCTTACTGTCCATGTGGAAAAAACGCCGCTCCCCATGGCGGCCTATTGAAACATTGCATTTACGCCCAAGCACCAATATTGCAGAAATGGCGCAAGCCCAATACCAAACCATGCCCGGATTACTCCGTGTATTACTAAACCTTTTAGGCGCACAGAGTCACTCCGGCGACTTGTTAAGCTTTCTACTGTTTGAAAAAGAATTTACTCGTGAAATTATCGAATTAGGCTATAACGATACGATAGCGTCTTCTGCAGAAGTTACCGCTTTTTTTGCATAACACCGTACTTAAAATACACTCATTTGTTAGCAGGGTTTATGCAGTCAGGGTTGCCCATGACTGCATAAAAAAATCACTCTTGTTAATTCGCCAAGCTTTTCAAAACAAGCTCACGTAGATCACGCGATAACTCCATGCTTGCCAAATGCTCCAACTGCTGTTTCATCAACGCTTGCCGAGGTGCATTCAAGCGCTGCCACCGACTAAATGGCGTGGCAAGACGGGCTGCAATTTGAGGATTGATTTTATCCATTTTTTTCAACATCTCTGTTAAAAAAGCATAGCCACTGCCATCTATTGCATGAAAATGCCGGGGGTTCATTTGAGAAAAAACACCCACAACAGAGCGAACTTTGTTAGGATTTTTTATATTAAACGCAGGATGAGACAAAAGGCCCTTTACAGAGGCCAAGGTATGGGGTCGCTCACAACTGGCCTGCAGCGCAAACCACTTGTCCAAGACGAGGTCGTCGTTTTTCCATTGTTGGTAAAAATCAGCGATAGCCTTTTGCGAGGCCTTTTCATCCAAACCATTCACAATCGAGGCAAAACTTGCAACCTGATCTGTCATGGTTTTGGCATTTGCAAATTGTTGTAAACACAATGATTGCGCTTTTTTCTCATCAGCCCTCATCATTAGGTTTAAACACACATTTCGCAATTTGCGCGAGCTATATGCTTTACCGTGCATGGAATGATCTTCTTGTTTCCACAACGATTCATAGCAAGCATGAAGGTCTTTGAATAAGACTCGACCTAATTCCGCTCTAAAAAAATCGCGCACGGCTTCGATTTTTTCAACATCAATGTTGTTTAAATTAGCAGCCACATCATCAAATCCGGGAACCGTTAAAAGCTCGGCACGTAACGCTGCATCCAGTGTCTCATCAAGCAAAACATGTTGATACGCTTCAACCAGTGCTTTTGGAAGCTGCCATTTTTCTGGTGCAGACTCATACCACGACAGCATGCTTTGAAGTGCTAGGTTTTGAGAAGCATCCCATTTTGCAAAGCCATCTGTTTCAAAGCGCAGCAATGCCAATAAGTCATCAGGATGAGTATCCACATGTAATAAAACCGGAGCGGAAAAATCTCGCAACAATGAAACAACTGGCTTTTCAGTCAAGCCCTCAAAGGTGTACGTTTGGGTGCTTTCATGCAATACCAATACCTCGTTTTTTATTGGCATGAGCTCACCACGTGAATTAAACAATGCCAGACGTATGGGGATATAAAATGGTTTTTTATCTTTACACTCAGGTGTGGGTGGGCAATATTGCGTGAGGGTAAGCGTCAAACATCCTTTTTGATAATCACTTTTCACGGTCACTTCTGGCGTTCCTGCCTGACTATACCAACGTTTAAATTGCGTGAAATCAACACCATTTGCATCTTCCATGGCCGCCACAAAATCATCAATAGTCACCGCATGGCCATCATGACGTTCAAAATACAAATCCATCCCCCGACGAAACCCTTCTTTGCCAAGCAACGTATGTTGCATTCGGATAACTTCAGCGCCTTTATTGTAGATGGTCGTCGTATAAAAATTGTTAATTTCTTGATACGACTCAGGCCTTACAGGATGAGCCATGCTCCCAGCGTCCTCGGGAAATTGCGCGTTCCTTAGTATTTTCACATCTAAAATACGGTTCACATCGCGTGACCCCATGTCACGGGAAAATTCTTGATCACGAAAAACCGTCAAACCTTCTTTTAAGCTCAACTGAAACCAATCTCGACACGTCACACGATTACCGGTCCAATTATGAAAATACTCATGCCCAACCACACCCTCAATGTCTGCATAATCTTGATCGGTTGCTGTGTCGGGACGCGCCAAGATGTATTTTGAATTGAAAATATTCAATCCTTTGTTTTCCATCGCACCCATATTAAAATCACTGACCGCAACGATCATAAAGATATCCAGATCGTACTCGCGGCCATAGACTTCTTCATCCCAACGCATCGAATGCTTAAGTGAAAGCATGGCATGCGCGCATTTGTCTTCATTTCCAGGCTCAACATAAATGTACAAATCAACTTTTCGCCCTGATTGCGTAATAAATTCATCCTTAATGTGCGCCAAATCACCGGCCACTAAAGCAAACAAATAAGCGGGCTTTTTAAATGGATCATGCCATTCAACCCAGTGCCGCCCGTTATTCTCGTCACCAGAGGCGATGAGATTACCATTGGAAAGCAGCACCGGGTAACGTGCTTTATCCGCATGAATACGTGTTGTAAACGTGGCTAATACGTCAGGCCTGTCCAAGAAAAATGTCATGCGACGAAACCCTTCCGCTTCGCATTGAGTGCAAAACAGATGGTTTGAGCGGTAAAGCCCAGTTAATTTGGTGTTGTCCTGCGGGCGAATGCGCGTCACGACGGTAAGTGTCAGCTCATCAGGGCAATTGGAAAGAATCAAATCACCATTTTTTAAACAATACGCTGTTGCAGGCAATGCTTCACCGTTCATATGGACACTAACAAGCTCTAGCTCGTCACCATACAAATGCAAATCACCCGCATGTTGGCGTTGCAAGTGCATACAATTGCTCACCAGTGCATGCGTGTCGTATAAATCAAAATCCAACGCGACGGTGGTCACTGAAAAAGCAGAAGGCGTGTAATTTTTTAGGTATGTTGTAACATCAGACATTGTTGATTGCTCCCATCTAAAAAAACAGTATAAAAATTAATTGATTGATAAATAGTCATAATTTGAAGAAATAAATCTAAATTAGAATAGGGTATGTTGGCAATTTACTCTACAGGTCCTACGAACCGTGACTTGTCCGCGGTATCTAGTGATCTCTTGGATACCGCAAAAGCCACGGCACGTAGATACCTTAGAAAATTTAAAAGTGAATTGTCAACAGACCCTAGTAGAAACAGATAAATTTCGCCTATACTCGAAATAAGGATAAGTGTCTCGCGTTTACCCGCGAAATGCAAAAGTGGCAGCTCAAGTAAAGCACCGAAGTTATTATCTCTAAAAGGATAAAGATAATAAAAATCCTATCGTTGCCGATACTATCCTTAAAACCAAACGATTTCTAAAATATTATTTTTCCAGTAGGGACGAGTGAAAGGGGATAATGGTATGAGCACACAAGACTTTTTGGCAGGTTATACACGCCGATTTGAAGACAATAAAGAAGAAGAAATGAGCTTGGATGAGTATTTGGAGTTATGCAAAACTGATCCTCTTGCCTATGCAAATCCCGCGGAACGCCTATTAATGGCCATTGGTGAGCCAGAAATGATAGACACTCGCCATGACCCTGTATTATCAAGAATTTTCTCCAATAAAATCATACACCACTATTCGGTTTTTAATGATTTTTACGGCATGGAAGAACCCATTGAGCAAATCGTAGGCTTTTTAAAACATGCCGCCCAAGGCTTGGAAGAAACCAAACAAGTTCTTTATCTGCTAGGCCCTGTTGGAGGCGGTAAATCATCACTCGCTGAAAAATTAAAAGAGCTCATGCAAAAAACACCGTTTTATGCCATTAAAGGCTCCCCTGTGTTTGACTCCCCCCTGTCGCTCTTTGACAAAGATGAAGATGCACCTTTACTTCTTGAACGCTTTGGCATTCCAAGCCGACACCTTCGTTACATCATGTCCCCTTGGGCCGTAAAAAGACTGCAAGAATTCAATGGTGACATTAATCAATTTCGAGTCATTCGCGTTAAACCTTCTCGCATGAAACAAATTGCTATTGCAAAAACCGAGCCTGGTGATGAAAACAACCAAGACATCTCATCCTTGGTGGGTAAAGTTGATATACGTAAGCTTGAAGAATTCTCTCAAGATGACCCAGATGCCTATAGCTACTCCGGTGGGCTTTGCCGTGCTAACCGAGGGATGCTTGAGTTTGTGGAGATGTTTAAGGCTCCGATCAAAGTATTGCATCCCTTATTAACAGCCACGCAAGAAGGCAATTACAATGCCACAGAGGGCTTATCGTCCATCCCCTTTGAAGGCCTGATTTTAGCGCACTCAAACGAAGCCGAATGGCAAACCTTTAGAAACAACAAAAACAATGAAGCCTTCATTGACCGCATCAATATAGTAAAAGTTCCTTATTGTTTACGTGTATCCGAGGAATTAAAAATCTACCGTAAATTGATTGAAAACAGCTCTCTTAGCCACGTCCCATGCGCACCAGGAACACTGGACATGCTCGCTCAATTCTCCGTATTAACCCGTTTAAAAGAGCCACAAAACTCAAGTATTTATTCGAAGTTACGTGTGTACAATGGTGAAAGCATCAAAGATACCGACCCCAAAGCCAAGTCATACCAAGAATACCGTGATTTTGCCGGCGTAGACGAGGGCATGAACGGCATCTCAACCCGCTTTGCATTTAAAATTCTCTCCAAAGTATTTAACTTTGACCACACGGAAATAGCGGCTAACCCCGTGCATTTGCTCTATGTGTTGGAACGTCAAATTGAGCAAGAACAACTCCCCCAAGAAATGCACGAGCGGTATTTGAATTTTATAAAAGAATATTTATCACCCAAATACGTGGAATTTATCGGTAAAGAAATTCAAACGGCATATTTAGAGTCCTACTCTGAGTACGGTCAAAATATTTTTGACCGTTACATTACTTATGCTGATTTCTGGATCCAAGATCAAGACTACCGCGACCCCGACACTGGCGAAATTTTTGACCGTGCAGCACTCAATAATGACTTGGAAAAAATTGAAAAACCCGCGGGCATTTCAAATCCCAAAGACTTCCGTAATGAAGTTGTGAATTTTGTGTTGAGAGCTCGAGCCAATAATCATGGCAATAATCCTAAATGGAACAGTTACGAAAAATTAAAATCCGTGATTGAGAAAAAAATGTTTAGCAACACGGAAGATTTGCTTCCAGTGATTTCTTTTAATGCTAAAGCCTCTGAGGATGATAAAAAGAAACATGAAGAGTTTATCGCTCGCATGGTTGATAAAGGCTATACCGCAAAACAAGTCAGACTGCTCTGTGAATGGTACTTGCGCGTACGTAAATCACAGTGATGTGTAAAATGAACTGAGATGATATATGACACAGTTGATTGATAGACGGCGGAACGCGGGTAAAAAAAGTACGGTTAACCGCCAGCGCTTTCTTCGCCGTTACAAAACTCAAATCAAACGTGCAGTGACCGAGGCCGTTGGGAAACGAAGCATCACTGAAATTGACCGCGGTGAGCAAATCACAATCCCCGCAAAAGACATTTCCGAACCGCAATTTCACCCGGGCAGTGGGGGCAAAATTGAGCGAGTGCTCCCGGGGAATGAAGAGTTCGTTACAGGCGATCGCGTCAAACGCCCAAGCAATGAAAATGGCGAAGGTGGGGGTGGAGGCGATGCCAGCGACAGCGGTGAGGGGAATGATGATTTTGTTTTTCAACTGTCCCGTGAGGAATTTCTAGAACTCTATTTTGAAGATTTAGAGCTTCCTGATCTCATTAAAAAAGAATTAGCCCGCATCACGACTCAAAAAACCATCCGTGCTGGCGTTACCACCAGCGGCATTCCCAGTAACATTAACGTGCTGCGCTCTATGCGCCAAGCAACTGGACGCCGGGTGGCTTTAGGCGCCTCGTATAAACGTCAATTGAAAGCGGCGGAAACCGAGCTTGTGGAACTAGAGGCCACCCCCTCACCTGATAAAGTTGAGGTCGCGCGGTTACAACGTGATATTGCGTTTTTAAAAAAGAAAATCAATGCGGTCCCCTTTATCGACACCATTGACTTGCGTTACAACAACCGCGTACGCGTGCCTGCCCCATCAACACAGGCGGTGATGTTTTGTGTGATGGACGTATCCGGCTCAATGGATGAACCTAAAAAAGACATTGCTAAGCGTTTTTTTATTTTGCTCTATCTTTTTCTCACTAAAAATTACGAAAAAATTGAATTGGTTTTTATCAGACACCACACATCGGCTAAAGAAGTCAGTGAGCAAGATTTCTTTTATTCGCGTGAAACCGGCGGCACGGTGGTGTCGAGTGCACTTGAGCTATTGCACAACACCATTGAAGCCCGCTACCCAACCGATGCCTGGAATATTTATGTGGCACAAGCGTCCGATGGGGATAACTGGAATGCCGACTCGCCTTATTGTTTAGAATTACTACAAGACAAAATCATGCCCCTACTGCAATACTATGCCTACATTGAAATCATGCCCCGCCATCATCAGAGTTTGTGGGAGGTGTACCAACAAGTTCACGCCCAATACCCCAATTTTGCCATGGAAAACATCGATAATGTTGTGGACATTTATCCAGTGTTTCGTGAATTATTTAAAAGGAAAACGGTATGAAACAAGAACCGTTATCAACTGGTGCTGAATGGACCTTTGAACTACTACAAACGTACGATAGAGAAATTGCACGTATTGCAAAGTCTTATAAATTAGACACCTACCCAAATCAACTTGAAGTCATTACTGCCGAGCAAATGATGGATTCCTATGCCTCTGTAGGTATGCCTATTGGTTACCATCACTGGTCATTTGGCAAACATTTTGTGGGCGTTGAAAAAAGTTACGAGCGTGGGCAAATGGGCCTTGCCTATGAGTTGGTCATCAACTCCAACCCGTGTATTGCTTACCTCATGGAAGAAAACACAATGGCCATGCAAGCGTTGGTGATTGCACATGCATGCTATGGTCACAATTCATTTTTCAAGAACAATTATTTATTCAAAATGTGGACTTCAGCAGATGCCATCATTGACTACTTGGTGTTTGCTAAAAATTACATCAGTGAGTGCGAAGAGAAACATGGGATTGATGAAGTGGAGTCTTTGCTAGACGCATGTCATGCATTGATGAATTATGGTGTCGATAGGTACAAACACCCCACGGCACTGTCCATACAAGAAGAAAAAATACGGCAACAAAATCGCGCCATTTATTTACAAA
>Ga0247836_1004362_pt1 | contig 17745 bp, 14 predicted proteins | sample LaCruzMarch2015__4_FD_187116 | JGI IMG/M metagenome (GOLD analysis project Ga0247836, IMG submission 187116) | Freshwater microbial communities from meromictic Lake La Cruz, Castile-La Mancha, Spain - LaCruzMarch2015_14m | ecosystem: Environmental > Aquatic > Freshwater > Lake | place: Spain... | reverse complement strand
GCTTTTCGCCAGGATTGCCGCGGTGTACGAGGCACGGGACCAGTCACAACTGTCGGCGGAGCAGCGGCGGGTTGCCTGGCTGACATACACCCATTTCGTCCGCCACGGCGCACGGCTCGACCCCACGGCCAAGGCCGAACTCTCCGCGATCAACGAGCAGCTGGCGACGCTCGCCACGACCTTCAGCCAGAATCTCCTTCGCGACGAGAACGAGGGGGCGGTCTTTCTCGATGCCGCCGACGATCTGGCCGGCCTGCCGGTGGCGGTGCGTGACGCCGCGGCGGAGGCGGCGGCGACACGCGGCCAGCAGGGTCGCTGGGCGATCCCCAACACGCGTTCGAGCGTTGAGCCATTTCTCACCTATGCACTCAGGCGCGACCTCCGCGAGCGGGTCTGGCGGATGTTCACCGACCGCGGGGCGGGCGGAGGGGCGACCGACAACCACGAGACCGTCGCCACGATCCTGCGGCTGCGGGCCCGTCGTGCATGCCTGCTTGGCCACCCGACCCACGCACACTGGCGACTCGAAGACTCGATGGCGAAGACGCCCGAGCGGGCTCTGGAACTGATGGAGTCAGTGTGGCGGCCGGCAGTGGCGAGGGTCCGCGAGGAGGTGGCCGACATGCAGGCCCTCGCCGACAGGGAAGGGGCCCAATTCAGGATCGCTGCCTGGGATTACCGGTTTTACGCCGAGCGTGTCCGCAGGGCGAAGCACGCCCTCGACGAGAACGAGATCACGCCCTATCTGCAACTGGAGAACCTGCGTGAGGGGATGTTCTTCACGGCCCAGAAACTCTTCGGGCTGACGTTCCGGGCTGTCGATCCACGGGACGTGCCCGTCTACCATCCGGACGTGCGGGTGTGGGGAGTTTACGACGCCGCTGGGTCGGTGCTGGGACTGTGGTACTTCGATCCCTTTGCACGGCAGGGCAAGCAGTCGGGCGCCTGGATGAGCGGCTACCGGTCACAGGAGCGTTTCGACGGTGGCGTCCCGGCGATCGTCTCCAACACCTGCAACTTCGCGAAGCCCCCGGCCGGGGAACCGGTGCTTATCAGCTGGGATGACGCCACCACGCTGTTTCACGAGTTTGGCCACGCCTTGCACGGCCTCTGCTCCCGCGTGGACTACCCCTCGGTCTCCGGCACGAACGTGGCCCGCGACTACGTCGAATTTCCCTCGCAGTTGTTGGAGCACTGGCTTTCGACGCCCGAGGTGCTCAACCGCTTCAGCCTGCACCACGAGACCGGCCGCCCGATTCCAGAGGAACTCGTCGCCAAGATCGCGAGCACCGCCACCTTCAATGCGGGCTTCAAGACGGTCGAGTTTCTCGCCAGTGCATTGATCGACATGAAGCTTCATCTGGCGGACGCCGAACAGATCGACGCGGCAGGTTTCGAACGCGACACGCTGCGCAGCCTCGGCATGCCGGATGAGATCGTGATGCGTCATCGCACGCCACAGTTCGGCCATATTTTTTCCGGCGACGGCTACTCGGCCGGCTACTACAGCTACCTCTGGGCCGACACGTTGACGGCCGACGCCTGGGAGGCGTTCATGGAGGCGGGTGGCCCATGGGACGAGGCGGTGGCCCGGCGGCTCCACGACCATGTGTTCAGTGTCGGCAACACGGTCGATCCGGCCGACGGCTACCGGGCCTTTCGGGGCTGCGATGCCGGCATCGGGCCGCTCATGCGAAAACGCGGCTTCCCCGTCTGAGCTCTTGGAATGGTGCCGGGGGAAGGCCGGCCGCATTCGGCTTGGACGAGCCGGGATCGGCTGAAGCTCGAAAAAGCGTTGGAATTTCGCCCTGACAGGGACTGCACCGCCAACACGCCCCACGGCGAAAGTCCCCGCGAAGGAGACTTCTGCCGGCCCGGCGGCGGGATTAGGATTTCGCCCCGCCCAATCCTGCCTCGCGATCGTGAGAAATTGATGAGCAATCAGACTAGTGGTCGCTGCCCATCGAAAGGCGGCATCCGCGCCGGGCAGCGAGAACGTTACCATCCAAGGGCCGCCGAGATCACACAGGCCTCAGGGGAAACCGAGCATGACAGAATCCCAGCCCAAGCTCTTCGTCCTCGACACCAACGTCATTCTCCACGACTGCGGCTGCATCCGCAATTTCGAGGAGAACGACATCGCGATTCCGATCACGGTGCTTGAGGAACTCGACCAGTTCAAACGCGGCAACGAGGATATTCACTTCCAGGCCCGCGAGTTTCTCCGCCGCCTCGACGCGCTCACCGGCGACGTGCTCTCGGCCGCCGGCAGCCCGCTGGGGCAGGGGCTGGGGTCGATCCGCGTGGTGCTGGGCGGGGGCAATGACAGCCGGCTACATGAGTCTTTCCTACAAGACACTCCGGACCACCGGATTCTGCTGGCGACCCTCAGTCTCCAGCAGCAGTCGCTGCCGCGCCCCGTGATCCTTGTGTCGAAAGACACGAATCTGCGGATGAAGGCGAAGTCGCTCGGTTTGCGTGCCCAGGATTACACCTCCGACAAGGTCCAGGGATTCGACACGCTGTATACCGGTAAGCGGGTCATCGAGGGCGTTTCCTCCGAGGCCATCACCCGGCTCTATGCCCAGGGCGGCCGGCTGCCTGCCGCCGAACTGCCGATCGACGAGCCGCCACGGGCCAACGAAAACTTCGTGCTGCGCAACGGCAGCAAGTCGGCGCTCGCGACCTACCGACGGGCCGATGCGACGTTCGTTCGCATCGAGAAGCAGACCTGCTACGGCATCAGCCCCCGCAACGCCGAGCAGTCGTTCGCCCTGCAGGCGCTGATGGACGACGACATCAAGCTCGTCACGCTCTCCGGAACCGCCGGCACCGGGAAGACGCTCTTGGCACTGGCCGCCGCCCTCGAATGCCGGCAGCGATACCGGCAGATCATGCTGGCCCGTCCGGTCGTGCCGCTCTCCAATCGGGATCTCGGTTTCCTGCCGGGGGACATCGGCGACAAACTCGATCCCTACATGCAGCCGCTCTACGATAATCTCACCGTCATCCGCCACCAGTGCGGCGAGGATACTCAGGCCGCTCACCGAATTCTCGAGATGCGGGAGTCGGAGAAGCTGATGATCACACCGCTGGCCTACATCCGCGGCCGCTCACTGCAGCGGATGTTCTTCATCATCGACGAGGCACAGAATCTCACGCCCCACGAGGTGAAGACGATCATCACCCGCGCCGGCGAGGGGACGAAGATCGTCTTCACGGGAGACGTGGCCCAGATCGACCAGCCCTATCTCGACGCCCTCTCCAACGGCTTGAGTTACCTGATCCACCGCATGATGGGCCAACCGCTCTACGCCCATGTGACGCTGGAAAAAGGGGAGCGGTCGGCGCTGGCCGATCTGGCGAGCGAACTCCTGTAGCCAGTGATGACCTCAGCGACTGCGGGCCAGCAGCCACCAGCCGACGGCGATCTGGATCAGCAGGGTGGCAAGGCCGGCCCGCGGCAGCCCCGAGGCAGCGAGCATCACGCCGAACAGCAGGCTGGCGACGAATCCTGAGAGCTTCGTGCCGACCTGCATCAGGCCGAACGTTGACCCAAACCGGCCCTGGGGCGCCAGGCCTGCAACCGTTGCGCGGATCACGCTCTGCACCCCGCCGAGCACCAGCGCCAGGAGCACTGCCAGCCAGTGGAGATGAGTGGGGGTCTGCACCAGACAGGCCAGCGCCAAGACCGCGATCCAGCCAGCAAGACACACGACAAGCGCCCCGTGCCGACTCCATCGCGATGACAGCCAGCCGATGAGAAGTGCACCGGGCAGCGCGACCGCCTGCACGAGCAGCACCAGCCGCACGAGCGCCGGGCCGTCGAGATGAAATTCCTCGAGGGCCACACTCGAAAACTGCGCGATCGCCGTCTGCACCGCTCCCAGCACGAGCACGCACCCCAGCAGCACGCGGCCCAGCGAGCGGCCAGTATCATCCGGCGCACCGCCGGTGGTCTCGACGCTGCCAGTCGCTCCCGCCAACGACCGCGCGAAGGCGACCAGTTCGCCGACCGAAGAAGCGGCGTGCACCTCCGGTTCGTCGCCCACGGCCTGCCCGTCACCCCCAAACCGTGCCCAGACACTCGGCAGCGAGAACAACAGCCACCAGCAGCCCGTGAAGACAAACGCCGCCCGCAGGGCTTCAGCCGTGGTCAGCCCCAATCGATCGTGGGCCGCCACGATCGTCGTGACGATCAACAGCGCGGCTGCGCCCCCCGCGTAGCCCGCGGCAAAGCCGCCGGCAGAGAGCCGATCAGCTGACCTGCCCGAAGCGATCCGGGGCAGGAGGCTGCCGGTGAAGATCGCCGCCATGTCGAAGCCGACGGCGGCAACCACAATGCTGGCCGCCACCGCGAGCCGTGCCGTGGGCGGCGCGGCGCCGAGCAGGACGAGCGCCAGGCTGCCTGCAACTACGCTCGCCAGCAGGGCCGTTTTGTGCCTGCGGGTGCGGTCGGCCCAGGCCGATAGAAATGGAGCCGCCATCGCGGAGAAGAGCATCGCCACCGCCAGCGTCCACGCCCAGACGACTCCCCCCGATAGGCCCCACGCCCTGTCGGCAAACACGACCCGCTCGACATAGGCCACGATGAGCGTGATCTGCACCGTCGAGAATGCGCTGGCTGCCCAGTCGAGCATCACCCAGGCCAGGGCGGCGTATCGCGACGGGGCCGCGGAGTGTGGGGCGTGATCGCGGGGGTTGCCGTCCATTGAAAAGACCAGAATTGAAAAGACCCAGACAAAAACCCGGGACGGAGTCACGCTGTCTGTGGGACAAGCCACTCGTGGCAGTCGCGTTCGGCAGGCTTATGACGGAGCCAACATTTGGGCAAGTTAAAAACTCGTCCCCACAAGGAAGCCTGGGCACGTTCAGAACTCGCCCCCCACAATCATTCTCGGCACGGTGAACACTCGCCGGCGTGGGCGAATCTGAACCGTATACGTTACCCGTAGAGGTCGATCGCCTGAACGATCTCGTCGAGACGGTTGCTGACGCTCACGGCTCGGTTGGCAAAGCTCGCCCGGCTCACGCCCCGGCTGCCGAGCACGTCGTTGAAGAGGTTCTGGTCGGTGGTGTGATAGGCCACGGTCGCCGTCGGGTCTTTCAGTTGGTGGCCCGTGAGGATGCAGACCACGCGTTCATCCCGGCCGATCACCCCTTCAGCCACGAGTTGACGGGCTCCGGCGACGCTGGCGGCGCTTGCCGGCTCACAGCCCAAGCCGCCGGCGCCCACCTGCGCCTTGGCATCGAGAATCTCCTGCTCCGACACCTCGCGGACCACGCCGTCGCAGACCTCAAGCGCCCGCAGGCACTTGTTGAGGTTCACGGGACGGTTGATCTCGATGGCACTGGCGATCGTGTCGGCCCGCTTGTTGTCACGGTCGAGTTCGTCGTAGTAATGACAGGCCGGCGAGAGATCGGCCCGGCCGCCCTCCCAGCGGAGGCCGCGATTGTGGTAGAGCTCGTAGAGCGTGTTGGCGCCGGCCGCGTTGATCACGGCGAGTCGCGGCACGCGGTCGATCAGCCCGAGCTTGCGAAGTTCCGCGAAGGCCTTGCCGAAGGCGCTCGAGTTGCCGAGGTTGCCGCCGGGCACGACGATCCAGTCGGGCACCTCCCAGCCCATCGACTCGAGAACCCGGTACATGATCGTCTTTTGTCCCTCGAGCCGGAACGGGTTGACGCTGTTGACCAGGTAGATGCCGAGTTTGCCCGCCACTTCCTTCACCCGGGCCATGGCGTCGTCGAAGTCTCCGGCGATCTGGATCGTCAGTGCACCGTAGTCGAGTGCCTGCGAGAGCTTGCCGTAAGAAATCTTGCCCGAGCCGATGAAGATGATGCCTCGCATCAGGCGGGTGACAGCGCAATAGACGGCCAGCGACGCGCTCGTGTTGCCCGTCGAGGCACAGGCGGCACGACGGGCTCCGATCATGCGGGCGTGCGTGAAGGCCGCCGACATGCCGTTGTCTTTGAATGAGCCGGAGGGATTCAGGCCTTCGTATTCAAGGAACAGCCGGCCCGGATTCATGCCGATGTAGCTGCCCACGCCATCGGAGGCGGCCAGCAGCGTCTGCCCCTCGCCGATCGTCACGACCGATTCCCGCGGCGCAAAGGGGAGCAGTTCGTGGAACCGCCAGACACCGCTGTAGGCGAGCGGATCGCTGCGACGCATCCACTTCCGCTCGAACACCTCGAACGACGTGGGCGGACGGATCCGCTCCCAGTCATATTCAACGTCGAGCAAGTTGCCGCAGGATGGGCAGGCAGTCAGTACCTCATCGACCGAAAACGTGGCGGCACAGGCAGGCGAAATGCACTGCTGAAACGCGAGATCGGTGCGGGCGGCGACGGTCACTGCGTGAAACTTTCTGCACAGGACAGGACGGGATCAGGACGGGAGCGGTGCGAGCATCGAACGTAAGCCTAGGCAATTTGTCGGCTTGGGCATGCCGGCGGCTGTGGAAAGAGTTTCTTCGACCGTTCGGAAGGGACGGCGGAGACAGAACCCCCAGAGCCTAGGTCAAGGTTTTCCGGCCAGCAAGAGTTTTCGGGTGAACGGGAGTTTTTCAGGGGCAATTGGACTGCGAGACGCAGCAGACCAGGGCGTCGCAGACAGGAGCGTGCGGCCGGGGAGCCCTCTCCGGCCTGCCAGTTTGACAGCCCCCCCGCACGTTGGTAGTGTACAGGGCTGAAAAGTTCGGAACTCCGGGCCCATCCCGGAGTCAACGCTGTAGGCGGCGACGGACGGTTCGACTGAACAGACAGCGGGGAATACCCTCATGAAAGCGGCTGAAACCAAGGCGTTCAAGGCAGCTCTCCAGGCCATGCGGGCCAGGTTGCGTGGGGATGTCACGACAATGGCCGACGCGGCCCTGCGAAAAACGCGTTCGGAGTCGAGCGGCGATCTCTCCAGCATGCCGATTCACATGGCCGACATCGGCTCCGATGCCTACGAGCAGGAATTCACGCTCGCACTCATGGCTACCGAGGAAGACACGCTCGGCCTCGTTGAGCAGGCTCTCGAGCGGATTCGCGGCCGACGCTACGGCATCTGCGAGGAGTGCGACGGTGTGATTGCCAAGAAACGTCTTGAGGCAATTCCGTTTGCTCCCACCTGCATCCGCTGCGCCGAGAAACTGGAGAATGGCGGCATCAGCAGTGGCTCGGCTGGACGGCCGCGTCAGCCACGCTGACCATCACGTTTGCCTCCATACATCCACCGACTGGCCCCTACCGACCGGCCTTCACCGAACGGGCCCAACGACCGGCTGCCATGACCTATAACCGCGGCTGGTTCACGTTTGTCGCTCTCGCGGCCCTGTCTGCGGTGGTTGATCTGGCGACGAAGTCCTACATCTTCAACAGGCTCGGCATGCCCGGTGAGCAACGCGGCATCGTGCTGGTGCCGGGGATGCTGTCGCTTGAGACGAATCTCAATGAGGGTGCGCTCTTCGGCATGGGGCAGGGGCTGGGGGCGGTCTTTGCCGCGGTCTCGCTCTGTGCCATCGCCGGCATTGTGGCCATGGTGTGGCGTCCGGAAACGCGGGCCGACCTTTGGCTCCTCGTCTCGCTCTCCCTGATCACCGGCGGCATTATTGGCAACCTCTACGACCGACTCGGACTGCCTGGCCTCGACTGGCACGCCCCGCTGGAGCGGCGAGGCGAGGCGGTGCTGGCGGTCCGCGACTGGATTCACTTCAAGCTCGACGGGATCATCGACTGGCCGATCTTCAACCTGGCTGATTCCTGGCTGGTCATCGGGGCCGGCCTCCTCTTGCTTCTCTCGATGCGTCCACAGCAGAACGTGGTGGAGGCCCCTCCCACATGACCACCGCGACGCTCCATCCGCTGCTTGCCGAGAGTGTCTTCCAGCGGCTCACGACGGCCCTCGCCGCGGTGCGGCAGGCGGCGCCGGCAACACTCCGTTGGTTCAATGCCGCCGATCTCGCCGTTATCGAAAAGGATGACCGCTCGCCCGTCACCGAGGCGGACCGCACCGCCGAAGCAATGCTCCGCAGCCAACTGTTGGCTGCCTTTCCGCAGGACGCATTCCTCGGCGAGGAGACCGGCATGGCGGCTGGCACGTCGGGCTTTGAGTGGGTGGTCGATCCGATCGACGGCACCAAGTCGTTCATCCGCGGCGTGCCGCTCTACGCGACGCTCGTGGGCTGTCGGCATGAGGGGCGGGGGGTGCTCGGCGTGATTGCGATCCCCGCGCTCGATGAACTGGTCTACGCCAGCCTTGGGGGAGGTGCCTGGCACGTCGTCGGTGGGGCCGAACCGGTGCCGGCCCGCGTGTCCACCCGGAGCCGGCTGTCGGAAGCGCTGCTCTGCACGAGCGACTTCACGTCGTTTCACCGCCGAAACGATGGCCTGACGCGGGGCCGGGAGGCCCGCCGTCAGCTCGAGGAGGCCTGCCTCCTGACGCGAACCTGGGGCGACGGCTATGGCTATCTCCTCGTCGCCACCGGCCGTGCGGAGGTGATGATCGACCCGATCATGAATCCTTGGGATGCCGCGGCGGTTGAGACCGTTGTCACCGAGGCGGGCGGCAGGTTCACTGACTGGGAGGGCCGAGCCCGGATCGATTCCGGCGACGGAGTGGCCACCAACGGCCTCGTGCATGAGGAATTACTGCGGCTTCTTCCCGGCAGCGTTGACTCTCGGACACGTTAAAAACGTGCCGCCACGATGGGAGGGGAGGCGAGCCGGGATCGGCTGAAGCTCGACGAGCGTTGGAATTTCGCCCTGACAGGGACTGCACCGCCAACACGCCCCACGGCGAAAGTCCCCGCGAAGGAGACTTCTGCCGGCCCGGCGGCGGCACAGGCGGCAGAACAGGCGGTGGTGCGAGAGGCAGCGTCAACTCCCGGACAAGTTAAAAACGTGCCGCCACGATGGGAGGGGAGGCGAGCCGGGATCGGCTGAAGCTCGAAAAAGCGTTGGAATTTCGCCCTGAAGAGGACTGCACTGCCAACACGCCTCACGGCGAAAGTCCCCGCGAAGGAGACTTCTGCCGGCCCGGCGGCGGGATGGGCGGCGGTGCGAGAGGCAGCGTCAACTCCCGGACAAGTTGAAAACTTGCCGCCACGATGGGGCGGGGGGAACTGGTGTGAGGGGCAGCGTCAACTTCCGGACAGGTTAAAAACGTGCTGCCACGAGGGACCATTTTAAGGACAACTCGAGTCGTTCCACCGCCTCATCTTGCGGAAAATGGCCAAATGGCTATCCTCTGACGTTCCGTTCCCCATTCCGTCCTTCTTCCTACGAGTTGTTCCTGTGGCACGTTCCTGTCAGGTCTGCGGCAAGGGTTTTTCCGTCGGCAACCAGGTCACTATTCGCGGCAAGGCGAAGTACCTCGGTGGCGTCGGTACCAAGGTAACTGGCATCACACGCCGGAAATTCAAGCCTAATCTGCAGCGACTTCGGGTCACGATCGGAAAAGGTACCAATACGTCGTTGCTCGTCTGCACGCAGTGCATCAAGGGCGGCAAAGTGACAAAACTCGTCCGCCAGAAGCCGTTCCGTCTCCCGACCGTTGAGAAGTCGAAGACCGTCGCCGAAGAGGCAGTGCCGTCGGGTCCGCGGGCTCGGCCCTGATCGAGGAATCCTGCAACACGAGGAATTCTGGAACAATCGGTTCGTCTCGGGATCGGACCGACGCTTCAACGTGCTCCTGTCGATTCCTTCCGATCTGCCTTCCGATCTGATCGGCCACCACAAGAAATCCGAGCGAAAGCGTGAGCACGCCCCAACAATCGCTGACGGCCAAGGACGTCGCAAAAGTTGGCCTCCTCGCGCGGCTCGCACTCTCCGATTCCGAACTCGAGCGGATGACGGGCGAACTCTCCAAGATCGTCGGCTTCGTATCGATGCTGGGTGAACTCGACACGTCCGACGTCGAACCGCTGGCCCATCCTCTCGACACGCAAAACGTTTTCCGGGACGACGTGCCCGCCGCCTCGCTCTCCACGGCCGAGGCCCTGCAGTCGGCGCCTCGGCACGATGGTGCATGTTTTCTCGTGCCGGCCGTGCTGGGCGATTCAGGAGCGGCGTAACCGTCAACCCTCCGCCGGCCACCCTCTGCCGGCCAGAGCTTTTTTCGCCGATCTTCTTCAACCACGCCCGATCGACTCCGCTTCATGCAACCACTCGACCTTTCCGCAGTTGATCTCGTGGCCGCCCTGCGGCAGGGCGACATCACAGCCGTGCAGTGCACGTCGGCCTTCCTCGACCGGATCGAGGCGACCAACGGCACGATCAACGCTTTTCTTGCGGTCGACCGCGAAGGGGCACTCGCCAGGGCGACCGACATCGATGCCCGACGAAAGGCGGGGAAGCCGCTGGGGCCGCTCGCCGGCCTGCCGATCGCACTGAAGGACGTGCTGTGTACGTCCGACATGCCCACCACCTGCGCATCGAAGATGCTGCAGGGCTTCCGGCCACCCTACGACGCCGACGTGGTCACCCGGTTGCGGATGGCCGACGCCGTCTTCGTGGGTAAGACCAACATGGACGAGTTCGCCATGGGCGGATCGAACGAAAACTCGGCGTTCGGACCAGTCCGTAACCCGTGGGATCTGTCGCGGGCCCCGGGTGGCTCGAGCGGCGGCTCGGCGGCCTGCGTGGCGGCCGACATGGCTCCTGTCGCGATCGGCTCCGATACCGGGGGCTCGATCAGGCAGCCTGCCGGACTCTGCGGGATCACCGGACTCAAGCCTACGTACGGCCGTGTCAGCCGCCGTGGCCTGATCGCCTTTGCATCGAGTCTCGACCAGATCGGCCCGATGGCCCGCAGTGCCGCTGACTGCGCCCTGATCATGGAGACGATCGCAGGCCACGATCCGGGCGACTCCACGTCGCTCTCCGTCGACGTGCCGCGGTATACCGACCTGCTCGACAAGCCGCTGGCCGGCGTCCGGATCGGTCGTGTTCCAGAGCACTATGCCGAGGGACTCGATCCGGAGGTGGCAAAGGGCGTGGAGGAGGCATTTGCCGTGCTCAAGGCGGCCGGTGCCACGGTCCACGATGTGAAGCTGCCGCATGCGAAGTATGGCATCCCCACCTACTACCTGATCGCGCCCTGCGAGGCATCGAGCAATCTCGCCCGCTATGACGGAGCCCACTATGGACATCGGGCCGAGCCCGGGAAGGGACATCGGGCCGAGCCCGGGAAGGGCCATGCCACAAAAGGCGCCGGCTTCGAATCGCCGCTCGTCGAAATGTATTGCCGCAGTCGGGCCGAGGGCTTCGGACCCGAAGTGAAGCGGCGGATCATGCTCGGTACCTACGCCCTCTCGTCCGGCTACTACGACGCCTACTACGCCAAGGCGCTGCGGGTCAGGCGGCTGATCCGGCAGGACTATCTCGACGCCTTCCAAACAGTCGACCTGATCGGCGGTCCGGTCTCGGCCACGCCAGCGTTCAAGCTCGGTGAAAAGACCGACGACCCGCTGGCGATGTATTTGGTCGACCTCTACACGGTCGGCACGAATCTCGCGGGCGTGGGGGGCATCTCGTTTCCCTGCGGATTCACGAAGTCGGGGCTGCCGATCGGGTTTCAGCTCCAGTCGCCGCCACTCGCCGAACCGCTGCTGCTGCAGGCGGCCGACCGTTTCCAACGGCTGACCGACTGGCATCGCCGCCGACCCAAGGCGATCGGGGAGGCCAAGGCATGAGCACTGTCACCCCCTTCACAACGATCATCGGCCTGGAAGTGCACGTGCAACTGATGACCCGCACGAAGCTTTTCTGCGGCTGTTCGACGCGGTTTGGCGCGGCACCAAACACCCAGGTCTGTCCGACCTGCATCGGTCTGCCCGGATCGCTGCCGGTGATGAACCGGCAGGCGTTCGACCTGGCCCTGAGGTCGGCCCTGGCCCTCGAGTGCCGCATCGCCCCGTTCACGAAGTGGGACCGCAAAAACTACTTCTATCCCGACCTTCCCAAGGGCTATCAGATCAGCCAGTTCGACCTGCCGTTTTCGAGTGACGGATCGCTCGCGGTGGTCGATCCGAAGGGGGCCTTCGAGCCGCGCCGCGTGGGCATCGTTCGCGTGCACCTCGAAGAGGACGCCGGCAAGAGCATGCACGACGAGGCAGCCGGCACGGGCGACACCCGCATCGACTTGAACCGCGCCGGCACGCCCCTCTGCGAGATCGTGACGCAACCCGACCTCCGCAGCCCGCAGGAGGCGCGGGCCTGGCTCAACGAGCTGAAACTCCTGCTTGTCTATCTCGGGGTCAGCGACTGCAATATGCAGGAGGGGAGCCTCCGCGTCGACGCGAACGTCAACCTGCATATTCCGCAGGCCGATGGCCGCGTCGCCAAGACGCCGATTGTCGAGATCAAGAACATGAACAGTTTTCGATCGGTCGAACGGGCACTCGTCTACGAAACCGCCCGACAGTGGGAGGAGTGGCAGGCGACGAAGGTCGAGATGGGTAAGACTCCGAAGCAGACCCGTGGCTGGGACGATCCCGCCGGTATCACGCGGGCCCAGCGGCAGAAGGAGGAGTCGAGCGACTACCGCTATTTTCCGGAGCCCGACCTCGTGCCGGTGACGGTGACTGAACAGCAGATCGCTTCGATCCGCGGGAAAATGGGGGTTCCGCCCGTGTCCCTCCGCAAGACGCTCGCCGACACGTGGAAGATCTCGCCTTACGATGCCGACGTGCTCGTGAACCAGGGCCCCGAACTGGTCGATTACTTCGAGGATCTCGCCACCCGCGTGGGCGAGGGCAAGGTGGCCAGCAACTGGATGCAGCAGGACGTGCTTCGCGTGCTGAACGAGACCAATGGCACCGTCGCCACCTTTCCGGTCCGGCCCGCGGGCCTGGCCGATCTGATCGGCCGCGTGGTGAAGGGCGACTTCGATACCAGCCGCGGCCGCGAGATCTTCGCGGAGATGGTGACGAGTGGCCGGTCGGTCGACGATGTGGTGGCGAGCCTGGGCATCTCGGCCGTCAGCGACGATGACGTGATCGCGCTCTGCCGGGAGTTGCTCGCCGCCAACCCGAAGATCGTGGCCGACGTGAAGAGTGGCAAGGAGCAGGCCGCCGCCGGCCTGATCGGACAGGCGAAGAAAAAGAATGCCAACGTCAACCCGGGGAAGGTGCGTGCCGTCTGCCTGGACCTGATCCGCGGGATGGAGTAACGGCCGCCGCGGGCAGCGTTGCAGAGGTTAGAGGACGGCAAGCGGCATGAATCGCGTCGTCACGCTCACCACCGACTTCGGCTCCGGGAGCGGGTATGTAGCCGAACTCAAGGGCCGGCTGCTCCATGCAAGGACTGCGTTCACGCTCGTCGACATCTCCCACGACGTGCCGCCGCACGACATCCGCGCCGCGGCGTGGCTGGTGGGGCAGGGCTGCCCGGCGTTTCCATCCGGCACGCTCCATATCGTGGTCGTCGATCCCGGCGTCGGCACCGCCCGCGGTCTTGTCTGGGCCCGGCTGGGCACTCCCGAATCGCACCAGGAATTTCTCTGCCCCGACAACGGCGTGCTCTCGCTCGCGCTTCAGCGGCTGCCGCTGATGGCGGCCCGCCGGCTGCACGTGCCGCCTGATGCCGCGGCAACGTTCCATGGCCGCGACGTGCTCGCGCCGGCGGCGGTGCGGCTCCTGGAGGGACTCGATCCGGATTTCCTGGGCGATCCGCTCGCCACACTCGCAGGGCTGCCGTTGCCCATGCCGCAGGAAACGCCGACGGGCATCCACGGTGAAATCATCCACATCGACGCCTTCGGCAATCTGGTGACAAACCTCCCAACCTCGCTCCTGCCGCAACTTCAAGCCGCCGGCCGGCTCCGCATCGGCCAGCACGAGATCACGGCCATCGTGCGGACCTACGGCGAAGCGGTCCCGGGCACGGCCGTGGTGCTCGTCGGCTCCCAGGGCTTCATCGAGGCGGCGATCGTGGAGGGCCGTGCCAACGAACGGTTCAACGCCCGCATTGGCACACCGGTTTTTCTTGGCCGAGCGGCCGGCAGTCGCTGACCCCGGCCCACGGAGCCGCCGTCGCTTCCACGCGAGCACGCCGCACAGGCTGCCACACGATCGGGCTCACTTCCCAGGCGGTCGACGAACGGCTACCGCGACTGCTGGAGCAACTGCTGCACGAACTGCAACCGCACACCCTGCACGCTGTCGTACCGCCGCTGCATGTCTGCGAGCTGCGCCGGCGTCGGCGGCGTGCCGTAGAGCTGCCGAAACACCTCGGCAACGTAGACATCACGGCTGGACCGCTGCCGCTCAAAATATTCTGAACTGCTCAGAATGCCCGCCTGCACGTCGGCGAGTGACTTGCCCTGCTGCAGGTCAGCCAGCCAGACCTCCGTTTCGTAGGGCCGCGGCGGGCGGCCGAGATAGGTCTGGATCCATTGCTGAATCTGGGCACTCGGCACGACCGAGACCGCCGTCGGTGGCGCAGCCGCCTGCACAAGCGCGAGATCGACACGCTGTTCTCGGTCGAGCGCCGCCAGCGGCACCGGCGTGGCCGTCTGCAATAGCAGGCGACCACCATCCTCCACGCGGGCATCGACCGCGTAGCGATGCCCCGCGGTGGGCACCGGCGGATCGAGCCGATAGGAGACGGGAAAGCCCCGCGCCGCCGGCAGTTGGCCTTGGGTCAGGGCGACGTCCCGCCATTGCGGCTCGGTGACGTCGAGCAACCGAACCGTGATAACGGCGGTCGACGGCACCTGCAGCCCCTGCGGTGCATTGAGCACGCCGCTGATCGCCCGCGACGCCGTGCCGAACTGTGCGGGAATGGTCGCGAGAGCTCCGGTTCGACCGTTGCGCACCAGAAGCGGCACCTGACCGGATGCATTCAGGTGTCTGGCCACCTCGTCCCCGACGTCGTAGAGCCGGTCTCCAACCATCCCGACCTGATAGCCAGCGACGTTGATGATCGTGTCGCCCGCCTGCAGGCCCGAGGCCTGGGCCACCGAGCCTGGATTCACATTGACCACCTCGACACCGTTGGCCGTGTTGCGTGCCATGATGCCCAGCGGAAGCGGCGCGGGCCGTGGAACAGCGGGAGCAGTGGGAACAGCGGCGGCAGAGGAGTACCCCGCGACGACACTACCGGCATCTCGCGTGCGGACGTCCTGCGCCATCGATCGCGCCGGGCCCGTTCCCAAGCCAACCGAGGTGAGGCAGGCGAGCGCGACAACCGGCCGCATACGGGCCAATCGGAACCCAACGAACGACGAACAACGATCACCGATGGAAGTCATATGTGAAACATAAGCTCCTGTTGAGCCTGGAAGAGTCTGTTCATCCCGATCCCGTCGCTTACGCTCAGGGCTTCTATTCCCATCCCGTCGCTTACGCTCAGGGCTTCTATTCCCATCCCGTCGCTTACGCTCAGGGCTTCTATTCCCATCCCGTCGCTTACGCTCAGGGCTTCTATTCCGATCCCGTCGCTTACGCTTAGGGCTTCTATTCCCATCCCGTCGCTTACGCTCAGGGCTTCTATTCCCATCCCGTCGCTTACGCTCAGGGCTTCTATTCCCATCCCGTCGCTTACGCTCAGGGCTTCTATTCCCATCCCGTCGCTTACGCTTAGGGCTTCTATTCCCATCCCGTCGCTTACGCTCAGGGCTTCTATTCCCATCCCGTCGCTTACGCTCAGGGCTTCTACTGGCTCCCACTACCTCGCCATCGACCACCCGAGCAGCTCTTTCTGGGCATGGATCTCACCACGCGACAGCGGCAGCAGACCATCTTTGGCCACATCCAACTGCCCCGAGTAGCTGAGCACATACTCAAGAAATTCCCTCAGTTCAGCTGCCATCTCCCCCTCGGGGGGAATGGCCACTGCGAGGAACAGCGGCCGGCAGTCGGGGCTGCGATCCGATCCCACCACGGCATCGGCCAGGGCCGCCGCCTGGGGAGTGATCAGCACCGGCAGACGCTTCACGTCGGGCCGATTGGCATGCTCCTCGCCGACGAGCCCGAGGCCGCCGCGGTCCGCAGCCACGGCCTCGGCCAACTCGGCCCCGGCCTTGTGCTCGATCATCGTGAGTTGACACGGCACCGCGCCGGTGAGCATCCGATCGATGTGCCAACGTGTTCCAGACGTCAGCCCTCGGCCGTGTACCCGGATGGGCACGTCGCTCCAGGATGTGTCTCCATTGAGACGGTCCCAGTGCGTCGCTGCCAGCGACTCGGGCGTTACGCTACCGCTTTTTACTGCTGCCTGCAGGATGCCGGTCTCGGGAGACCAGATGAGTTCGCGAACGGGATTGGACGGGTGCACGATCCAGACCAACCGCTCGAAGCCGGCGACCACGACCGCAAGCCTGCTCTTATGCCCCTGGCTCCAGGCCGCCTTCTCTGCGTCGCTGACAGGCCGGCTCAGCAGGGCCATGTCGGCCTTCCCCTCGGCGAGCGCCTTCCAGCCCACCTCGGAGCCGGCAGTCTCGATCGAGCACCTTGCCTGCGGGTGGATCCGTTGAAACCCCTGCACCCAGTGGGCGGCCGCCTGTTGGAGCGTTGTCGATCCCACCAGCCGGATCGCCCCCTGCGTGCTGGCCCGCGGCTGGTAGGGGAGGGTGACCAATTCAGCCAAAGGATTGGTCGCCGGCACCGACGGCGGGGCATCTGCCGCCCCGGCCAGCCCGGCGGAGCATACTCCGCCGACAAGGAGCAGACCGGCAAACACCCTCGTAAACACCCCTGCCACCGGCCAGGAATGGCCTGCCATCGTGTCTGTCATGCCAACGGTCTCCCTCAGTGAGCGGCTGCCAACGTCGGGAGTTTAGGAAATCCCGTCGGTCTCCGGGAAGCTCAATTCCCCCGGCTCAATCCGCCGCCGTGGATCGCTGGAACCACCATGGACCGCCCCTGGTCCTCGGCCTGCCGCGGCCTATTGCACGACCGACTTGCTGCCTTCGGTGGAACCGCCGATCGGGGCCCCCTCGGGCATGGGCCGGCAGGCCGCGGGGATGCCCTGGCGGTGCAACTCCTCGCGGACCTTGCGGTAGACGTCGAAGCTGTCGGGATAGCACCAGAGCGTGACGGTTGTCTCGGGCGTCACCGCCGCCAGAATCAGGCGAAACTTCGAGTGGGGCGAAAGCGCCTCGTCAGAGGTCTCCCCGGTGCCCGTGCCGACCGGCCGAACCACCCACTCTCGCGACCGGATCAGCACCTGCCCCCGTGACTGGTCCACCTTCGCCTCGATGACGTAATCGAGCGAAAACCCCTGCACAGGGCCGACCGACTCGATCCGCGAAGCCATCTCGGCAAGCGAGCCGGAATGCCGCCGCGTCTGCGACTTCGCCAGTTCGAAGAGGTCCTCGATCGGTATGAACGCGATCCGCCCCTCGCCCAGCCGGAAGTGAATCTCTTCGCCGTTGACGGTGCGGCCCACCGGCGTCGGATAGGCCAGCACCTCCTTCGTCGTGGCCGGCACGTGCGAGAGCCCCTCGGCCTCGAGCTTGCAGCGTTCGACCTCCGCTTCCAGTTCCTTGCGCCGTGCCGCCGACTCTGCCGCCTTCACCTTCACGACGTCCGTCTCCTGCTTGACTCGCTCGACCTCCAGCGTGGCGGCCGAGACCGCCGTGGCGAGTTGCAATCGCGCCTCGCCCGCGAAGGCGGCGGCCGTCGCCACCGTGCGCCCCTGGACGGCCAACTCGTGAACGTCGCTCTCCGCGAGGGCGACCTGCTGATCGAGCAGCTCCACTTCTTTTTCAAGGCCCTGCACACGCGAGGACGTGGCTGGCGGTGCGGTGAGAATGAT
>Ga0247836_1004357_pt1 | contig 17762 bp, 11 predicted proteins | sample LaCruzMarch2015__4_FD_187116 | JGI IMG/M metagenome (GOLD analysis project Ga0247836, IMG submission 187116) | Freshwater microbial communities from meromictic Lake La Cruz, Castile-La Mancha, Spain - LaCruzMarch2015_14m | ecosystem: Environmental > Aquatic > Freshwater > Lake | place: Spain... | reverse complement strand
CAGTTACGAATACCGCCTAAACAATTGGTCTTATGGCGGCGAAATCGGACTGATTCATACCAACCTTTTAGTAAATCTGAGAGGGTCTAAAAATACTGACCCAAGAAATATCTATGTAAAAGAGTATTTAAAACAAGGTACTTCGTATAGTTTAAATCTAAAATATCATTTCAAAGAAAAAGCCAATTCGTTTTATGTTGATGGGCATATACGATTGATGAAAGTAGGACTCTCCCCTGATAGTCCAAGAGCGATTATTAATGTTTTTGCATCTGACCGTTTGAGTGAAATTGAAGATAAATTAGATAATAATCCAATCTTAAACCGATTGCTCGGAGGAAAAGAGTTTTTAGATGAAACATCAATGAAGCCAAGTATTTCATTAATGATGTTCGGATTGAGTTTAGGACGCCGATTTAAACTTTCAAAAAAGTTGTTATTTGAGCCACAACTTATTTTCGATTATAAAATTAATCAATCAGCAAAGCTCGATTTTAATTCAAATAGACCACAGATTGATAATATTTTAACTAATCAGATTTCACCCATTATTTCAAATGCCATCAAATCTCAAAATACTTTCAATGTCTTGCCATCTATTTGCTTTGGATTCAAATATGAATTACGAAGTAAATAAACTATTTTGCCCGCTTCAGTTGGTTTTATGCCCGTTTCAGAATATCTCGTTTCTTGGAGCAAACGTATTTTTGTTTTTAGGTTAGCTTTTTCATGGTTAGTAATAAGTTAATAGGCTTACTATTTCTCTGGTTGAAGCTTGATTCTTGTTAAGAGTTTTTTTGATAAATCTTTTTTTCGTAATATGAATTCCTAAACCAATGAATACTTCAATTTATTCATCTTTTATGTCTATTAGTATGCCTAATTTCAGAAAAAAAGCAATTGAAAATACAACACCTTTGAGACTTAAAGTTGAGCCTTGGGCGTTCGATACAATTCGTGAGCATTTTTCTAAATCTAATGAATCTGATTTTCATTTGATTATGCAAAATTTGTATGATTGCATCTTGAAGCTCAAACCAACGGAAGCTGACAAAATACTGTTGGGTACTGAAATCATGATTAATTTTACAGATGCAATATTAATTTTTGAAGTAAAATATTATTCGCATACTATTATTCAAAATCAAGTGGAAAAACTCTACGTCTTGGATTTATCGAAAATAGAGAAAAAACGCAGTTATGAGTCATTTTTGAAAGAAATTGAAAAAAACAAAGAGTATTATTATTGATTTTATATCGACGAAAATTACTTAAAAGCAGGAGCCAAACCTTAAAGGATTTGGCTCTTTTTAATTTATAGCGTAATTCTAATCTGACCTTAATTTATAGTCCCGTTTTACCTCTTATTATATTCAACTGATTATAAATTATGCAAACTTGTACTTATTTACAACTAATTAACTCCAAAAATATTCAAATTGTGAACAATTCTGTCTTGAGCAAATAGTCTCTGAATAGGATGATTAAAGGTTAGATAGCAATGCAATATTTAGTGTCAAGCTATTTCAGGACAATACAAGCTTCCATATAATTTATCCTATGTTAAAAATATATTTTTAGAAATGCTTAATAATATTCTCAACTGTATGGTTTTAAGAGTGTTAGCGAATATTGAGAGAGTTGCATACTATCGAAATGAGGCTTTGTACTGGAAATATCAATTACATTAGTTCAAGTGGAATCCAAAAACCAAGGCAAAGTTTTCGGTTCCGTTTGTAGAAGCGTATCAACTGCACAAAAAGAAAGTGATAAGTACTGATAATTTAGAAGTTTTTTTGAATTGACCTTGTTTCAGTAGAATAAAGACTGAAAAACATATTAGGCTAAGCTTATAATGAATAACTATTTCATAAATATATGTTTTTCAAAATGTTTTACTATTGGAATATAGTTTAGTGATAATCAACACTTTGCAACTTCCCGTCCAATCTTTTCTTCAAATTCAATTTATGTTATTAAAATATAATGTATGTTTTAATAAACATTATATACATATTTGTGTAAAATATCAAACATTATGATACTATTGCCTAGTCACCAAAGGATTCTCGACCAATTAGGCGAAGAGATTAAATTGGCTCGATTAAGACGAAAATTGAACACCGAACAAGTAGCAGAAAGGGCAGGAATAAGCCGTTCGACACTTTGGCAAATCGAAAAAGGAATGCCAAGTGTGGCGATAGGTTCATATCTTCATGTGCTTTTTGTATTCGGCTTAGAAAAGAATTTCTTGAATATTGCTAATGATGATGTTTTAGGAAGGAAACTGCAAGATGCAGAGATTTTAGTAAGAAAACGAGCTCCAAAAGTAAAAAAATGAGCCAAAGAGCAAGAAATATTTTAGTTTATGCCGATTGGCAAGAACTAGGAAATCCAACTTTGATGGGTATGCTTTCGGCTACACAAATGAGAGGAAAGGAGATTTTTGTCTTTGAATATGACAAAGAATGGTTGCAATCCAGTTATATTCAGCTTGACCCCGATTTATATTTTTTAACGGAAGACAGTTTTTAAATGATACCAAACCCAATTTTGGTATTTTTATGGATTCTTCTCCTGACCGTGAGGGGCGTTTATTAATGCGAAGAAGAGAGGCGGCTTTAGCACGGCAAGAACAACGAGAAGAGAACCTTTTGTTTGAAACTGACTATTTGTTGGGTGTATATGACGAACATCGAATGGGTGCTTTACGCTTCAAAATTGAAGGAAATGGCACATTTCTGAACGATAATCGAGATATGGCTGCTCCACCTTTTACGTCTTTAAGAGAACTCGAACAAGCAAGTTTAAGGCTTGAACAAGACAAAAGCACCAATGACCCCGAATACCTCAAATTGCTAAATATGCTCATGGCACCAGGTTCGTCGCTTGGTGGAGCAAGACCCAAAGCCAGTGTTTTAGACCCAAATCAACAACTTTGGATTGCAAAATTTCCCAGTAAATTTGATGATAGAAATATGGGAGCTTGGGAAATAGTAGTACATGATTAAGCCAAACAAGCCAGCATAAATGTGTCAGATGCTTTCGTTGAAAAATTTGGCAGTCGCCACCATATTTTTATTACAAAAAGATTTGATAGAATTGGCAAGCAACGAATACATTTTGCTTCGGCAATGACTTTATTGGGCTATCCTGATGGTGTAGATTATCAAGAAGGTGTGAGTTACTTGAAATTGGCTGAATTCATCATGCAAAATGGGGTAAATATTGAACATGATTTGGAGGAGCTTTGGCGAAGAATTGTTTTCAGTATTTGTGTGTCAAATACCGATGACCACCTCCGAAATCATGGCTTTCTACTCACTCCAAAAGGTTGGGAGTTATCTCCTGCTTTCGATATCAATCCTAATGAAAACGGCACAGGTCTAAAACTCAATATTAGCGAAAATGACAATGCCTTAGATGTAGATTTAGCAATTGAATTTGCTCCTTATTTTCGCATCAAACATGACAAAGCAAAGTATATTATTGAAGAAATAAAAAAGGTAACATCAACTTGGAAAAATTTAGCTACGAAGTATAAAATTAGTAAAAGTGAACAAGAATTGATGAGTCGTGCATTTATCAAAACCTAAGTATCAAATAAAGAGATAAAAGATAAATCTTGCTGAAATATCAATGAAAGGCGAAAACAATTGCTAATATCAATGAATTCTTACAATTAAAATCAGATATTGGTAATGAAACACAAATACTTGCATTGCAACTCATATAATACTAAATTTGTATAAAGTCAAAAAAACATGTTAACTGAAAAAGAAATCACATTCCTAGAAGAACAGATTCCATATTTAGCAGAAACAGCTACTAAGCAAGCCTACTGGAGAAGTTTGGCTGAAGGCGATAAAGTTATGATTGCAGAAAATGGAAAACTTATTGAAGTTTCTCCTGATGGCTCTCGGAAAATTATCAAAGAAATTGAAAAACCAATTGCTGTTGTTCAAAAAAAATATATTATTACAAAGTGATGATTACTCATCTTTGCTGGACCCAATGGTTCAAGAAAAAATACCATCAAAACAATTGATGTGAGTCTTAATTATGGCGTCCCATCGAATCTATTACTCTCGAAAGATACGCTTTTTAGCTAATAAATTCACAATTTATGACTATCTACTGATTTCTCTTACTCGAATCGACTGTGTTTCTGAATAATCGCCTGTTCGGTTATATGTATCCCAAATGCGTACTTTCCAAAAATATTCAATGCCTAATTTTAGTTCTTTACCTTGAAAAGATACATTTGAAAATTTATTTCCTTGCACTTGATTACTATTCCAAATATCGCCAATATTATTGTCAATATTTGTTTTGGAAGAAGCAACTAAAATTTGGTACGCCGATTGCGAAACTGCATCCTTTGGCAAAATCCAGCTGAATTCGGGTGATTTATCTTTCAATAAAATATTACTTGGCTGTCTAATAAATTCTATCATCAAACCCGTGGGAGCATTTGGATATGGGTCTTGTACTTTTTGAATTTGGGCAGCAGTTTCTTGGCGAAGTTTATTTAAAACCTTGCTATATTTATTATTTTTTACAAGATTATTTATTTCCTGTGGGTCGTTTTTTAAATCATATAATTCTTCCCAAGACTTATCATTCACATATCTGAAATATTTCCAATCGTTTGTTCTTACGCCCTCACTTGGTGGAATGCTAACAAATTCCCAAAGGTGCTCAATTAAAACTGTATCACGATTTATGGTTTTTCTTTTGCCAGAAACAATTGGCAATAAACTTTTACCATGATAGTTTTTAGGTTGCTTGAGTCCTGCCATATCTAAAATAGTTGCTGGAACATCAATATTCAAGGCCATTTCTTCAACGTCTTGATGTTTTGGAGTTCGTGGGTCATAAATTATCAATGGCACTCTTACCGAATTATCGTACATCATCCATTTATCAGCCAATTGCCTCTCGCCCAAAAAATAGCCATTATCACCCATAACAATAATGACAGTATTTTTATCCAATCCTTTCTTTTTAAGTTCTGTCCGAATTTTTGTAATCTCTAAATCTATGCCTGCAATCATTCGAAAATAACCTTTGACCATTCGCTGGTATTTTGCAGGATTATCAAATCGCCATGTCCATCGCAAGCGACTGAAACCTGCTTTCACGCCTTCCGGTTGGGCATTAAAATACTTATCTTCCCCTAACTTGGGTGGATCAATGCTTACATTTTCGAGCAAATGTGCTGTTTGTTCATCATAAAAATATTGGTCGGGTGCATTGTCATGGGCGTGAGGAGCGGAAAAACTCAAGGACAAACAAAATGGCTTATCGGTTGGTGCTTTTTCAATAAAATCAATGCCTTTTTGCCCAGTATAACGAGTTAAATGAACGGTATCTTTTCCAAGAGTTTTGAAAAAATACCCACGTTTGTCAGTATATTTTCCATTTCTATCATAATCTTCATATTCATTAAACAATTGCTCGTTTTGGTCATATTTTACACCAAACTTTCCAAAAAAACCAGTATAGTAACCCTCATTTTTCAGGACTTTTGGATAAGTATTTTCCATATATTCCTGTTTGATATTACCCGTTTGAAAAGTATAACGATGGCTACGCTCTTGCATTCCACTCAAAATACTTGCCCTGCTTGCCGCACAAATTGGGGTTGTTACTAATGCTTTTTTGAAATATGAACCCTCCCTTGCCAATTTATCCATTTCGGGCGTATGGGCATATTTATTTCCTGCGTAACCCAAGGCATCGAAACGTTGGTCATCGGTTAAAATAAAAATAATATTGGGTTTTGACACTTTATTTTGTGCTTGACTATTTACTGCCAAAAAACTTAAAATCAATAATATGCAATTAGTAAAATTCATATTTACGAGATTTTTTTAATGATTCTTAAATGGTTCTTAATTTTCTGATATAAATTGATAAGACCCAGAACTTATCTCAAGATTCAGATAATAGTCTTGAAATGCCTTTATTTTGATATTTGGGTTTGTTTTAATCAATTTATTGCTTTCTAAAACAGTTTCTGGCTTTGTTGTTGGAACAAATACATTGGCAATTGTATTTACTGGAATTTTAATATTTAAAATTATTTTTTTGCTTTCTTTTTTCCAAGACGATTCAATTTCTCCACTTATGGAATGGTATTTTGCTTTTACAAAACCAATTCCCTCTTTTGCAATTTCTGGCTTTATTATAAATTTTCTATATGCAACTCCGTCCATTTTTATTCCAGCTGCATTGCAAAAAAGCCACTCATTAACCGAACCAAAAGCATAATGATTAAATGAATTCATACCTGCATTATTTTCAAATCCTTTGCCTTTGATATAGCTATTCCAACGCTCCCAAATAGTGTTTGCTCCATTTACAACCTCAAAACCCCAAGAAGGATATTCGCTACTTAGCAATAATTTGTATGCTTCGTCGGAATGATTTGTGCTTGAAAGTGAAGGTAACAATGGCTTAACACCTAAAAAACCAGTCGTTAGTTTATTGTCATTTGCTTTAATTAGCTCTACCAACCAATCGCCAGCTTTTTGATTATGCTGGGGTAGTAGCAAATTCATATAAATTGCGTTTGCATAAGCGGTTTGGGTATGTCCATCAAAGCCCATTTGACCATCAACATAGCCTTCTCCATCTCCGTAGGCAGTAACATTTGTTCTAAATTTGCCATTTTCGTCGGTATAATGATTTAGGAATGCTAGTTTTATTTTATTAAAAATAGCTTCATAATGAGCAGATTCTTCATTTTTACCGATGGCTTTTGCCATTTCTGACATCATAGCTGCTGCATAACCAAAATACATCGAAGCCAACATATCAGGTGGCGTTTTTTTACCAACCGAAAGCCAATCTCCAAAACCACCTTTTGGCGAAACATCTTCAAAACTTGCTTCTTTATAAACATATTCTCCTTTACTCTTATCTTCCATAAACTTAAGATAAGCTACCATATTAGGCCAAAACTGCCTAATTATTCTTGTATCTCCATAAGTTTTGTAAATAGTATATGGGCAAATAATACCCGCCTCTGACCAACCTGGCGAATAAGTATCTGACTTACGCAAATTGGGGGCAGGTGCATAAAGTGGATATGTATTATCGGAAAGTTGGGCATCGTTTAAGTCAACGAGCCATTTTGCAAAAAACGCAGAAATGTCATTATTATAGGTCGCAGATTGTATATAGGCTTGGGCATCGCCAGTCCATCCCATACGTTCGTCTCGTTGCGGACAATCAGTAGGCACATCAAAATAATTTGAGCGTTGAGTCCAAACAATATTCTTATAAAGTTGATTAATCATTTGATTATCAGTATCAAACGAACCAACTTCGGGCGTGGCAGAACTTAAAACAATTCCAGTAATGGCATCAATAGGAGGCGTTTTTCTGAAACCACTTACTTCCACAAATTGAAATCCGTGATAGGTGAACTTAGGCATCCACGTTTCGCCTTTTGGACTACCTTTTAAAATATAGGTATCCATAGCACGGGCTTTTCGAAGGTTTTCTGTCATTATTTCTCCACTCGGAAATAAAACCTCTCCAAACTTTAATCGAATTGTATCTCCTTTATTTCCTTTAACATTCAACCTAACAATTCCTGCAAAATTTTGTCCTAAATCAAAAATATATTTCCCATCTGATTTTGCTGTTACTTTTTTTGCTTTTAATTCTTGAAAAACTTGTATTGGATTGCCAGGATAGGCTTCAATTTTTCTTTCTGCATTATCTGGAAAAGTACTACTGTTTTTCCAATTAACATCATTAAAACCTAATTTACTCCAATTTTCAAAAGCTAAGTTAGCATTATAGGTTTCACCATTTAGTATGTCAGCTTCAATGATTGGTCCATGATTAGTTTTCCAAGATTTATCGGTCGAAATTATTTCTTTTTGACCATTTAAATATTCAACTTCTATTTGAGCTTTTAGTACAGGAACGTTTCCATAGAAATTTTTCACTACTGGATTATTTACCAAAAGAGCATAACCCAAATAGCCAGCATACCAACCGTCGGCAATAATAGCCCCAAAAGCATTTTTGCCAGATTTAATATCGGTGGTTATGTCGTAGGTTTGATAATAAACTCTTTTGTTATAATCTGTCCAACCTGGCGAGAAATAGTCTTTACCAATACGTTTTCCGTTGATCTGAAATTCATACAAGCCCAATGCTGTCACATAAAGCCTTGCTTTTTTGATTCCTGATTTTATAAAAGCCTCTTTTCTAAAAAATGGTGAAGGAGGCAAATGATATATTTTTCCTTTGCCCAAAGCAGTTAAATCATTTCCTATCCAATCGGCATTCCAATCGGTTTTATTGAGTAGTCCAATTTCAAATTTTGCAATACTACTCCATGCACTTACCTGACCATTTTTATCCCAACTTCTTATTTTCCAAAAGCATAAAGTTCTTGATTTTAAGGCAATACCATCATATTCGATTTGATTGGTCGTATTTGAATTTATTTTTTTGGAGTCCCAAATATCTGTTTTATTTACCGTTAAAAGCTCGGCAGATGATGCAATCATGATTTGAAAAGCAGTTTGATTTTGCCCCCTTTTTGTGGAAGTCAACTCCCAACTAAAACGTGGTTTTGGCGAATCAATCACAGGATTTACCTTATACTCAGTTCTTAAATTAATAGGCTTTAAATCTGCAAAACTTGCATATAATTTACTGCTAAATATTACATTAAGAAGAATAATCAAAAACAACATCTGCTTATTATATTTCATAGAAACACACATCTTTTTTTAAATATTTTTTATTCAACAATCAATTTTCCTTCATAATTTACCTTGATATATGGCACAGTTTCGGTTTCATCAACTAAATAATTCCATTTTTTAATGTACTCCATTCCCGGCCGAAAATCATCTTTACGCTTTTTTAGCTCAGCGTTTAAATCATTATTTAGCTGTTTTTGTAACTTTGCAAATTCAGGTTTTCCGATAAGGTTATTGAGTTGTAAAGGGTCTTGTAAGTTATCAAATAATTGCCAAGGGCCTTGCAAATCTCTTGTATAAGTATAACGTTGGTTTACAATTCCTCTATATTCTTTACCACCTTTCCGCCTATCCCATTGCCCAAATGGTTGATAACAAGCAATTAAGGTTTGTTTTAAGTTATCTTTTTGTGAACCTTTCAGAACTCCCGAAAAATCAATACCTTCAACAGATTTAGGGATTTCAATCTTAGAAAGTCCCAAAAGTGTAGGCATTATATCAGGCGAATTTAATAAAACATTTGATGTTTTACCTGATTTCCCAAAAGCTTTTGGATAATGAACCAAAAAAGGTACTCTTATACTTTCCTCGTAAGGTTGTTGTTTGTTCCAAGAGCCATGCGAACCCAATAAATCGCCATGGTCAGATGAAAATACGATAATAGTATTATCGTCAATGCCTAAATCTTTGAGAGTTTGCCACATTTTACCAATGCAATCATCAATAGCTGTGATGTGAGAATAATAACCCACTAAGTCTTTTTGTACTTTTTCTCGTTTATCGACTGGCACATTTCCATTGATGACAAACTGCTTGTTTTCGTACATTTTTCTGTACTTTTCGGGAGCGGTTTGATATGGGTCATGCGGACTACCAATTGAAATAAACAATAAAAACGGATTCGGTTCAATAGCTTGTTTTTTTATGTATTTACAAACGTCTTCGGTTTGGGAAATCACATCGTAGCCTTGCCAAAACATCTTTTTCTTATCATCGCCAGTATAATAGGGAGAATTGTTATAATCATGCGAGCATTCATTTGCCATCCAAAATCCAAAGCCTTGTCGGCGAGTGGGTGGAATGTAGCTATTTCGACCATGACCATCAATGTGCCATTTACCTACAAAACCTGTGGCATAATTGTTATTTTTATAAACTTTTGCAATCGTAGTAGCATTTGTATCAAGCAAAACATCGTTCATGAAAATCCCATTAGTAAGCGGATATTGCCCTGTCATTAATGAAGCTCTATGCGGCGTACAAACTGGCGTTCCCGAAATAGCATTTTTTACATTAATACTTTCAGAAGCTAATCTATCCAGATTTGGGGTCATTACATTTTTATCTCCTGAGTAGCCAGTTGCAGATGCTCGCCATTGGTCAACCAATATATATAAAATATTAGGTTTTTTGTCATTATTTTGGGCAAAAACATTCCCTAAACTGAGCATAATTAAAGCAAAAGAAAAAAGGGTTTTCATGTCTATATTTTTTATTGTTTAATACAATTTTTATTAATACCCTGGATTTTGTTCTAATTTATTGATAGAAATTTCATTTACAGGTATTGGTGCGAGTAATTTATTGGCTGTAAGGGCATAAGCTTCTGGATACAAAAAAGTCTTTTTTGCTTTTTCACGTATTCCGTGAGCAGCCATTACTTCTACGGCTTTTCCTGTGCGTTTGAGATCATACCAACGTTGGTTTTCAAAACAAAACTCTACTTGACGTTCTTTAGCAATAAGGGTTTTTAGTGCATCTTTATTCAAACCAGTTATTACTGATGTCAAACCTGCTCGTGTACGAACTTGTTGCACAAAAGGAATCGCTTCGGCGGTTTTGCCTTGCTCATTCATGCTTTCGGCAAGCATTAGTAATACATCTGAGTAACGCAGGATTGGGAAATTATCGCCACAACGATTGTCTGGTGCAGAAACAGGCGGTTTATATTTGGCACAATAGGCAACAGGTCGAACGATATTGTCCCAATCAATTCCATTCCAAAACCCAATTGAAACATTTTTGCGTTTATCGCCAGTTTCAAATGCATTTATCAAATCATCGGTTGGTTGATTCCAGCCAGCTCCAACAATATTAACACTCGGACGCAGCGTTACTGCCCCTCCTGATGTATGCGGAGCAAAGGTAAAAATGAAATTATTTGCTAATTCTGCACTATTTTCAGAATATTGAACGGCAAAAATTGATTCTTTATAATCTTTTTTTGAAGGATTAAACACATCAGCATATTCGCTCAAAAGTGCATATTTCCCAGACGAAACAACGGTTTTTAAAACAGATTCAGCTTCGGCATATTTGCCTGTTGTCAGATATACTTTTCCTAATAAAGCCAAAGCCGACATTTCATTTGCACGACCATTTTCTTCAACATCTTTTGCAATTCCAAATTTTGTTGCCGCTTGTTTTAAGTCGTTGATAATGCTTTCGTAAACCTGGACCTCGCTTGAACGTTTGATATTAACTGCTTCTTGGGAAGTAATTGTTTGCAAAACCAAAGGAACACCTCCGAATTGTCGAACCAAATTGAAATAATACAAGGCTCTCAGAAACAATGCTTCTCCATTACATCGGTCTTTAAGTGATTGTTTTGACCAGCTTACGCCTTCCCTATTCAATTCATTGAGCAGTTTATTGCATCGAGTTATGCCATTATAAGAGACATTCCAGTAGTTTGAATAGGCAATATTATTACTTACCAAAATAAACTGGTCAATAATTCCTCTTGAAGCTTCGCCAGTACGTACATTATTTTGAAAACTGGCATTATCAGAGATTAATTCAGCCAAAATCCAATGGTTATTTTTTTCGTTATCACGCATCGGAACGTAACAACCATTTGCCAATAATGTAAATTCTACATCGGTTTGATAAAAATTACCTTCATTAAGTGTTGATTTTGGATATAATTCCAAAAAATCTTTTGAACAGCTCGATAACAAAAATAGAGCTATTATATATGTTATTTTTTTCATAGAAATATCTATTTAAATTCATTTTAGAAAAATTTTCCTTTCTTTTTAGATTTTAAAAAGAAAGATTTAACCCAACTGATGTTGTGCGTGCCAATGGATACGACGACATATCAAAGCCCGGTGACAGGGTATTATCAATGTTTCTTGATTGTCCTTCGGGGTTTGCTCCGCTATATTTAGTAAATGTTACTAAATTATTGGCAGTAAGATAAATTCGGCAGCTATTGATAAAGCCTGTTTTCTTAACCAAACTTTCGGGTAAGGTATAACCCAACGACAAATTTGAAATTCTGAGGAAAGTTGCATCTTCTACCCAAAGCGAATTGACCCGGTGTCCCCAACTTGGCGTAAGTTTTGGTACTCCATAAAGATTACCTGCACCAGGGCTATTGGCACTTCTCCATCGGTCAACCCACATTTTGCTTACATTAAAAAAACCTTGTAGATTATCAGTAGTTTGTCTAAGACCATTCATTACTTGACCTCCATATTGACCATTCATGATGATACCCAAAGTAATGTTTTTGTAAGAAAATGAATTTGAAAATCCATAAATAAAATCTGCTTGTGGGTTTCCGATAATCGTGTAATCTAATACATCACTTATAATACCATCGCCATTAACATCTTTATACTTTGTATTTCCTTCATAAACTTGGGCGGTTTTAATCAAATTTGAGTTTTCTAAATCTTTAGCACTGTAAACACCTTCTAAAACAAAACCGTAAAAATTACCGATTGGCTTACCAATGACCGTAACGTGGGTTGGATTATTATCGTTGTTTCCCGATAAGATTCTATCTCCATTATCATTGATAGCAAGCACTTTATTGCGATTGAAAGCAATATTAAAGTTCATATCCCAGTTAAATTCACCAGTGATAGGCGAGCCTCCAAGCGTGATTTCAACGCCTCTATTTCGAACAGTTCCTTTATTTACTATCTGCGAATTAAATCCAGTAATGGCTGGAATCACATCGTTTAGTAGCATATTTTTACTTTTTCTATTATAAAAATCTACGGTTAATGAGAGTCTGTTGTTAAAAAACTCACCGTCTAATCCTGCATCAATTTGGTCTGATTCTTCCCAAGTCAAGTTTGGATTGGCAATACCAACATAAGATGCTGAAACTTGATTTGCACCAAAAATATAAGCACCAGGGCTAATTGAAGCCAAATGCGAATAATTTCCGATATTATTATTACCGCTTTTGCCATAACTTGTTCTTAGTTTTAAGCTACTTATTAGCTTAATATTTTTCAAAAATGCTTCATCCGAAATACGCCACGCACCTGCAATAGATGGGAAAGTTGCGTATCTATTATTAATTCCGAATCGAGATGAACCATCCGAACGCATAGAAGCTGTTAACAAATATTTATCATTAAAGGCATAATTTATTCTGCCCAAATAAGAAATAATGCTCCATTCGTCAACACTTTCGCCCCATGAACTTACTGCTTGAGCCCCATTGATTGTTTCGATTAAGTCATTTGAATAAGGCGATGCATTCAGATTTATATTACTCGCTTTGTTTTTCTGAGTTGTATAACCTGCCAAAATATTGATACGATGTTTCTTAATCGTTTTGTTATAAGTCAATGTATTTTCAATCAACCAATTAAAATTATCAGCTCTCGAATTTGATGACCTTCCAGTGCCTGCTACTGGCGGAATATTGGGAGCACCAACTGTACTTGGTACATACTGATTGTATTTTGAAGTAGCCCAAATCGTACTGAGAGATGTTCGTGCTTTTAGGTTTGGAACAATTTCCCATTCGGCAAAAGCTGAACCTAAGTTTTGGAATTGCTGCTGCAATTGAGTTGTTTCTCGTAAAACATAAAGTGGATTTGCAAAACTCCATGCCGAATGATATTTACTCGCAGGAGAACGCAAATATGGAATAAGATTTCCATTAGCATCATAAGGATTTAAAACTGGGTTTGCCCAGTTGGCGATTCCTATTATATCTTCACGGTTTGAATTTGTATTTGTTCTGTTTTGGTTAATAAAAGATGGTTGAAGCGACGCTCCAATCGTTACTTTTTTTGATATGTTTGACTCAACCGAAAGATTGGCACTAAAACGTTCAAGTCCAGTATATTTAACCACACCTTCTTGCTTAAAATAACCCAAATTCAGGTTTATTCGAGAGTCTTGTGTTCCTTTCTGAATACTGATATTATGGTCTTGAATCTCCGCTGTTTGAAGCAATAAATTATACCAATCTGTGCCGTTTCCTACCAATTGAGAAGGATTCTGATATTCAATTGGATAATCATTGATGGTTGTTGCTCTATTTTCAGCCCGTCGAACAGCTATATCAATTTTATTTCGTTGTAAATCAATAAATTCTTGCTGATTCATCAATTGTGGTCGTCCTTTTTGTGGAACTTGTTGTACACCACGCATCGAAGAAACATTTACTTTCAAGCTATTAAATTTACCTTTTTTTGTTGTGATCATAATTACACCATTTGCTCCACGAGAACCATAAATGGCCGTTGATGAAGCATCTTTTAATATTGAAATTGATTCAATATCGTTAGGATTAATTAATGATAAGGGGTTAAAATCTCTGCTCAAACCAGAAGTGTAAGGCAAACCATCAATTACATATAAAGGCTCATTTCCTGCACCGAGTGAGCCGCTTCCTCTAATTCTGACAGATGTTCCTCCACCGGGAGAACCCGAAGGTTGTGAAATTTGAACACCAGCCAATTGTCCAATCATTTTTTGGTCAACCGATGCAACAGGTAAATCTTTGATAACTGCTTGATTAATAGTTGCTACCGAACCTGTCAAATCCTTCGATTTTTGTGTTCCATAACCAACCACAACTACTTCACCTAAAGCTTTTACATCCGTTTGGAGCTGCACATTTATTTGTGATTGATTTCCAACTAAAACTTCTTTCGGCTCATAACCTACAAAACTAAAAACAAGCGTTGCTTTTGTATCTGGTACAGCAAGCGTAAACTCACCTTCCATATTTGTACTACTTCCACGAGTTGTACCTTTTACAATCACACTTACTCCTGGCAGTTTCTCGCCTTTTTCATCGCTTACAGTTCCTTTTATGGTGATATCTGCAACCAATTCTACTTTGTTTTCATAAAATTGTTCTCTCGAAATATTTTCAATATTCCTTAAGCCAATATTCCGAGTCAAAATAATTTGATTACTTCGTAATACTTGAAAAGATATTTTTCTAGGAGTTAATACCTTTTTCAGTATTTCTTCAACGGTTTCATCCTTAAAATCTACTGTTAATTTTTCGGCGGAATTAACCACATCTTTTTGATAAGAAAAGGTTAAATCTACTTGTTTTTCAATACGTTGAAGCACTAATTTCAAGTTCCCATCTTTGATAGATAGAGAAATTCGCTCTGTCAGTTTTTCTTGACCATAACTTTCATGGGCATAACTTACGCTCGCCAAAAAAGCAATTATCATCAATTGGCTTATTGAGATTTTCATAATCTTGAAAATCGTTTTTTTTGTAAAAATTTTCGACATACTTTTGTTTGTTTTTGTTTGATAAAGGCAAAACAATTTGCTTTCGGGTAAATCTAAAGGGAGCGATGTTAGAGCATCGTTTCCTTTTTTTGATTGAAACAAGCTTTGTTTAATTCATATAATTTATGGTTAAATGGTTAAGATAGTTTATTTACAACCTTTTGATTCAATAATAATTTGAGCGTCTACTTCCTTGTATGTTCCACCAATAATACTACAAATCAAATCCAGTTGGTCGTAAAGAGACTCATCTCTTAATTTGGTAGTAATGATACAATTCGACAAAAGCTCCTCATTGAAAATTAGCTTGATTCCGTAGCGTTTTTCAATAACTTCAAAAATTTGATTGACCGAAACTTCATCAAATTGTGTAGTCACGTTTTTATCAATTTTCTCGGTAAGTAGCATTGGGATTTCCACCAGATGTTTGCTTAAACCTTCGGTTGGTCGATTATAAATTGCTTGTTGATTTGGTAATAAAATTAAGGCATTTGTTTCTGGGTCATTTAAATTTATTTCTCTTTGATTATAAACTGATACTTTTCCCGTGCTTACTTTTACGATTACCTTTTTGTCTTGTTCATTTGCTTTAATTCTAAAACTTGTGCCCAGAACTTTTGTAACAACCTCATTGGCATATACATAAAATGGTTTATTTGGATTTTTGGCAATATCAAAAAAAGCTTCTCCACTCAGCACAACCACTCTTTTATTAATCGCAAAATGACTTGGATAGCTCAACTTACTGCCCTTCTCCAGTGTAATTATGCTACTATCTTCGAGTTTGATTTTTATAGAAGATTTGGAATTATTTACACGCTCAATTAATGTATTTTCATCTTCCATCGAAGCCACCAATGCTTTGTAAGTAACTTTTCCTTTTGATTGATTTTCGTAAAAAAAATAGACTAAACCAAGCATTAAAACAAAACTAGCTACATACTTAACCATGATTGTTTTCCAAAATTTAATTGTAGGTTTTTCTGGATATTTTTCTTCGTTAATTCCTTTTATGATTTTTTCAAATACAAGTTTTCGATTGAGTTCAATACCCTTTGAGTTTTCAATTGAATTAATTTCTAAAATTAGTTTTTGAGCCTCTTTAACTATACTCTTCTTGTCAGGATTTTCAAGCAAAAACTGCTGCCATTCTTTTTGATTTTCAGAAAAAACAATCCATTTAACGAATGAATCATCATTTAAAAAATCTTGTATTTTAATATAATTATGCTTCATTGAGCTCAAAACTTAAACGTTATATATTACAGGTAATGCATTTTGAAAAAAGTAACCATTAAAAACAGTTTTTTTTATAAAAAATATTTTATTGGTTATATTCCTTCATTAAAAAAGATCACTAATCCATCTTTTCCAGCTACTACAATATCTTTGCGGCCAGAGCCTAACAAATCATAAACCATAAAATAAATGCCAGTACCTTTACCTTCGCCAGCAGGTCCATAAGCTATTTTATTTTTGATAAATGAAGAGCCATTCCATTTAAAATAATACAAACCAACTTCATCGTTTTCACCTGGATCTTTGCCATTATGAGCCCTAAAACGTTTTCCTGTAATCAATTCTGATTTTCCGTCATTATCCAAATCTACCCATTCCATTGTATGATATTGCGAAGCAGAATCGTCAATTAAATGCTTTTTCCATGTACGTTTATTTGCAATAATAGATTGTTCGTACCAATGCAAACCATAGCTATGACCTTGACCAACAATAAGGTCATTTTTTCCATCATTGTTTACATCCGCTACCAAAATTGGCACACTGGCTGTTCCCAATGAAAACTCAGGATTCATTTCCCATTTTTCATTTCCTAAATTTTTCAACCAACCATCACTGACAATAAAATCGCCTTTACCGTCTCCATCAATATCTCCAAAACCCAAACCGTGACCCTGAGTTGCGGCAACTTCAACTTGACGAAAAGATCCATTCTCTAATTTAAAATATTTTAAAGGTAATTTTGGATTGTTAGGAGTAACCTCCAGCTTTCCATCTCCATCAATGTCCCAAGCTCTAATACATTCAATATTACCTGTTTTAGCTATTTCATGGCTTTTCCAGCGTTGATTTTTTGTTAAACCTGGATTTTCAAGCCAACGCAAAGTTTGGTCAAACCAACCTCCTGTGATATAATCAATGTTGCCATCGGCATTAACATCCAAACAAATTGAGGCAAAATCATCATAATATTCACCTTGTCTTTTTTGATTATCAATCAAATGTCGATTTCTGAAATTATTTTTTCTTGTGCCATTATTTTCATACCAAAAATCCCCTGAAATCAAATCAGGTTTTCCATCATTGTTTATATCAGCAACACCAACCGATTCATAACTTTCGGCAGCCACAAAATACCTACTAAAACTCAAAACAGGAGGTTTTGAACGCTGAAATGAAAACAGAATAAAGGGAAAAAGTATATAAAAAAAACTTTTTTGAAACTTTGATTCATAATAGATCAGGAATCTTTTTTTCATAACATTTATAGTT
>Ga0247836_1004349_pt1 | contig 17792 bp, 5 predicted proteins | sample LaCruzMarch2015__4_FD_187116 | JGI IMG/M metagenome (GOLD analysis project Ga0247836, IMG submission 187116) | Freshwater microbial communities from meromictic Lake La Cruz, Castile-La Mancha, Spain - LaCruzMarch2015_14m | ecosystem: Environmental > Aquatic > Freshwater > Lake | place: Spain... | reverse complement strand
AAAAGACAAAACACGTTAAGTGAAGGAGAAAACGGAGAGCCAAACGATATTCGAAAAATTGTTGAGACATACCAATTCCGCCCAGACCATATTGAAAAATATGCTCGTAGAGTTTCAATGGACGAAATTGAAAAAAATGGCTACAACCTGAATATTTCAAGGTATGTCAGCACATCAGAAGACGAAGTGCAAATTGACATGGACGCCGTAATTAATAAACTGACTACAATAAATGAAAGCATAAAAACATACACAGAAAAACACAATGAATACTTGAAAGAGTTAGGATTGAAACCGATTTAGAGAGAGCACGTATTTGGTTTGTAGGTAATGTTTATTCCTAGACAAACAAATATAACTTACTTACTGTCGTCATGCCAACGGATATGGTAAAAAATGATTGACAAAATACTGAACTGTCCTAAAAAAAGTTTACAGATTAAACAATTCTTTAAAAATAGTCCTGATACAAATTTTCGCTTTACCCGTCCGTATATTTTAATATAAAGACCCATTGGGGGGAATTCCCCCCAAACCCCCATTTCTGCCGCCCGCAATTGCCTTCCCACAAATAGTCAAATAGACAAATAGTCAATCCCTGAGGCAACGAACAGAGGCGCCAACTGACTTATTGAAGTAGCTCCTGAACACAATGCCAAAGTTGAAGTACAGGAAGCGGTTCCAGGCGTTGGGGTTGTCGTTCTCAGTAGCACTCCAGAAGACAGCGTTGAATCTAATACTGGAGAAACTACCATCGCTATTGCGAAAACCACCTGGGAGAACGGAAAAACCACTTTCATTCGTTGCTCCCGTATTGGGACTATTCCAATACGTGGTGCCAACGGATTTCATCTTACCCCCTGCAACGCTTTCTCCCCCAAGGTAAGTGGTTAAAGTTGTCCACTCTGCATCATTTGGAACATGCCAGCCTGTAGGGCAAAGTCCTAAGGTATCTTCAACAGCATACCAATTGTATAATTTCCCATATATGGCGTCATTGGCATTGTTATTATCATAAATGGCATAGGCACCACTGGTAGTGCTTGACCAAGTAGCGTCATTTAAACCAGTAGAAATGGCAACTCCGTTTCGGTATTTGCTCACTTTCAGGTTACTCTGCATCCAGCACTGCGTGCCTATCTGAACCGTTTTGTATGTGTTACTATCGATATCTGTTACAGTCGGGGTACCTACACAGGAAAATGTATCCTTCTCCGCTATAAAACTTAGCTCGTTTCCATAATTGGTACCTGCCCCATTTGTAGCATACGCCCTGAGGTAGTATGTGGTTTTTGCCGTTAAACCTGTAATCGAAGAGGTGAACACACCTGTGCCCATGCCATCTTCTGTCTTTGTAGATAGCGCAATCGTTGGTTTCGGACTCGTGGACCATACCACGCCGCGGGCCGTTATAGTTGCACTGCCTGCTGGGATAATATTTCCCCCAGTGTTTGCCGATATGTTTGTTATTTCAGTGACTGAGGTAGTCGTTAACTGAGGTAAGGTGATGAAAGTTCTTTCCTCACCATAATCCGTTCCTGTTGAATTCGTAGCATAAGCTCTGATATAATACTCTGTGTTTGGAATTAAACCCATTGCGTTTGAAGTGAATACACCCGTACCAGAGCCATTCATTGTCTTCGTAGCAAGCGCAATCGACGGGTTTGGACTCGTTGACCATACAACACCCCGAGCGGTGACAGGGGAACCACCATCAGAGGTAACTTCCCCTCCACATAAAGTATTTGTTGCAAAAATTGCGCCTAAATTTGATGTGTTTACTTTGGGTAAATTTATTTTATTTGTAGTCATAAAACTATCTAACGAACTATAATTAACTCCAATCTGATTTACAGCAAAAGCTCTGACATAATATTTTGTAGTTGGTAACAAGCCAGTTAGGTTGACATCATAATTGCCCAACTTTGCAGTAGATGTACTTAATTTATTTCCATTGATGGAAGGAAACCCAACCGTTGACCATACTATTCCGGTTTCTAAAACCTGGCTACCACCATCCTGGACGTTAGCGTAAACCCTACTTGAATTTGGAGAAATTTGAGTGATAGAATCCAGATTAACTAAAGGAGAATAAATGCCAACACTATCGCCTTTCAGACATCTTACTGCTGCGCCAACTTTACTAATATTAGAAAATGTAGGTGAAAACCTAAAATTTATAGTTTCTTCAATGGTTAAGTTCCTAAATAGAGGTAAGCCAGAAAAATCGGATTGAAAATAAACGGCAGAAGAACCTTTATTTTTGAATATTCCGTCTGCTTCCCGATAACCATTTGGAATGGAAGAGAAACAACTTGCGTTGGTTGCGCCAACATTGGGATTCACCCAAAAAGTTGAATTTATTGATTTAAGAGCTCCACCCGATACATTATCTCCACCTAAAGTTTTGGAAAGGATACTCCATTCAAAATCATTCGGAATATGCCAACCCGTTGGACATAAATTTTTATATTGATTAACAGCAAATCCGTTATATAACTTACCAAAGCTATTATTATTCGTTGGATTATTATCGTAGTAAGACCAGGCAGGTTGTTGAAGGTTGCTCCAATCGGAAGAAGAAGATACTTGAGGAAAACCACCCCCGGCGCGAAGGTTTTCAGCCATCCATTCCTGAGTTCCTATGGTTATTGTTTTATAAGTATTCCCCTCCTTATCTGTTACACTTCCAAAGGTACAGGCCCCATTTGATTTAATATGATAATTTTTATTTCCCGCTGTGGTAAACGCTTGAAAAATTGGATTCAAATTATCTTCAGTAACATAAGGAAAACCTAACTTATTAAGTGGAAAAATAATAAAACCAATATTTACTGCCTCGACCGATTTAGGAGGAATTTTTAGAGATATCTCTGAAAATTGAGAAAAAGGAACACTTGATAATTTTTCAGAAAAGTTAATAGAAAAATTTGTGCCACCTTCTGGATCAACCTCTATTTTTAGAAATCTTGGACTAACTGATAGATTTCCAGAAAGTAAGGTTCCTTCACCAATAACCATGCTTGCAACCCCCATAAAATCAGTTACAAGGGTATGTCTTTCCTTATAAAACAGGAAAGAACCATTTCCGTCTGAAAAAAGGCTGACATCTACTGTAATCTGTTTGTCTGCATGAGGTTCCTCCTGTGCATTGCGGATAAGCATTTGAAAATTGAATTTATTTGAGGTCTGGCTGAAACCAAAGGTAAAGCAGCAGGTAACGATAAATATCAGGGTATATTTGATAGGATACATTTCTTAAAATTAAGCATTTAAAAAAAGAGGTTGAAAAAAGACATCACCTTGGTTATCAAAACATCGAAAAAGTATATTTGGGAAGTAATCATGGGCATGTTTATTTAGTCTTTGAGGCAGCGAACGGACGACCCATGCCCCTTAGTGGTGTAGAACCTGCCAACATCGCCATCGGAGTAGTCCAGGCGCAGGATCCAGCCATGGTAAAGATCGGACTCAGAAGAACTCCACCAAACACCAAACGAACTCAGAGATCCGAATCCTCCACTATCACCTCGGCTGCCGCCTGGAAGGCCTGAAAAACCGCTTTCGTTACTGGCTCCTTCATTTGGAGATGTCCATAAGGCAGTGCCTGTTGATTTCATCTTGGCTCCCGCTACACTTTCTCCACCGAGATAATTGGTTAAAGTTGTCCATTCAGCATTACTAGGTACATGCCAACCGGTGGGACAAAGGGCTCTAGTGTCAACTACTGCATACCAATTGTATAATTTCCCATAGATGACATCAATGGCATTATCATTGTTGTATATGGCATAGGCTCCACTGGTGGAAAAATACGAATTATACCAATCGGTACCATTCAAACCCGTGGGAATAATGGTACTATCTCTATACTTGGTTACTCTTAGATTCTCCTTTGTCCAGCACTGCTCGCCTATCTGAACCGTGTTGTAGGTGTTCCCGTCTATGTCCGTTACAGTCGGTACACCCTGACAAGGTAAACCCTGTGAAGCTTCCGCCGTCGTAAACGATACCTCACTGCCATACGCCGTACCTGCGCAGTTTGTCGCATACGATCTGACATAGTACGTCGTATTTGCTATCAGACCTGTCAGGTTCGAAGTGAAGCTGCCTGTGCCCGTTCCATCACTCGTCTTTGTACTTAACGCTATCGTCGGATTCTGACTCGTGGACCAAACCACACCACGTGACGTAATCGTACAACCTCCGTCAGACGTAATATTGCCTCCCGAGCGCGCCGTCGTCGTTTTAACCGAATCAGCAGCTGTAGTAGTTAATGTAGGAACCGTTGTGGAAGGAGTGCTAACAGTGTCTTTGAGGCAGCGGACAGAAAAACCGACTGATTTTTTTGTGTTACCGATACTATAATATCTTCCGAGATTACTAGAATTATTACTTAAATATCTAAACCAGGAAAAGTCAGAATCATAACTTGTGGAACTTGCAAAATAGGCATCATCATTCAAGGAACCGAAAGAACCCCAAATGGTACGAAACCCGCCAGGTAGTGCTGAGAATCCACTTTCATTAGTTGAACCGGTATTAGGAAATATCCAATGAGCTGTTCCTGTAGTTTTCACTTTATTACCTGCAATAGATTCACCACCTAGATAGTCTGATAGTAATGTCCATTCTCCATCGGTTGGAACATGCCAACCTGTAGGGCATAGGTTCTTAAGATTAGTTGTATCTGATTCAAAAATTCCTTTTGCAGCATACCAATTATAAAGATAACCATAGGTTTGAAGATTGAAGGAGTCCTGACCGTAAACTGTTCGAGCCCCAATAGTTCTTGCACCCCAGGTATGTCTTGTACTATCTCCTAAAACACCACCAGATGAATCTAATGGTATAATTGTTCCATCATTATATCTTGAAACCTTTAAATTTTCCCTTGTCCAACACTGCGAACCAATAGCAACTGTGTTGTAAGAATTGCCATCAATATCTGAAATAGTAAGTAAACCAGAACAAGGTACCCCTTGATTTACAGCAGAAGAGGTTATGAAAGTTAGTTCATTACCATAAGAAACACCTGTATTATTAATAGCATAGGCCCTCAGGTAATAAGTAGTATTTGGAGAAAGATTCGTTATACTAGACATAAATAAACCGGAACCAGTTCCATTCCATGTTTTGGATGGTGCAGAAATAGTCGGATTTGGTTTAATGGACCAAACTACCCCTCTTATAGTTACTGAATCTCCCCCATCTGATACAATATTACCCCCAGAACGTACGGTAGAGCTTGAAATTGAATCTACCATAATTGTTGACAAAGTGGGTAAAGTTGAATTATTACTTGAAATAGCATCTTTTAAACATCGAACTGAAACTCCCAACTTTTTGAGACTACCAGAACCAAAAGAAAGACCGTTAGTATTATTATAAACGTTAACTCCAGTATTACCTTCTCCAATAGCAAAATAGCCTACATTACTCCAATAAAAAGCAGCTGTTCCGAAACCATCAAAACCTTTGGAATTACCAGAGTCAAAAGGGTGACGATATCCACCAGCCATAGCTGTGAATCCACTTTCGTTTGTAATATTAATATCTGTATTATTCCAATGAGTGGTTCCAACATCTTTCATATTATATGCAGCCTGGAAACTACCACCTAAAAAGTTCTTTAATTCTATCCATTCTGGCTCAGTGGGTAAATGCCATCCGGAAGGACATAATCCTTTAGCATCAGTAGCTGCAAACCAATTATAGAGATAGCCATAGGAAGGTATATTGTTTTCACTGTGACCATAAATAGATCTGGCGCCTGTAGTTAAACTACTCCAAGTTTCACCCACTCCATTTCCTAAAATTCCACCTGAAGTATCCAAAGGAATAGCTGTTCCATCATTATATTTAGTTACCCTTATATTTTCTTTAGTCCAACATTGAGTACCAATGGATACCGTGTTATATTCATTTCCATCAATGTCCGTTACTATGGGTGCGCCGGGACAAGGTAATCCCTGGATCGTCGTAAACGATACTTCATTACCATAGCCAGTTCCTGCGCTATTTATTGCATAAGCACGAATATAATAGGTAGTATTTGGCCTAAGACCAGTTATGTGCGAGGTAAAACTACCAGTACCCGTTCCAATACTAGTTTTAGTGGTTAAAGATATTGTTGGCATCGAGCTTGTGGACCATACCACTCCACGTTCTGTCACTGTTGCTCCTCCATCTGATGAAATATTGCCCCCTGAGCGTGCCGTTATGGATTTAATTGAATCTACTGTACTGGTCAAAGTTGGGATCATGGCCGTCGTTACCGAACCAGTATCCTTGAGGCAACGGACGGAATTCCCTTGTCCAATAGGGGCGTTGGAAATGTAAACAAATTCATCGTTTTTGTCCAGAGCACGACCCAAGTTTACAGTAACACTCCAGAAGTAAGCGTTGTCACCAATACTATAGAAACCACCACCGCCATTACGAAAACCACCTGGGAGACCTGTAAATCCACTTTGGTTAGTGGCTCCCATATTTGGGGCTGTCCAAAAGGTAGTACCTGTTGATTTCATCTTACCACCGGCTATATTTCCTCCAAGATTGTCGCTTAAAGTTGTCCATTCTGTATCACTGGGCACATGCCAACCGGATGGACAAAGGGCTCTAGGGTCAACTACTGCATACCAATTATATAACTTGCCATATATGGCATCATTGGAAGGATCATTGTTGTATATGGCATAAGCTCCTGTTGAAGTGTTTAACCAAGTCCCGTCATCCAATCCTGTGGGAATACTGGTACCATCTCTATACTTTGTTACCCTCAAATTTTCCTTTGTCCAACATTGGCTGCCTATGGATACTGTATTATAAACATTACCGTCTATATCCACAATGGTATCCGATGGGCAGTAATTTAAAAGCGTAGTCATACTATCTAACGAACCATATCCTGTACCCACACTATTTGTCGCATAAGCTCTGAAATAGTATCTTGTAGAACCTGTTAATCCTGACAAATTAACGGTATAAGTACCCGTTCCTGATGTTCCTGCAACTACTTTACTATTTGATAATGACGGTATGCCCGATGTGGCGTAAACTACACCACGTTCTGTCACCGTCGCTCCGCCGTCGGAAGTAACATTACCGCCTGTTACAGCGCTCGTTGCCAATATAGTACTACCGGGAGTAGTGGTTATAGTTGGCAAAACTAATGGCGTTAGCGTCACAAAACTATCTAACGCACCATATCCCGTACCTGCGCTATTCGTAGCGTAAGCTCTGAAAAAGTACTTGGTAGATCCTGCTAATCCTGTCAGATTAACGGTATAAGTACCTGTTCCTGAGGTTCCCGCAACTATTTTACTATCTGATATTGACGGTATGCCTGATATGACATAAACGACACCCCGCTCTGTAACAGTAGCTCCTCCATCAGAGATAACATTACCACCCGTCGTAGCACTGGTTTCCAATATGGAACTGGCAGATGTGGTAGTTAAAGTGGGCAAAACTACTGGCGTTAGCGTCACAAAACTATCTATCGTACCATATCCAGTACCTGCACTATTTGTGGCGTAAGCTCTGAAAAAGTATTTCGTAGATCCTGTTAATCCTGTCAGATTAACGGTATAAGTACCTGTTCCTGAGATTCCTGCAACTACTTTACTATCTGATATTGACGGTATGCCTGATATGGCATAAACGACACCCCGCTCTGTAACAGTAGCTCCTCCGTCCGAAGTCACATTACCACCTGTTATAGCACTGGTTGTCAGAATGGAACTGGCGTTAGTGGTGGTTATAGTGGGTAAAACTACTGGCGTTAACGTTACAAAACTATCTAACGAACCGTACCCAGTACCTGCGCTATTTGTGGCGTAAGCTCTGAAATAGTATTTCGTAGAACCTGTTAATCCTGTCAGATTAACGGTGTAAGTACCTGTTCCAGACGTTCCCGCAACTACTTTACTATTTGATAATGAGGGTATGCCTGAAGTGGCATAAACGACACCCCGCTCAGTTATCGCTGCTCCTCCGTCTGATGTCACATTACCGCCTGTTATAGCACTGGTTTTCAGAATGGAACTAGCAGATGTGGTGGTTATAGTCGGTAAGACTAATGGCAATGCTGTTGTAATTGTTATGGGATTTCCATAACCTATGCCCAATCTATTCATCGCATAACTTCGGACGTGATAGGTAGAAGACGCATTGAGCCCCTTCAATACGCCAGAAAAATTTGCATTTCCTCTTCCTGCCTTAAGTCTTAAATTATTGATCGTCGGATTTGGAGTAAGGCTGTAAACAAAACCTTTTTCGGAGATACTATCACCACCATCAGAGGAAACTATTGCTGATATTTGTGCCGTATCAATAGCATTAGGGCTTGATGAATAGGTAATCAGTGTTGGAATACTACCATTTGTATAAATATCAATCCAACTTTTTAAAATCTCTACATCTTCTTTTTTGGCCGGATTAAAATCTAGGTTTTCGACAAGTATGGAGGAGTCAGCAAAATGATTTGCCGTTATACCTCTTCCTTTTAAGCCTAAAGCATAATTAGATATTGATGCATAAGGTACTGAAACCAGAGGTTGTAACAACATCCTGGTATAATTGCTACCTCCAGATGGATCGTATTCAATTTTTATGAATCCAGCGGATAATTGTGAAAATAAGGCGATATTTCCTACGCGATTTGTACCCGCACCAATAGGTATATTTAATAGTCCGGTAGCATCAGATGTTAACACCTGCCTTTCCGAATAGATTGGAAAATCGTTTTCTGACTTTAAAATGCTGATTTTTAAACCAATATTCCTATTTACATATATATTTCCATTCTGATCTGCCAGATATAATTGTAACTTAAACTGATTATTGACCTGTGCTTGCAGACAAAGTCCCAATAGAACGAAATAGAATAACCAACGTAACTTTAAATTTTTCATTGCTGCATTTTATTGAGACACTAAAACTAAAGATCCCCTTGCTGACCAGGTGTCCGTTTCAATTTTATATAAATAAACACCGTCATTATTAAGCATCATTTTATTCAATTTAAATTGATGTTCCCCTCTCTCAAGAATTTCAACCATTTCTACTATTTTCTGTCCCGTAGCCTGAAAAACAGTTATTTGAACTCTTTCCATATTTGGAATCCAGAAAGCAATGACAGAAGATTCAAAAAATGGATTTGGAAAGGGTGGATATAAACGGGGCAGCTGGCTTAATTCCTCCAGTCCATTATTAAATTCAAGTTCCATTGGAAAGGCAATACCCCTTTGATAACCTTCTGCAACGGTTATCCTACTGTTTAAAAATAATCTTTCACTTAATATTCCTTCTTTTAATACCTGAACAGGTAATTCAAGAATTATTTCATCTTTTTCTACGGGTTTTGCCAAACTGAAGGTAATCATCCCCTGATTCTCGAAAACGGCAATTCGATCTTCATAAATTTCTTTTATCTGGCTTACATCCAATTTTAAATAATTCAGATCCAGTTGAATGGTAAATTGTAAACCATTGATATCCTCAAAATCTTTAGGTAAAAAAGGAATATTCATTGTTTTTCCAGGAATCAACTGTTTATTGTCCGTGGTCACATTAAGAATGAAATTTTGACGTTGGGTACTATTCTCCTTATTATTGGCAGTTGCATTTCCAGTCAAATCGCCAATCTTGATACCTATAAAATCAGATTTTGCACTCCCTTTTAGGTTATTTAAGTTAATAACCTCAGGAAAAATCGTTTGCCAAGGATTTTTAGGATTTGGAAATTCAAAGTTTTTTGGAATAAAACGCCAACTGAAGTTATTTGGAAATCTGGATATCTGACCTAATATTAATTTCTTGATTTGAATTAAATCACCTACGGATATATTCCTTGAGTTATTTGCATCTGCTGCAATCAAGTAATATGGATTAGGTAACTGACTTTTACCACTGAGATGATTTTGCAAATAAAGAAGATCCAACGTAGAAACGCCATTAAGTGGGTTTTTATCCAATTTGGAGCTAATCGTATAATCTAAATTATTAGTTAAACCAGTAAAATAAAAGGCACCACTAGAATTGGTCACACCTAATTTTTGATTTCCAGCATTACTAATTTTAAGCTCAACTTCTTGAATTTTTCGAAGATCAAAAGTTGCGACAGTCCCATTAATCTGGCTTTTACATGCCGCATCATTTATTCCTAAAACGGAATAAGAATCCATGAAAATAGTATCTCCCGCACAAGTTTCAATATCAGAATTTATTGGAACAAAAGAATAGAGCACCTGTTTTCCATCATTTTCTACATTCAATAAATTTTCTGTAATTTGAGAAACCTTGAATGCATTTACCACCTCACCGTTTTCAAATATCCCACCTAATAATCCATTATACTCTGCTTTAATGTAATATTTAAATGAACCGGCAGCCGGGTTAGAAATATTGAATTTTAAGGTATCATCTGCACATAATGCTAAATCCAGGCCGAGGTCAACCTTTAGGGCCGGTTTAGGTAAAACCGCCACTTTTAGAATGGTAGAATCACTTTCATTACACTTAATACTATTGCCAACGAGGTTAATCAACGCCGTATCTGTTGTAAATCCTTTATTAGATAAAACCACTTGTATGCTTCCAATCCCGGAAGTAGATTGATTTACATCATTAGCATTCAGTAGTTTCCAGGTATATTTTACACTTGCATTTTCAATGAAGGGTATGTTTAGGTTACTACCGCTACAAATTTCTAATGTGCTGGCATCAACCTTCAGAGATACATTGTTGGAAAGTATTTTTAATGGTATGAGTGTAGAACAATTTTCACCTGTTCTTTCAGCAAAACTTATGAAATAATTCCCACTTCCTGTTTGTGCGGGATTTAAGACAGCTTGCTTCTGTTCAAGATCCCTCCAAAAACCAATAGTATAATTTTGAACACCTGGGATACCTGCAACCAGGCTATTTAGATTTAACCGTTGAGGATCACAAATACTGGTATCTGGTAAGGCAGGTATTTTTACTTTGCTTTTAACTTCCACAGGTTGGGAATTAGTACACCCTTGAAATGAAGCTTCAATGGCATATTTACCAGGAAGAACCTGTTTTGCATTACTTACCGGGACATTTTTCGCACCGTTTGCATCCAGATAAGCATACTTGTAAGCACCTGAAGATTGAACAATGACAATATCTGCGGACAAATTACCAAAGACTCCACAAACTTCAATCTCAGGAAGCACCTTAAATGAAGGTTTTGGCAACACAGTGACTTTAATTGACTTATTATTCAAGGTATTGCAACCAGGAATACCCAGGCTATAAAAATAGGTCACAGAAACAGGAGTTTCTGTCGTTCCAAAATTATCAGAAATAACCCCTTTGCCACTTGAAGGCGTATTCAATCCGACGGATTCAAATCTATCTCTTACCCAAGAAAAGGTATAATCACTTTTAATTTTCGGGTCAAAATTGAAAGTACCGCCACTACAAACGGTTAAATTATCCGTTCCCAAGGTCAAATTTTCGCTAACAATTTCTTTTATGGTAATATTCTTGACAGAAGTACAACCCGATGGGTCTTTAGCCTGAATAAAATATTTTCCAGATATAACACTAGCGGGATTCGTTACCAACTTTTGTAGGGATTCATCTTCAAAATAAGCATAAGATAAACCTGGCTGAGAACCCGCTGTTATATCCGATAACGTTAAATTACCTCTTTGATCAGGACAAAAAGGTTTAGGCTGATTAACAATGAAAGTGAGTGGTGATCTTAGCAAAATTCTTGAAGAATTAAAGCAACCGGCATTATCTTGTCCCTTCACAAAATATAGTCCCTCAGGAACACTTTCCGGGTTATTTACAGGATTGGTCAAACCTGCGTTATTCCAAAACGTGTAATTTAAACCAGCGGATGAGTTAGATTTATCAATAGAATTTTCAAGATTTGAAAAGGGAGAACAAGAGACATTAGTTGTTAATATCTTTATGGAAGGTTTAGGTTTTACCACAACATTTATCCGAAAAACTTCATCTGTTGAACACCCTGTAGCGTTTAAATTTAATTCATAAGTATTTGTAATGGAATTATTTGTCTCATTAAAAAGTTTTTCATTAATTATATTTCGTCCACTTATTCCAGTTAATTGATTTCTCCATGAGATGACGGCACCCGAACCATTGGACGTTAAGGGAATTTCAACATTTACCCCACTACAAATCTCCTGGTCCTCGGTTTTTAAAATTTTTGGTGTAGGTAAAACCCTAACTTCCAAGGTGTAATCTGTACCAAGACACTGAACACCATTTGAAACAATTCTTGGTTTAAATGTATAAAGGATATTCTGAACCTCCTCTGAAGCATTAAAAAGTGTTTCCTGAATACCGCCATTTAAGGTTACCCCTGCCCCTGAACCTCTCCCTCCCGTAATACTTCCATAAGTTGCTGTCCAATCATAAATTAATTCGGTAGATGAGGAACTCGTGGTAATATTTAGCACTTTGCCGGAACAAATTTCCTCAGCCGTCGCTATGAGTGCTGGTTTAGCATTCACTTTCAATTCTCTGACTACATTAATTTCCTCACTACAACCTGATTGTAAGGAAGTCACTGAAACTAAGGTGAATGTAGTACTTTCTTTCAACGAACCTGTATTCAGTGTAATACCAGCGTTATTGGTCAACAAGACCTGTTGCAACGGTTTATCACCTATTTTATAGCTAATGGATGCAGCCTGACTGTTTGATAATGCAATATTAATGTTTCCACCTTCACATACTGTGGGTAAATTATCACTAACTGTTATTCCCGGAATAGTTGAAATACTCACTGAACCATTCATAAACTGACTACAAGTTCTTCCTGTATATTGAGCCTTAACTGAATAATCACCAACCTCATTTAAGGTGAAGGAAATATTCTGATTATCGGTACTACTTAAAATTTCTGTACCAGTAAAGGCATTATTTTTAAAAAGCTGATAGATGACTTGTTTTTCACCTGAAAGACTTATTGTCCTGGTTTCGGTAGGTTTCAGACAAATAACACCTGAAAGGGAAAGGTTTTTAATGACAGGTACCACACATTTCACCGGGCCTTGTAAAACGCCTCCTTTTACAGATTGATCCTCCCCTTTCATTGAACCATTTCCAATTTCTCCCAGAGAATATGAAACTATATGATTTCCATTTTTGATAGTATTACCAGCAGCAGCTAAAGTACTGCTGGTTTGGGAGAATACACTATTGGACATCAACAAAAAGAAGAATGAGCAAAAAAATAAAACAGCTAACCTTCTAGCTTTAATATGTAACGATGTTAATTTTGATAGCTTCATTGTACCTTGCTTTAATTTTTAATACATCTTACGTTTAACCCCTCCCCGAAGTATGAACTCTCATAATCATTTACACCATAGAAATCGGTATATCGTCTTTTAGACACATCTAAAATCCAATACCATGAGCCATCTGCATAAGAGGTATTGAATGGGTCAATAAATCCGGTGGGAATACCTGAGAATCCATTATCTTGCTTCAACAATTCAACTTCCGCGTTTCCGTTATAGTAATTTATCAAGGATTTCCAATCAGACTCCTTGGGAATTCTCCATCCCAAAGGGCATAGTTTATCCGTTTTAATGGCGTGATAGTTATAAAAAACACCATAGGTATATTTATTCTCCGTCGAATTATATAAATAATTAAATGAAGGGGTAGCAGTTGCTTCGGAATTTACCCAATCATTATTATTTCCAGCCCATTGTAAAGAAGTCCCATCATTAAATTTAGTGGTTATCAGATTATCTTTAAGCCAAGTCTGATTTCCAATGGTTATCGTTCGATATTCATTTCCTTCTATATCTTTGACATTAGCCGGTGAGGGTGTTAACGATGTTTTTATTAAAATATAGTCTGATTCATTTTTTCCTAATACACTTTTTGCATAAACACTCAGCCAATAAAACCTACCGGAGGTAAGTTTAGGCACCTGAACAGAAAAATTAGATCCACTTAAATTTTTTGAAGGAATATAATCTCCGTCATTTGGGAGTATTGGAAGTAAATCTGCCCTTTCTTTGCCAATAACTAAACCTGTTTCGGAAATAATACCTCCACCACTATCTTCAATTTCACCATGAATGGTCCAATTATCCTTCGAATTGTTGATTAAGTTTTTTCTTAATACTTTTGGTGAGTTAGAACTACCATTTTTAATACATCGAATGGATAAACCGTAACTAATATGATAATTTAAAACACCTTTGTTCATCTGTGACGCCCAATTATACAATGCTACATAAGTTGCCCTTGAATCAGAAATCTTAGTAGAAGTCCACCAATAGGCTGATGTGTTAGCAACGAATATTGACCTTCTTTGGCCACCAGGAAGGGCACCAAAACCAGACAGGTTAGTTCCATTTTCATAAAGGTTTGTCCATCCACTCGTTGATTTTAACTTTTGAGCCGCTATGCTCAAATTTTCAAAATGATCGGCCAACGTTGACCATTCCCTTGAAGATGGAACATGCCAGCCAGTTGGGCATAAACCTCTCGATTCATCTTGAGAAACAGCATACCCATTGTATAACTTGCCTAATTTCTGATTATTCCCAACATCATTATTATAATAAGACCAGGCAGGGGCTGTTGTGTTTACCCATTGGGCGCTATCAGTAATTCCAATGATAGGTGTGCCGTCCATATACTTGGTCGTTTTTAAATTTTCAGTGAGCCACATTTGACCACCAATAATTATAGGTGTATATGGATTACCGTCTCCATCGATGATTTTTTCAGAATTTATTAAAGAGGTAATTGTCTTTTTTACACCATCTAAATCTTCTTTAGTTAACAGAACCTTAGAAGCATCCTTTTGAGCGCCATTCTCAGGTTCGGAACTTGAAGGATTCCCTGCGAACATATCATAAGTTAAAATTTTACCATTTAAATGTTCAGATCTTAAGGTACCCAATGGGACAGATTTTGTCCACTTGCTAATATGAGCTGTAGGAACGCCTAATAAATTTTGGACACTTTGTAATACGTAATTACTTCCTCCATTAAGATCCACACTCATTTTTAAATAATTGGAAGCAGTATCCCATCTGATTGCTGAAAAATTAGCCGTATTTGCATTGAATTTACTGCCCGAGCCAATATTAATAATTGCTTTACCATTGAGGTCCGTATTTACATTAAACCTTTCCTGATATACTGCATTTGCGTCTTTTAAATATGGCATTATATCTACTTGAACAGCGACATTTTGATTAGAAAGGGCATCCCCTTTTCTATCCCGTGCAACAAATTCATAGTGTAGAAAATCAGTTACTACTGGAGGAGTGGTAAACTTTATGACATTTCCATAACCTACACCTCTTGAATTTTTTGCAAAAGCTCTTATAAAATAAGTAGTATTAGATTGTAAATCAGAAATTTCCAAATTAAATCTCTTTAATTTCAAGGTATCATTAAATGATTTGGTATATCTTAAATTGAGTAAAGAATCTAAACCATATACCAAACCACTTGAGGTAATTTCATCCCCTCCATCATTGACTATAAGACCTCCAGACTTCACTCTGTTTGTAGTAATATCAACGACCTCCAGGGTATTTAACTTAGGTACCGATAACCCTTTTTTAGCTAACTCTGCATTGAAGAAACTAACCGTAGAAGCAATAGCGACATAACCACAAGCAACATGATTTTTTTGGCTTGAAAGATTAACTGCTGAAACATCCGTAGCACCTAATGATTTCATAGTAGATTCTGCTATGGTAGAATTAATTGAAGGAACAATTTCGTCACTGGAACAATAATATAATCTGGTTGGAATGAGTGGTTTCCAGGCAAAAACATCATTATCTTTAAGCGCAAGATTAATAGGATGATTTGGATTGGTAATTAAATTCGAGTATAAACCACTTGCGAGCATGTCTCGCGCCAAAATTTTTTGATTTAAAATTAAGGCTTGTAATAAATTGGTGTTCAATCCAATTAAACTGACCTTTTCCTCGTATCTATTTTGGATCAATACATCATAAGGTGATTTAAAAACTTCATTAATATTATTAAATAATTTATAAGGTTCTTTATATCCAAGAAATGTATGTGGTAAAAATGAAACATTTGTTACAGGATTATTGCTTGTAAGTCCTCCAATAATGGATTGTGAGACAGCATAAATACCACTTGAATGTGCTGCGGCCAATACATTATATCCCTCTATTGGGTTAGATTGCAGCCACCTATGTAAAGCCATGGAAGCATGTCCACCTTGAGAATAGCCTGCAACAAAATAATCAGATAGGATTTTTACATTATATAAATTTTCACTGGATTTAATGAATGCTTTAAATAAGTCCGCAGCAACCCATGTCTCAGAAGCTGCATGAATGAAAGGATGATATCCTGGATTATCACCTAATCCCAAATAATCAGACATCAAAGTAACATAACCTGCCCCTCCAAAGGCAGCACCAATAATCCAATCACCCTTCAATCTGGAGGGTACGTCTTCCCTATCATTTGAAGTGCCATGTTGATAAACAACGGTGTTAAATTTATTTTTTCCATCTTGCGTCTGAGGAATCACAATTAAACCACTTACCGTTGTTTCATTTCCTTGAATATTTTTAGTGGTGTACAGAATTTTGTACAAATTAACACCAAATTTAATATCGTTGTCAGGACTTTGATTAATCAATGCCTTAAGTTCACCAACGGTGTATGATTTAATCCACGTTGACGATGTAATCTGTTGAGAGAAAACAACTGAAACAAGAAACACCAGCATTATACTGATGAGTAACCTTAATAAGTTTACCATATCAACAATACTATTGAATAAATTGAATTTTAAGTATAAATCGAGATGAAGAGAATCTTGTAAATTCAGTTCTCTTTTAAGGGTCAAAAATAAGCCTTTACAAAAAGGTGGACAATACTCATAAATGAGTATTTTCATTCTAATAACAATATAATTACGCTAAATTTAGAAATAAAAAAGCCTCGGGGTTTTTCCCAAGGCTTACTTTTGATAAAAATTTATCGAACTTAATCTTTTTAATTCATATCCATATTATGGAAAACATTCAGGACATCTTCGTCCTCTTCCATTTTTTCAATTAGATTTACTACGTCTTCCACTTGTTCGTCGGTTAATGACTTTGTATGACTTGGAATCCTGTAAAATTCTGATTGCTCTGGTTCAATTTGCTTATTTTCCAAAGCCTTTTGAAGTTTTCCGAAATCTTCGAACTCGGTAATCAGGACAATCTGATCGTCTTCAATTTTTATTTCCTCTAAACCATGATCGATTAATTCCAGTTCCAGTTCTTCTAAATCGAAGCCCGAATTTTTAATTCTGAACACCCCTTTTCTATCGAACATAAAGCTGACAGAACCCGAAACACCGAGAGAACCACCGAATTTTGAGAAAACGTGTCTTATGTTGGCAACGGTTCTATTCAAATTATTAGTAGCAGCCTCCACAACAATAGCCACCCCGTGAGAAGCATATCCTTCATAAACCACCTCATCATAATCTTCTGCTTCTTTAGACGTAGCCTTTTTGATAGCGTTTTCAACATTCACCTTCGGCATATTGGCGGCCTTAGCATTATTTACAGCCATTCTAAGGCGAGAATTATATTCAGGATCTGCGCCACCACTTTTAATAGCGATAGCAATCTCCCGTCCAATTTTAGTGAAGGTTTTCGCCATATTGGCCCAACGCTTCATCTTTCTATTTTTTCTATACTCAAAGGCACGTCCCATATATAATTATTTAGGGTTGCAAAATAAGGAGAAATTTGTTC
>Ga0247836_1004324_pt1 | contig 17856 bp, 17 predicted proteins | sample LaCruzMarch2015__4_FD_187116 | JGI IMG/M metagenome (GOLD analysis project Ga0247836, IMG submission 187116) | Freshwater microbial communities from meromictic Lake La Cruz, Castile-La Mancha, Spain - LaCruzMarch2015_14m | ecosystem: Environmental > Aquatic > Freshwater > Lake | place: Spain... | reverse complement strand
TGTAGCTCGAGTTCGCGGCTAAGGCCTTCTCGAGCAAACGGCGATGGCGCGAATCGAGCAACTCGATCTGGCCGTTGATGACTTCCGTCGCGTCCTTGGCCTCAACCGCTTTGACATAGGCTGCATTGACCCAGGTGAGACGGCCCGCGTTATCACGCAGCCAAGCTGGATTGGGCAGTGCGTTGAGCAACGCCCGGCCCGCGCGCACATCTCGCGCCAAGCCATTGTGTTTATCGATGATCGCCGACACATCTCGTTTATAACCGGCGATATCGCGCAAGCGCAAAATGGCGCGCCCACCCGCCGCACGGCCATCGGCTTCCAGGTGACCACCGGCGATGGTCTTCAAAATGATGTTGAAGGCGCGGCCATCAGAGAACAGCGTATCGAGAGCGGCCTTCAGCGTACGCGCGGAACTCGCGTCGAGCCACATGCCAAAGCGCATCAACTCGCCCTGATTGGCGGGCAAGCCCGGCACATCGTTCAGGGTTTGCGTGACGATGCGCAGACCTTGCCCCTGCTCCCAATAAACGAGCGTTTGCGGCTCGGCCTTGACCAACGACTCGGCGGTGGCAAGGTTCAGGCGCAGGGCCTTTGCCTCGGCCAGGGCCGCGCGTAGCTTCCGGCGCGTCACGAAAAGCGCCGTGCCGAGCAAAATCACGGCAAGCGAGATGCCTCCCGCGAGCAGAGCGGCGGCAAATACGGGACCGGCTCCAGGAGCCGAAGGCACGTGCTCTTTCGTGGCGGCTATACCGAAGGTTAGCACCGCAACGCACGAAATGCTGGCAGCCAACAGCATCGCCAGTTCGATTTTGGCGGTTTGCAACCGGCGCATGGCGGCATTGGACTGCATGAGGGTGGTGTAAACCTAAGGGTGCAGATGAAATGACTGCGCACGCCACAGGCCCGGCGCAACGATAAGCCGGAGCGAATCATCCGGCCGATTATGCGGAGCTTGCCCCGCCCTGACCAGCCGGAACAAAGCGCGGCCCGTGTTGTTCTTGCCCTTTCACACAAAAACAGCGCCCGGGTTGCCCCGGGGCGCTGCCTCAATGTTCCGCAATCTTAAACGCGGAGTGTCAGTACCGGTACGTGTCCGGCTTGTAGGGCCCCTGTTCGGGCACGCCGATGTATGACGCCTGATCGGGCCGCAGCTGGGTCAGCTTGACGCCAATCTTTTCCAGATGCAGACGCGCGACCTTCTCATCAAGATGCTTGGGCAGCGTGTAGACCTTCTTTTCGTACTTCGAGATGTTGTTCCACAACTCGATCTGCGCCAGCGTCTGATTGGTGAACGACGCCGACATGACGAACGAGGGGTGCCCCATCGCGTTTCCAAGGTTCACGAGGCGGCCTTCCGACAAGAGAATGATGCGCTTGCCATCGGGGAATTCGATCTCGTCCACCTGTGGCTTAACGTTGTGCCACTTGTAGTTCTTGAGGCCTGCTACCTGGATTTCGTTGTCGAAGTGGCCGATGTTGCAGACGATGGCGCGATCTTTCATGCCGCGCATATGATCGGCCGTGATCACGTCCTTGTTGCCGGTCGCAGTCACGAAGATGTCGGCACGGCCGATGGCATCTTCCATGGTGGTCACTTCATAACCTTCCATCGCGGCCTGCAATGCGCAGATCGGATCGACTTCAGACACCATCACGCGGCAACCTGCTTGACGCATCGAAGCGGCCGAGCCCTTACCCACGTCGCCAAAGCCAGCGATCATTGCGACCTTGCCGGCCATCATCACGTCGGTGCCGCGGCGAATGCCGTCGACCAGAGATTCGCGGCAGCCGTAGAGGTTGTCGAACTTCGACTTGGTCACCGCATCGTTGACGTTGATGGCCGGGAACAGGAGCTTGCCTTCCTTTTCCATCAAGTAGAGGCGATGTACGCCTGTGGTGGTCTCTTCTGAGACGCCTCTGATGTTCTTGGCGATGGTGGCGAAGTAACCCTTGGGCTTTTCCTTCAGCACCTTCTTCAAGAGCGCAAAAAAGATCTCTTCTTCTTCCGAACCCGGGCTGTCGAGGAATGCCGTATCGCCGTTTTCTGCGCGCAGGCCGAGGTGAACATACATCGTGGCGTCGCCGCCATCGTCCAGAATCATGTTGGGGGTGCCACCATCGTGCCACTCGAACATGCGGGCGGTGTAGTCCCAGTAATCAGTGAGGCTTTCACCCTTCCAGGCAAAAACGGGGATGCCGGCAGCAGCAATGGCCGCGGCTGCGTGGTCTTGCGTCGAGTAGATATTGCACGACACCCAGCGGATGTCGGCGCCCAGCGCCTTTAACGTCTCGATGAGGACGGCGGTCTGGATGGTCATGTGGAGCGACCCGGCGATGCGCGCGCCTTTCAAGGGCTGGCGGGCACCGTATTCGGCGCGGGTTGCCATAAGTCCTGGCATTTCCGTTTCAGCAATGGCGATCTCTTTCCGGCCCCAGGCCGCAAGAGAGATGTCTTTCACAATGTAGTCGGTCGTCGCTGTCATGGGGTTCTCGTCTCTGATTGCGGTGGTTGAGTTGGCCCGGATGGCGGACAAAACGGTCTGCGCACCGGAGTTCGGGAGAGGACGTCGTCTCTTAAGCCTGTCTGCCGCTATCGGCAACAACATATAAGCAAGTCTTTATCTCCTCCTGATGAATCGATTTTATCAAGTAAAATTATTCATATGCTCGGTAAAAGCTATACAAAGCAGCAGCTTTTATGATTTAAAGATGATGATGCAAGTAAAAAATATTAACAACCAGTTGTCGATCAAGTTACAATTTTAGTAAAATTGCATTTTTACACGTTTTTTTACACCGTTTGCAACAAACTAAACTAGATACATCTCTTTTACCTCCTGTAAAGACGTGCACAATACTGTGGGACGGATAAGTTTGTTTTGTGTAGGAGGCGTACGATGTCTACTCGAGTGGCTATGAGCCGCCAGACCAATTCTGGTTCGCGGCACGAGAGCCGGCCCCAGTTTGGTTTGCTGGGCTTGCTCACGTCGGGGGGTAAAAACTTCAAGGACGATCGCTCTGGCGATATCGCCATTACTTTCGGCCTGACCGCCGTGATCATGATGCTGTTTGTCGGCGCCGCCGTCGACTTTGGCCGCTGGTTGCATGCGAGCAAGCAAACCCGGACGGCTATCGATGCTGCCGTTCTGGCAGGCGGGCGCGTTCTGCAGGTTCAAGGAACGAGCACGGCCGGCGTTGCCGCCGCCAAGATCGTTGCCAAGAAGTACTATGATGAGAACGTGAAGTCGCGCCTAGCAGTGTTCGACGACACCATCACCTTCGACGCGACACCGGGCAGAGACGGCTTCACCGCGTCTGGCAATGCTTTCATCCAAACCCCGCTCCTGAACGTGATCAGCGTTCTGGGTGTGTCCAATCTCGACAAAATGCCACTGGTGAACAACAGCGGCACCGGCTTTTCCGTTGCCAAGTTGAAGGTTGGCGGCAACGCCGAGAACAGCTTGGAGATCTCCATGATGCTCGACACGTCGGGTTCGATGGATGGCGGCAAGATCGACGACATGAAGGAAGCCGCAAAGGACCTCGTCGATATCGTCGTGTGGGACAATCAAACGACCTATACGTCGAAGGTGTCGATCGCTCCGTTCTCAGCTGACGTGATCTTGCCGTCGTCGTTGAACACCGGTGCTCGCGGCAGCCCGGCAGCTACCATCTCCGTCACCGGCACTTGCACAAGCGGCTCGGGCAAAAACAAGACCACCTACGATTGCCCCGTCACTTACAAGCGCACGAACTGCGTGTCTGAGCGAACTGGCACCAACAAGTACACCGATGCGGCCCCAGGTGCAGGCAACTTCGTGTCGACCGTCTACACGACCAGCGGAAACTGCTCGCAGCCTTCGGCAAACGCCGTGGTGCCCTTGTCAAACAACAAGACCGCACTCAAGGCCGCCATCGATGGTCTACAGTTGGCTGGCGCCACGGCAGGTCATCTCGGCACGGCTTGGGCTTGGTACACGATCTCGCCGGATTGGGCCTCGATCATGCCGACAGGCAGCAAGCCTGCTGCCTACGGTACGGAGAAGCTCACAAAAATCGCCATCTTGATGACCGACGGCGAGTACAACACGCAGTACGATGTCAACGGTATCAAGACCGGATCGAACGGCGCGGGAGCGCAGGCCAACGGCAGCTCTGTCAACCAAGCCAAGGCGCTTTGCACCGCCATGAAGGCAAAGGGCATCACGGTTTACACGGTTGGCTTCGAATTGGGCGGCAACTCGACGGCGATCAGCACGCTTCAGTTCTGTGCATCGACGCCGGGCACTTACTACAACGCCGAAAACGGCGACCAGTTGAAGCAAGCCTTCCGCGACATCGCGCTCAAGATCTCGGATCTCTACTTGAGCCAGTGATGCGGATTACCTGCACCGGCAACGAACGAGAGCGGCAGCAATGCCGCTCTCTTTTTTTTGGCTCAGCCTTCATCGGCGAGTTCCTCGCCAAAACCGGTCTCTACCAAGGTTACCAGGGCTTCAAGGGCTTCGGGCCCTTCTTTGCCTTCGGCACTGAGATGCAACTGCGAGCCGGGCCCCGCCGCCAGCAGCATCAGCCCCATAATCGACGTGCCGCCGACGCTTTGCCCATCGCGCGTTACCGTGATCACCGCATTGAAGCTCTCGGCCATGCGTACAAACTTCGCCGACGCCCGCGCATGCAAGCCCTTGCGATTGACGATGGTGACGACGGCCTCCGGGCGCGGGCTATTTTGCAATTCGGGCATCAGGTTTCGCCCGTCAGCTCTTGGCTGGCGACTTTGATGTATTTTCTGCCGGCATCGCGCGCTCGGGCGACAGCGTCTTGCAAGGTGGTTTCGCGGCGCAGCCCCGCCAGCTTCACCAGGATGGGCAGATTGATCCCGGCGAGCACTTCGACGTTGCCTTCATCGAGGACCGAGATTGCCAGATTGGAAGGCGTGCCCCCGAACATATCGGTGAGAACGATCACGCCCGAGCCTGAATCATTTCGGCGAACGGCATCGAGAATTTCGATGCGGCGCGCCGACATATCGTCGTCGGGGCCTATCGAGATTGTTTCGAGCTGCTCCTGAGGCCCGACGACATGCTCCATAGCCGAGCGGAATTCAACCGCCAAGCCGCCGTGGGTAACAATGACAAGCCCTATCATTCAGGTGAGCCGCTGGTTGTCAGACGTGGGGTTCTGGACGCTAGGATACTCAAAACAGACCGGCATACACAACGGCGGGAACCTCAAAACTTCGCTGGCGTTGTCTGCGCGCGGCGGCCAGCCGGCACGTCAGAGCTACGCTGCAAAACGGAGACTTACAGGGGTTTTTGACAGAAGCAAGTGCTTTCAAGGTGAGTGACCGCACACCTTCCGCTTATTAGCCGTAGCGGTGTGTCAACGCCACGGCAAGCTTGGCCGGTGCCGAGGCTTCAAAGGCATGCAGCCGCATCAAGGGCAACAGGCACCCCAGCAAATCAGCCGTTGGCACCGGGTCTGGCAGCCGCTCGACAGCCTCGCCCGGGTCGCAAATGTCGACGATCAGAGCAATTTCCGCACGCTCCGCCAGAGCGGTTGGGCCTTGTACGCCACTGCCCCCGCCACACAGATCGATGATGCCATGCCCGCGCACTTCCAATTTTCCGCGCAACACCGGCGGGGCGGTGGCGACGAGGCAGCCGCCATTCCTCTCGACCACGACTTGATCGTCTGCAACCAGCTGGAACCCCCGAGAAGAAAAGGGTGACGCGCACATCATCAGGCAGCGCAGCGCCAGATCGGATTTGCCAGCGCCCGGCTTGCCCCGTATCAGAATGCCACGGCCATCGAGCGCGACGCAGGTGGCGTGAACGATCTCAACCGCGCCGCCCAAGACCTGCCCCCGAGCCCCGCGTTGCCGGTGCATGAACCGGCAATCGGACGACAAACCGCGCGCCCTTGATTTCGCCTCCGGCCATCACGTTCTCGGCCCAGATTTGACCGTTATGGGCAGCGACGATTTCGCGCGAGATCGACAGCCCCAAGCCGGAATTTTTGCCGCGCAGATTTTCCGTGCCCGGCCGGTCTGTATAGAACCGCTCGAAAATGCGATCGAGCCGGTCCGCTGGAATACCCGAGCCCTCGTCATCGACATAGATCTCGACATGCCCCGCGCGCGACATCGCACGCAACGTCACCGTGCCGCCCGGCGGGGAGAACGACAACGCATTGTCGACAAGGTTCGTTAAAACCTGCCCGAGGCGGCCCTCGTCACCTTCGACGATGTAGTCGCTATCACTGCGGGGCTTTTCGATGACGGTTTTGACATAGCGCCCGCCCGTCGTCGCATCGTCGCGGAAAATCATCGCCACCGTGGCGACAACCGACGTCGTGTCGACGGGCTCCATTTGCTTGCGGGCCAATTCCGCATCGAGCCGCGAAGCATTTGACACGTCGGTGATAAGCCGGTTGAGACGCTTCAACTCAAGCTGGATCTGCTGCACCAATTGCGCGCGATGCTCGTCTGTTTTGGCGTAACCGAGAGATTCCGCCGTCGAGCGCGCCGCCGTCAGCGGGTTTTTCAATTCGTGCGCCACATCCGCTGCAAAGCGCTCGCTCGCTGCAATGCGCCGGTAAAGCGAGGCCGTCATCGAACGGAACGCGCTCGCCATCTGCCCAACTTCATCGTCGCGGCCGGCAAATTCGGGCAATTCCTGGCGCGCTGAAATGCTGCGGGAGACGTGGTCGGCAGCTTCCGAGAGCCTCCGCATGGGGCCAGCCACCGTGCGCGCAAGAAGGAACGAGGTGAGAATAGTGGCCAGCAGGGCGATGGCGGCGATGGTCCAAATCAGCGAGCGCTCTTCGTCGAGCACCGCATCGATTTCGCCGGGGCGCGTCGACAGTAGAAGAACGCCTTGCACTGCCGCCAGCCGCTTGATTGGAATAGCCATCGAGACGATCTGCTCGCCGTCATCGTTGAGCAGAAGCATCGGCGTCGTCGAGCCAGTCATGGCCATGCGTACTTCCGGATACGACAGGCCATTGGCACTGCCGATCTCTTTGTAAACCGGAAGGTCCTGATCGATCAGCCAGGCCTTCAATTTGGTCCAGAAATTCTTGGTCTTAAGCCGCTCTGTGCTCGGCACCGCGGGTTCGCTGCGTGACAGCTGCCCGCGCGTCAGCAGTCTGGCGCTATCGACCACCAGTGTGCCGTCGCGGTCATAGATGCGGGCACGCGTTTTAGTGGGCTGGCTCAAACGCCGCAAGATGGGGGCGACGCGCTCGGGCTTGATCGAGAGTTCCAGCTTGGCAAAGCCATCGTCGCGATAGGGCGCGAGCGAGGCTTGTCCGGGGCCAAGCTTTTCAGGGTTGAATTGCAGCGTCCCCTTTTCAACGCGCGCATCGCTGGCAATCGCCGCCGCGATCATCTCGCCTTGCACCTTGAGCGACTCGCGCTTGGCGTCGATCAGCCACGCATGATACTGGCTGAGATAGTGGATGCCACCAATCATGACCACGAGGCCAAACAGGTTGGCAGCCAGAATGCGCCGCAGCAGGCTTTTCGACAAAAAGCGGGCTGGTGCTGTGCTGCCGATCCACGCGAACACCCGCGCAACCGGGCCGGGAATGGTGGCGACCGGATCGATGCTCGAAGCCGCATCCGCCAATCGCTTGGCGCTGGACCCTAGGTTGTCCAAGAGTCCGCCCGATGCCGCGGTCCGGTCTGTTTCGAGGGCCATTGATCCTCCCAAGCCCCGGCTCTCATGACCGAGGCCAGGCTAAGGTTCGACATTACTGCAAGATCGGCCAGCCCCGGAAAGTTTTAGGCTTCCTTGAAGCGGTAACCAACGCCGTAGAGGGTCTCGATCACATCGAAATCATCGTCGGCTTGCTTGAACTTCTTGCGCAAGCGTTTGATATGACTGTCGATTGTCCGGTCGTCAACATACACCTGATCGTCGTAGGCTGCATCCATCAGCGCGTCGCGCGTCTTGACGACGCCCGGGCGCATGGCAAGGGCCTGCAGGATCAGAAATTCCGTAACGGTGAGGATGACCGCCTTGTTGTCCCAATGGCAGGTGTGGCGCTCGGGATCGAGTTTCAGCTTGCCGCGCTCGAGAATGCGGGCGGCCTCGGCGGCGGTCTGATTGCCTTCCTTCGGCTGGAAGCGGCGTAGAATAGAGCGCACGCGTTCGATGATGAGGCGCTGTGAGAACGGCTTGGTGATGTAATCGTCGGCACCCATCTTGAGGCCGAACAATTCGTCGATCTCTTCGTCCTTCGACGTGAGGAAGATCACCGGCATGTCTGATTGCTTGCGCACCCGTCGCAGCAGCTCCATGCCGTCCATGCGCGGCATCTTGATGTCGAAAATACCCAGATCTGCTGGGGTTTCTGTCAAGCCTTCGAGAGCGGCCTCGCCGTCCGTATAGGTGCGGACCTTGTACCCTTCCGCTTCGAGGGCCATTCCGAGCGAAGATAAGATGTTGCGCTCATCGTCTACGAGCGCGATCGTTGTCTTGTCTTTCATGTTCTCCCCGCCCCTTACGGCGTTGTACTGACCATTGCGGGTTTATGTCCCTATGGTGGATCAATTGTGGCAAGCTCACTTTTGGTAACAAGAGCCTGAACCCAGCGTGAACGTGCTCAATAGGTGAGCGCACGGCAGCGAGCAACCCCACATGACAAGCACACCACAGGGCCCGAGCGCAACGTCTTCGGGTCAAGTGCAGGCGGCGAACGACGCGCGCGACCTCGTTAGGCGGGCTTTGAAAGGCGCTCTTGGCAGCCTCGCGCGGGGCTCCGGCGGACCCTATGTATCTCTCGTCACCGTCGCAACCGCGATGGACGGCACGCCCCTCATGTTGCTGTCTAAATTAGCTTTGCACACTCAGAACATCGAGGCCGATCCACGTGCCAGCTTGCTCATCGATGGCAGCGATGGCGCCGGCGATCCGCTGGCGGGCGGCCGCGTGTCGCTGATGGGCCGGCTGCAGCGCACGCATGCGCCAGACACGCGCCACCGGTTTCTTGCGCGCCAAAGAGACGCCCAAATGTATGCGGATTTCCCGGATTTTGGATTCTTTGCCTTCGAAATCGAGCGGGCGCACTTCATTGGCGGCTTCGGGCGCATCGTCGATTTGGCTGCAAATGATCTGCTTCTCGATCTCAGTGACGCGCATGGCCTCATCGCTGCAGAGACGGAAGTGGTTGCCCACATGAATGCTGACCACGCCGAGACCTTGCAGCTTTTTGCAGGAGCGCGGGTAGCAGAAGCGGTAGGCGCTTGGCAGATGAGCGGGCTCGATCCAGCCGGGTTCGATCTCGTCTGCGGGGCCATGTCTCTCCGCATTCCATTTTCGAGCAGAGTTTTGTCGGCGGATGCCGCACGCCGCGAATTTGTGCGTTTGGCGGCTGAAGCACGCGCGCGAGGCGCTTCCCCTGCCGCATGACGCAGGGTGCCGCAAAAAGCGCGACATATCGCCAGCAACACCTCTTAAAAGCCCTGTCTAACGGGCTTTCGAGGCGCAAATGTACTTTTGATCAACTTGTAGTTCGCAGATGCGAAGCGTAGCAACAAGATGTTAAAGTCTGTCGTTCCTTGATTGTTGTACCCACCGCTGCTCCGCAAACTGAACGCGTGTCAGACGCCGTAGCCTTGGGCCACCCGCCGTTCATCCATTGCGAGCCCATACGAGCGCCCTATGTCCAACGAGATCTTCCCCCTCAACGCCTGCCGCAAACTGCACATCAACAACACGGCCCCTGAATTGGTCGAGTTCGCAGTGCGGCGCAACGAGGGACGGTTAGCTGCCTCGGGTGCGTTCTGCGTTGAAACCGGCCAGCACACCGGCCGCTCGGTGCAGGACAAGTTCATCGTCCGGGATGAAGACACCGAACCCGCGATCTGGTGGGACGCTAACAAGTCGATGACGGAAGAGCAGTTCGACCACCTGCTGCACGACTTTCTCTCCTTCGCCAAGTTGAAGGAACTCTTCGTTCAAGATTTGTTTGCTGGTGCCGACCCCGAACACCGCCTGCCATCGCGCATTTTCTGCGAATACGCGTGGCATGCCCTTTTCATACGCCATTTGCTGCGCCGCCCGGAACCCGGCGCGCTCGATAGCTTTGTTCCCGGCTTCACGGTCGTCGACCTGCCGAGTTTCCGCGCCTCGCCCGAATATCACGGCACGCGCAGTGAAACGGTGATCGCCTGCAATTTCACCCGCAAGATCGTGTTAATCGGTGGCACGTCCTACGCCGGCGAAATCAAAAAGAGCGTGTTCAGCTACTTGAACTACCGGCTGCCAACGCGCGGCGTCATGCCGATGCATTGCTCGGCGAACGTCGGCAAGGACGGCAACAGCGCTGTGTTCTTCGGCCTTTCAGGCACAGGCAAGACGACACTCTCCGCAGAGCCCTCTCGCACGCTGCTGGGTGACGACGAACACGGCTGGTCGCCTTCGGGCATCTATAACTTCGAGGGCGGCTGCTATGCCAAAACCATCCGCCTGTCGAAAGAAGCCGAGCCTGAAATTTTTGCCGCATCGAGCCGCTTTGCGACCGTTCTGGAGAACGTCGCACTCGACCCGGAAACCGGAGCAACCAACTTCGATGACGGCCGCCTGACCGAGAACACAAGGTCGGCCTACCCGCTCGACTACATCTCGAACGCCAGTGCGACGGGCGTTGCGGGCCACCCCAAAAACATTGTCATGTTGACAGCGGATGCCTTCGGCGTGATGCCGCCGATCGCCCGGATGACGCCGGCCCAAGCCATGTATCACTTCCTGTCGGGTTACACGGCCAAGGTGGCGGGCACCGAAAAGGGCATGGGGGCCGAGCCGCAAGCCACCTTCTCAACCTGCTTTGGCGCGCCGTTCATGCCGCGTCACCCTTCGGAATACGGCAACTTGTTGCGCCGCCTGATCGCGGAACACAATGTCGACTGCTGGCTCGTGAACACCGGCTGGACCGGCGGCAAGTTCGGCACGGGCACACGCATGCCGATCAAGGCCACCCGCGCGCTACTCAACGCGGCGCTGTCAGGCGATCTCAAAAACCAGCCCATGCGCACTGATCCGATTTTCGGATTTCAGGTGCCGCTCAGCCTGCCCGGCGTCGACAGCAAGATCCTGAACCCGCGCGACACCTGGGCCGACCCCAAGGCGTACGATCAGATGGCCGCAAGCCTTGTTGCCATGTTCACGCGCAACTTCGAGAAATTTGCCAGCCACGTCGGGCCGGAAGTCCTCGGCGCGGGTCCGGTTATTACCCGTCAAGCTGCTGAATAAACAGCGCTCGTCTCGCAAAGGTCCACGAAGCCCGGCCCAGTTGTGTTATAAATCCTGGGTATAGAGTTCATCAACGGCGGCCCCTTGCCCTGGAGCCGGGGTTGGCGGCGGGCCGGACTTGGACGGACTGCATGCTCAATTGGCTGAGATGGCTGAAAACCTCAGTTGAGCGCCCACCGCAAGTGCGAGCGACGGCGCCCGCTTGGCGTGTCCTCTTCGACGACACCCGAATTGAGGTGACTGCCCCACAGGGAACAACCAAGTCGCTGACATGGGCTCAATTGGGCAGCGTCGGCATCTCAACCACAGCGAATGGCCCTTCCGCCCCAGATCTCTTTTGGATTTTGCAATCGATTGACCGCCGCACCAGCCTTGTTTTTCCGATGGGCGCCGAAGGCGAGCACGAATTATTGCATGAGATGCAAGCCACGCTGCACGGCTTCGACAACATGACCGTCATCGAAGCAATGAGTTCTGTTGGTGCGGCGGGCTTCGTCGTATGGCAAATGGGGAGTGATGCTGCCGGCGACGGCAGCAGCTAATGTTTCTCTTTGGCCGCAGGCTTATTCGGGCACATGCCCCGTTGCGGCGACTTCCGTCGCACTCAGCTGCGCGTCCAGTGCAGACAGCACCGTGGGCGGGATCAATACTTTGTCGATGATGTGAATGATGCCGTCTGTGGCGACAATATCTGCCGTGACGATGGTTGCGCCTTCGACGTCGATACCCCGGCGGGTTGTGATTTCGACCAGCGTACCGTCAATCGCATTGACCGCATAGTGCTTGGCCTTGGCCTTCAACAATCGCTCGGTTGGAAACTCCCCCGGCACGGCATGGTGCAGCAGAACGGAGGTCAGGTGTTCGCGGTTTTCAGGGGCGAGCAGTTTATCGCGCAAGGCTTGCGGCAGCGCGGCAAATGCCGCGTCCGACGGCGCAAAGAGTGTGAGCGTCCCGACATTCACTTCTGGATCATCGAGTCCTGCCAGCTTGGTGGCCGCCATCATTTGGGTGAGGACACCGCTCTTTTCGGCAGCGGCTTTGAGGTTCATTTTCTCGACACCACAATCGCCGGCCCGTACCGCGCCTGGTGAAAATAAAAGTATCGCAGCTCCTATCACTGCTGCCAAACCACCCGTCAGCCGCCACGTTTCAGATCGCATCGCAGTCCCCCAGGAAAAGATCGAGTGCATATCTCAATGTGCAATGGTCGGCGGCGCGAGACGATATGAGCGAAGCGGAACGGGCAGCTGATCGTCTTCAATCATCGACGAAGTGCATGGACGAATGGTCTCAGCATTCGTGAAGAATCGCAATCGGGAAAATGGCAGAAGCACTGCTATTTTTCTGCGCCAACAGCTGCGCGGGTCAAATCCGTTTCGTTTGGCGTGCGTCAGGCAGGGCCGTGACGCGGGCGGCAAGTTCGGTCTATAAGCACGACTGATCCTCTCCCCTAAAACTTCGCCAGGACGCACCATGTTCGATCCGATGTCGCCGCCCGAATTCATCATCCAACGCTGGTTCAACACCGAGGGGCCGCTGAAACTCGCGTCCCTCAAGGGCCGCGTCGTCGTGCTCGCAGCGTTCCAGACGCATTGCCCGGGATCGCTGAAGCATGGATTGCCTCAAGCCGCTCGCATGGCGCAATCGTTCAATACCGATGAGGTCGTGATCATCGGCCTCAACACCGCCTTCGAAGAACACGACAAGCAGGCGGCCGGCGCATTGGAAGCCTTCATCGGCGAGCGGGGCTATACGTTCCCCATCGCCAAGGACGAACCCAATGGCGGCGAGTTGCCTCACACCATGACCGCCTATGAAATCCAAGGCACGCCAGCCGTGTTGATTTTCGACCGCCAGGGGCGGCTACGCCGCCACTATCTGGGGCAGGTCGATGATATCCGTCTGGCTGCCGAGGTCATGACACTCGCGATCGAGGCGCGCGATGCGCCGAAAGAGCAATCGGCCGCCCTGGAGCGGCGTTTGGCGGCGGCGCTCACTGATCCCGATGCACACGACCACGAACATGACGGAAGCTGCTGCGGCGGACATCACGATCACGGCCATCACCACAGTCATGGTCATGGGCATGATCATCATGGGCATGATCACAGTGAGACACCCGCCGGGTCTGCCAAGAGCTAGCAGTTAGTGGGCGGAGGCTGAAACTTCCGCGCCGATTCCGGTTTCCGAGCGCACAAATTGAGCTGCGAACGCGGCGCGTTCTGCGTCGGCCGAAGCGCTGCGATCAAACAGCGACACCAGCCAGATACCGAGAAACGCCAGCGTCATGGAGAACAGCGCCGGGTTGTCGTAGGGGAAGATCGCGGCACTATGCCCAAGCGTTTTGACCCACACGGCGGGCCCCAAGATCATCATGACCACCGCCGAGATCAGTCCAAGCGAGCCACCCGCAACGGCACCGCGCGTGGTTGTGCCACTCCACAGCATCGTCATGACCAGCACCGGGAAATTGCAGCTGGCGGCAACAGCAAACGCCAAACCGACCATGAACGCCACATTCTGTTCTTCAAAAATGTAGCCGAGCACGACGGCAATAAAGCCGATGGCCACAGCAGACACCTTCGAGATCAGCACTTCGCGGCCCTCTGTCGAACGGCCCTTGGCAAAGACGCTGGCATAGAGATCATGGCTGATGGCCGTGGCACCTGCGAGGGTCAAACCGGCGACAACGGCAAGGATGGTGGCGAACGCCACTGCCGAAATGAAGCCGAGGAACAAGGATCCACCGACAGCCTTCGCCAGATGGATCGCCGCCATGTTGGCGCCTCCAAGCAAGCCGGTGGTCTTGTTGTAAGTTCCGTCCGCGGCAACTTCGAAGTACGCGGGATCGTTCATCAGCAAGGTGATGGCGCCGAACCCGATGATGAACGTCAAGATATAGAAATAGCCGATGAACCCGGTTGCATAGAGCACACTCTTGCGCGCCGCCTTGGCGTCTTTAACGGTGAAGAAGCGCATCAGAATGTGCGGCAGGCCGGCGGTTCCGAACATCAGTGCCAAGCCGAGCGACACCGCCGAGACGGGATCGGAAACGAGCTTGCCCGGGCCCATGATGGACACCCCGCCGGGGTGCGCCGTTACCGCCGCCTGAAACAGCGCTTCGGGCGAGAAATTGAACTTCAGCAGCACCATGAATGCCATGAAACTGGCCCCGCCGAGCAGCAGGCAGGCTTTCACAATCTGCACCCAGGTGGTCGCCACCATGCCGCCGAAGGCGACGTAGATGATCATGAGCGCGCCAACGATTGCCACCGCGACGAGATATTCCAGTCCGAAAAGAAGTTCGATGAGCTTGCCTGCTCCGACCATCTGCGCGATCAGATACACCGCGACCACGGTGAGCGTGCCGACCGCCGACAAGATGCGCACCGGGCGCGCCTGCAAACGAAACGCGGCCACATCCGCGAAGGTGTACTTGCCAAGATTTCGCAGGCGCTCGGCAATGAGGAACATCACGATTGGCCAGCCGACCAGCCAGCCGACAGAGTAGATGAGCCCGTCAAACCCCGACGCAAAGACGAGCGCCGAAATCCCTAAGAACGACGCCGCCGACATGTAGTCGCCGGCAATTGCCAAACCGTTCTGGAAACCGGTTATGCCACCGCCCGCCGCGTAAAAATCACTCGCAGACTTCGTTCGCCCGGCCGCCCACTTGGTAATGCCAAGTGTGGCCACCACAAAAACGAGAAACATGGCGATTGCCGAACTGTTCACCGCTTGTTTGGTGCCGCCTTCTAAGTCTCCGGCCGCCAATGCGGGAAGCATGAGTAACCCACTCGCCACAGCCGCGAGCGCTGCCATCACCAAACGGGTCATGAGCGCTCCGTGTGTTGGGCGAGGCGCTCCGTCAGCGCGTCAAACTCGCTATTGGCGCGGCGCACATAGATGGCCGTGAGAACAAAAGCCGAGACAATCACGCCGAGACCGATCGGGATGCCAAGCGTCGTCACACCGCTGCCCAGTGGCTGAGACAGGATTTCCTTGCCAAATGCCACCAGCAGAATGAAGCCGAAATAGATCACCAGCATCGCGACCGTTAGCAGCCACGCAAAGCGCGAGCGCTTGCTGACCAACGCGGCAAAATCTGGATGCCGCCGTATCTCATCGATACGGGCCTCGTGCTGCGAAGACATACGCATTCCCCCCAGGGCATTGTTGCTTCGCGGCATTGACCGCCGTCTGGGCACTGCGGCGTTGACCGCCATTGTTACGCGGCACCATAGCCAATTATCGGCGCATGAAAAGTAGCATCACCGGAGTTTGCCCTCCGTCGTGCCCAGCACATCGGCCAGCCGCGTTGTGGCGCTGCCCGGCCGCAACGGCTTGGGTTGGCTGTCATGGGGCACCCACGCAGTCAGCGTGATGATTTCGAAGGTTGCAGGCACACGGCCGTTCCCGAGCGCAAAGCGCTCCGCATAGAGTTCCACTGCCCGCATTAGCAGGCGCCGGGAAACCGGACGGCGGCTGCGCTCGCACAGCATGTTGCTCGCTCCCATCGCCTTGATCTCGCGCATCAGCGCAAGCGGGTTGGCGTAGGTCACATTGACGGTCTCGCTGTCGACAACCGGTAAGGCGTAGCCCGCCCGCTGCAGCAGCCCTCCCAGATCGCGCACGTCGGCAAAGGGGGCGACACGCGGCGAGGCACCGCCCAAAACATCCGCTTCGGCGGTAAGCCAAGCTTCCCGCAATTCACGCAGCGTCGCGCCGCCCAGCACGCTCGCCATCAGGAGCCCATCGGGTTTCAAGGCGCGGCGGATTTGGAGAAGCGCGCCCGGCAGATCGTTGATAAGATGCAGCCAGAGAGCCGACACGGCCAAGTCGAGCGACAGCGGCGCCAGCGGCAGCGCCTCGGCATGGCCCAAAATGCGCTCACCCCGGCATTGCGCGAGAAGCTGCGGCGTCTCTTCGAGTGAGATAAAAGCCTTGGAGCCCACTTTCCCAGTGAGCGCGCGGCCCAGCACACCATGATGCGCGCCGATATCGGCCGCCACCGGAAACGCCCGCCTCACCGCCTCGAGCCGTTCGGAGAAGTCCTCAGCAACACGCTTCAAAAGAAAGTCGTGGCCGCTCGCCGTCGCAGCAACCCGCGCACGGCGCTGATTCATAAGGGCGCGGTCGAAGATCTGCGGCGGGGCAGACAGGGAACCAGATTGAGAGTGTGCGGTCATAAAGCCCAAGAAGAGTAGCGCAGTGATTCGAAACGATCTAGCCGCGGCAAGCGGGTACCCCTACGATAGCCCGATGGCGGGAGAAGACACAGACCTGATTGAGCCGGCAGACGCCGCGGCGCGCGCTGGCCCAGCGCCGCAAGCGCCAGTTGCTCCACCGCGATGGCATTTGACCACTAGCCTGACGTCAGGCTTGTCACAGCTCGCCGATCTGATGATGCCGCCTGTCTGCCTTGGTTGCCATGCGCATCTGGGCGGGCTCGACGCGCTGTGCCCGAAATGCTGGAGCGGGATCACCTTCATAAGGCCGCCACTATGCGACCGCCTCGGACTGCCGATGCCTTACGACACGGGGGGGGTGATGGTCTCGGCTGCGGCCAGCGCCGCACCACCAGATTATGCCCGCGCAAGGGCCGTCGCTCACTACGATGGTCTGATGCGTGATCTTGTGCACAATCTCAAATTCAACGATCGCCACGATCTGCGCCGCCTGTTGAGCCGGTGGATGATCGAGTCTGGTGCCGAAATTCTAAGGGATGCACACGTCGTCGTGCCCGTGCCGCTTAGCCGCTGGCGGCTGTTTCAGCGCGGCTACAATCAGGCGGCGCTGCTCGCTCAGGACGTCGCCTCGGCCTCAAACGCCGCCTATGCGCCGCTGGCCCTCGTCCGCGCCCGCCCAACCAAGCGTCAAGTGGGGCTGACACGGCTCGAACGGCTGAAGAACGTCAGCGGCGCGTTTGCCGTTCCCGAAGCCCAAAAGCCCACGATCGTTGGCCGCAACGTGCTGTTGATTGACGACGTGATCACAACCGGCGCCACCGTTGGCGCCTGCGCCAAGGCGCTGAAGCGTGCCGGAGCGGCCCGTGTCGATGTGCTGGCGCTTGCCCTTGTGGTGGAATTGGGCGTCATCGCTATATAATGCAAAAAAAGCAGGGCGAGTCGCATCGCGGCGGCTTGCTTGATGCGCCCAAGTCTCTAAATTCAAATGACCGAGTTGTTCCACCAAGGATCCGGCCGAGATGCCCAAAGTCGTCATCTATACCGCAGGCCTTTGCCCCTACTGCCACCGCGCCAAACAACTGCTACGCACCAAAGGCGTTGCCTTTGAGGAAGTCGACCTTACCGGGCGGGCCGCAGAACGCGAAGAATTGCGCACAAAGGCCGGTGGCCGCAACACGGTCCCGCAAATCTGGATCGGCGAGTCGCACGTCGGCGGTTGCGATGATTTGCATTGCCTCGATCGCGACGGCAAACTCGATCAACTGCTGCGCGCCTGATGTCCGGCACTCAAGGCATGTTCCGCGCCGCGCTCGTACAAATGTGCTCGGGCCGGGATGTTGCGCGCAACATGCGCGATGCCAGTGCCTTGATCCGCGAAGCCGCCGCGCTCGGTGCGTCTTATGTGC
>Ga0247836_1004313_pt1 | contig 17886 bp, 11 predicted proteins | sample LaCruzMarch2015__4_FD_187116 | JGI IMG/M metagenome (GOLD analysis project Ga0247836, IMG submission 187116) | Freshwater microbial communities from meromictic Lake La Cruz, Castile-La Mancha, Spain - LaCruzMarch2015_14m | ecosystem: Environmental > Aquatic > Freshwater > Lake | place: Spain... | reverse complement strand
GGCCGAGTTCGACGCCGACGATGTCCGCAGCCTCCGGCGCGCCGCGACCGAAGCGGGTGTCTCGCTCAACGAGCTCGCGGCAGCCGCGCTGCTGGGGGCGATCCATGACACGCTGCCGTCCTCCACATGGAGCCACGCCCGCGACAGGGTGCGGCTTTCGATCCCGATGAACATGCGCCGGCCGGCAGATCGGCACATGCCGGCCACAAACGTGGTCAGCATGGTGTTTCTTGACCGCGCGCCGGCCGACGTCGAATCGTCCGCGCTCCCGGCGTCGCTCCACGACGAGATGCAGCTGATCAAGCGGCTGGGCCTGGGGCTGACGTTTCTGTTCACGCTCGCCATCGCCCGTGGCCTGCCAGGAGGTATCGCTCGGCTCGTCGGCGATCGCTCCACGGCGGCCACGGCGCTGTTCACGAATCTGGGCAGGATCTTCACGCGCGTCGCGGAGCACCGCGGCGGCTGCGTGCGGGTGGGCCCCCGCCGTCTCGTCGCCGTCGAACCGCTCGCCCCGCTGCGCCGCGGCACGGCGCTCGCGATGGCGGCCGTCGAATACGCCGGCTCGCTCGTGTTCACGCTCCGCACCGATCCGAGTGCCGTCGACGCCGCCACGACGGTCGCCCTCCGCGATGCGTTCGCCCGTCGGCTCGGTCACCGCCTGCCTGCCGAAGCCACCGAGCCTGCGCGGGCGCGCGAGATCGTCGTCACCGGAGCCTCCGCATGACGCTCGACTTCGTGTGCATGATCTCGCTGCTCGTGATCACGGCCACGCAGGTCGTGCTCGTGGGCTGGTTTGCCTGGATCTGCCGCCGCGGGGCCGGACAGCCCCCGGCCGACGCCCCCTGCCTGTCGCCAGCCCGCGTGATCCTCTGCCTGCGCGGCTCCGATCCATTCCTGGGCGACACGATCCGCGCCGCCGTGGCCCAGGACCATCCGGAGTACGAACTCCGCGTGGTCGTCGACTCGCGCGACGATCCAGCATGGGCCGAGGTGGAGGCGGCGCTGGCGACTGTCACGCCGCGGTGCCGCGTGGTCGTAGAGCCGCTCCAACAGCGGCCGGCCACGTCGAGCCTCAAGTGTGCGAGCCTGCTCCAGGGGCTCTGCGGTGCGGAGCACGACACCGCGATGGTGGCATTGCTCGATGCCGATGTCGTCCCGGCTCCCACATGGCTCCGGACCCTCGGCACCGTCCTCGATGCCGAAGGCTGCGGCGTGGCCACCGGCAATCGCTGGTATGCACCGCCCGACCGTGAACTCGGCTCCTGGGCCCGCGCCGGATGGAACGCCGGCGCCCTCGTGCAAATGGTGTGCTTCGGCATTCCGTGGGGCGGCACGCTCGCCGTGCGCAGCAGCCTGCTCGAATCGGCCGGGCTCCGCGATAAATGGGCGGCCGCCTTCTGTGAAGACACGCTGCTCTCCGCCGCCCTCGCCGGCACGGGATGGCATGTGCGGTTCGTGCCCTCGCTCATCGCCGTCAACCGCGAGAGCGTGACGCTCGCGGCGCTCGTGCCCTGGATCACGCGGCAATTGCTCACGGCCCGGCTCTACCATCCAGCTTGGCCCGTCGTCGCCCTGTTCGGGCTGTCGGCGCCGCTGGCCGTGATGGCGACAGCCCTGGCCATCGGCCTCGCGCTCGCCCGGGGCGACGCCGCCGCCGCGGCCGGACTCGGCGGCTGCCTCATCGCGTTTCTCGCCTCGCTCCCCACGCTCTTCCTCTGGATCGAGCGCGTCGTGATGCAGACGGTCGGCACACGGCGCGACACCGCCGCTCCGCCGCTGGCCGACGCTGTCCGCGGCACGTTCTCGGCCCAGGCAATTTACGGCAGCGCGATCCTTCGAGCCCTCGCACTCACATCCACGCAGTGGCGCGGAGTGACGTATGACATCGGCGGCCCCTTCGACATCCGCCTGGTCGCAGACGCCGCAGCACCGTCCACCGCCCCTGCCGCCCCCCAGCATTCGCTCTGATCCGTGGGCACCGTGGGGCAGTCCAGTTGCACGGGCCGTGCCGAAAAGGCGGGCCCGTGACGGCTGGATCGTGACGCGATCGGCCACGTGCCGATGTTTCTCGGTCAGGGCAGCCCTGGCGGACCAGACGGCCCTCTCGACGTGGCGGAGCGCACAGCATGACGAAGAAGAATACCTGGCGGATCGTGACGCGTGGCACCGACGGCGGGATCGTGATCCGCGATTTCGACTCACCCGAGCAGATCCTGCGCACGCACCTGCAGGTCGGTGTCGACGACTGCAGCACCGACCTCGAGCTCCGCGGAGCACCGGTGTTTCGGTCGCTCATCGGGCCGATGCCCGAAGGCGCGAATGTCGTTCGCTACGAGGCGCCCGAGGTATTCGAAGAGCTCACGAAGGAGTGGGCCACGCCGAAAGCACCGCGCCGTCGCAGCCGCAGAACAGTTCCGGCCCCCGACGCCGGCTGACGCCACGCGTCACTGCCACCAGCGGCGCATGCGGTCGATGACGCCGGTGCGGGACGACTGGCCCTCCGCTTGATCGGCGTCCTCGGCCCCCGGGCCTGAGGCACGAGCCTCGTCGGCTGGTACCGCGGTCACGTGCGACCGCAGAAACCGTGGCCACGGGCCGTCGAGCTCCGCAAGGCAGCCGCCCAGGTCACCGGCCGCGGATCGTTCTTCCGCCGTCGCGAGAATCTTCGAGAGTCGCACCCGCTGCGACTCGTCGAACGCCAGATCGAACACCCGCACTTCGTCGATCTCCACCGCGCCCGGCCCGAGCAGGTCAAGCCGCACCCGCAGGGAGCTGAGCCCGCGCGTGGGCAGATCGTCGACCTGCAGCACGAACTGTGACCATGCCGCCGACAGCGGCATCGCGCCCGGCCCTCGGCCCACGGCCGCGAAGCGGTAAAACTCGCGATCGTCCTGCACGCCCTCGATGGCGATCCGCAGCGGGGGCTGCACGTCGGTGCCGGCGGCCCGCACCCACATCGCGATGCTGATCCGCCCCGTGTCGGGGGCTGTGAACGGATTGCTCCGGAGCGTCGCGAGGCCGTTGTCCGACGCAAAGGCCAGGCCGTTGCCGCCCGCCGACGGTTTGCCGGGCACGGGCCGGAGCGTGCCGCGGCCCGCCTCGACGAGTTCCCAACCGGGCACGAGCCCTTCGAGCACGGGCAGATCGAACGCCGGGTTGTCGAGCACGGCCAGCGGTGCCGGCATTTCGAGCGCTTTCTGCCGCTCCAGGAGGTCGGCCAGCAGGTCGCCCACGGCCCGCCCCAGGTCGGCGTCGTGCACGGCCTGCACGGCTGTGATTCGATCGACGCCCTCAAACAGCACGGTGCGCACTTCCCAGGGAGCGAGTGGAATCGTGGCCTCGCCATTCGCGGCGACGGGCAACGCAGCCTTCGTGACGGCATCGACGACGGCTGTCGGCCGCGATGTGGCGGCCACGACCGCCTGGCAGGGCGTGCCGCCCGCATTGACGACCGACACCCACGCACCGGTCTCGCCCTCCCGTGCCCGCACGACGAGCGGCGCCGGCGCCTCTGGCACCATGCCGAGCGGCGGCTGTGGCAACATGCCGAGCGCCTGCCGGCAGCGTTCATCATCTTCATCGACACAGGCATGCAGCAGGCCGGCGTCGAAGACCACTTCGGCATCGATCGCAATCAAGGCCTCGGCGAGCGATCGCCGGGCCTCGGCGGCGCCGGCCAACGCCACGAGCGGAATCGGCTCTGTCGGCTTGGCGGTGAACGAGGCATGCCCGGCGACGTCGCGAACGTCGACATCCAAAGGCTGTTCGAGCAGCAGCGCGCCTGCACGCGCGGCCCCGGCCGCGGCCCGTAGAAGTGGGAGCGAGCGATTTGCCTGCTGCACGGTGCCGCGCTCGCAGACGTCGTCGCCCGTGCCGTGCACGTGGGGCGACACGTAGACGATGCGGCCGTGCGCCGTGATCCGCGCGGGATCGAGGCCGAGCTCGCGGAGCACGTCGGCATCGCGAGGTTCGGCCGTGAGATGCGGCCGAAACCGTTCGGCGAATCGCCCTGCCACGAAGAGCGTCGACGGCATCACGTAGAGATTCCAGCGCTCGCGGCCGGATGCGACGATCTCTGCGAGGCGGGCATGAAAGGCGGCTACCACGCCCTCGCGCCACGCGAGCCAGCGGTCTCGGAGCGGCCCCTCCACGAGCGCCGCCCGCGCCGCGAAGCGGCCCCCGTCGCCGGTGCCCAGCGCGGGCCGCGCGAGCGGCTCGACGTCCGGTCCAGCGTCGGCCACGAACCGCGCGAACGTGGCGTCGTCGAGCCCGGCGGCCACGCCCGGGCAATGCAGCCACCCGTCGTACGAAAGCACGAGCGCCACGCCGTCCACTGCCGGCGCCTCGCGGAGCCGGCCGACCAGCTCCGACACGATGCCTTCCACCACGCGTTGCACCCGCGGATCCAGCACGTTGTAGTGCGGGCTGCGGCTCCCGTCGGTGACGAAGGGGCGTCCGTCGCGCCCGACCGCGACCACCCCCGCAGCCTCGGCCGGACCGATCGCGACGAGCGCATCGAGTTCCGGCACGACGCCGTCGCACACGACGGCCGGCACGAGCCCGAGCCCTGCCCGTGCGTAGACCCGACAGACGAGGTCGAGAACATCTTTCGGAGCCGGATCGAGCCCGCCTTCGAGCGCACTTCCGGAGTCCCACCGCGGGGCGTAGCGCGTCCGAGCCGTCGGCCAGAGTGCGGCGCCCTCGCCATACACTCCGATGAGCGCGCCAGCTGCGCCCTGGGCGACGGCCCAGTCGGCCGAGCGACGCACGCCGCCGAGGAAGGCATCCCAGTCTGTCGTCGCCCGGCCCGATGCCGCATCGACGCGCTCGGCGGCCCCGAACACCGTGAAGTCGGGACGGCCGAGGTGCACGTAGAGCCGCCGCGGGCCGTCGGTGGGCCGCTGCCGTGCGGCCACTGTGGCAGGCCCGGCGAGTACGCGCACCTTGCCGAACATGGCCGGCGAACGTGCCGACAGGTTCGTGATCACGAGCAGCGGCGTGCGGGTGCGCGGCCAAAACACGAAGCGCCGCGTGCCGATCCGACCGCGGCGGCCTGCGTCGTCGACCACGGGCGGCCGCAGGTCGATGCCGCTCGAGGTAGTAGCCCGCACCTCTCCGCCCGCCTCTTCGAGCACCGCGAGCCCGAGCACCATCTCCTGCTCAAGCGGATACTCCAGCTCGACGAGCTGCGGCAGGCCCGGCTCGGCGGCCGGCAGTGCCAGTGCCTCCCAGGCCGGTCCATCGGCGGCGGGGGGGAGCCGGAGCATCGGGCCGAGGCCGTGGCTTTCGAGCGTGGAATGGCCGACCGCAAGGAGCCCGGTGAGACGTGGCACCATCGCGGCGACACTCGGGAGCTTCGGCACCGGCATCGCAGGCAGCGGCATGGTCGGCAGCGCGCCAGTGGGGAGCGACACCTTCGGAAGTGCGAAGGAGGCCTTCGGCATCTTCGGGAGCGTCATGCTCGGAACCGGCAGCGATGGCAGCCCCATCCCGGGCAGACGGCGCAGTCGCTCGAGTAGCTTGGGGCTGCCCGGGTCGAGCTCATACACGATGTTCCACGGCACGTCGGGCGGATCGAACGGTGCGTCGGCGATCGTGACCACCTGCACGGTGCGCGTGGCCGCAGCCCGCGACCAGCGCAGGCCGCCGCGCTCCACGAGCTCGAGCCCCACGTCGAACGCCCCCTCGTCGGCAGGCAGTGGCAGCACGAGCTGCACCGGCCGAAACTCGCGCAGGCTTCCGCCGGACGGAGACGGCATGTCTTCCAACGGCACCGCCTCGACATGGGTGTCGACCGTGGCGCCCGACCGGCGCACGCGCACCTTGAGCTCATAGGCCGCGGTCGTCGTCGCCTGACTCGCCACGAGCGGATACACCATGAGTGGCAAGGCTTCGCCGACCCGACGGATGGCCGATTCGCCGGGTGCGAAGGCCACGCGAAGCTCGTCACCGGGCGCGCGGCCGATGGAGAGCCGGTTGCCATCGGTGTCGAGAGGCTGCTGCGACGGCATGGTGAGCAGGTTTGCCACGGGGCCGTCGTAGACCACCGGCTGCTCGCCCGTGTCGCGCCGCGCCAGGCGCACCCGCAGCCGGGCTCGGCGCCAGTCGACCACGGCGATCTCGACGCCGTTGGTGTCGAGCCCGTCCGGCTCGTGAATCTCGATCGTTCCACCGGCCTGGTGCATCGTGGCCAATGCGAGCGGATCGGCCGACAGCAGCCGCCACTCGACGGCCTGCGGCGGCGTGCCGGGATCGACAAGTTCGATCTGCCCCATCCGGGCAGCCGGCTTGCCGCCACCCCACGTGATTCGCACGCGCACGGGCTGCTCTGCCGCCGCCCGGGCTTCGCTCGCGGTCGCCGATGCGCAGAGCACGAGCGCCACGCCGGCACAGAGGATCACTCCGCGCAGCTCTGCCGCGACACGCTTCACCGTCGGTCCGCCCATGAGGTTTCGCCAGGGGCGGGGATGATAGCGGCGAAGGCAGGCCGGGAAAACGCAGATTTGCCGCAGCAGACCGTGGAAATGCCACCGTTCAAGGCGGGCTGTACCGAGGCCCCGGCTCTTGGACGTGACCCAAGGCGTTAGGCCTGGAAGGCCGGGTGAGAACCAGGCGACGGACGTCGCCCAAGGGAAGTTCGGCAGGATGCCGAGACTTCCCGTGAACACAGCCGTAACCCCGAGCCTCCCCGTCTGGAAGCCCGAGGCGTGAGCCGAAGGGAATACGCGGAGTGTTTCGCCACCGGGGCATCCTCTCGGCTTACGCCTCGGGCTCTCGTTGAGGAGGCTTCGGGCTCCCCCGTGTCCCGCTCGCCGGCGTATTTGACCAGCGGAGCCATGGATGGCGCAGCGAATGCGCTCCAGGCAGCGCAGGCAAATCCGAGTGAGCCGGAGCCTGGAGGGCAGAGGCGAACGTCCGGCGACGGGATATGGGGAGCCCGAAGCCGGCGCGCCTAAGACCCGCGTCGAGTACGCGGTGGTAAACAGGTGCCCCGCGGGTTCACCCGAGCGCTTCGGCGGATAGCGGCATGTCGGCACCGGCCGCGAGCGCTGCGAGGAGTTCTTCGGCCACAGCAGGGCAGCGGTCGGCCACGTCGGAGAGTTCGAAGAAGTCGTCGGGCTTCGCGAACAGCTGAGGCACCGTCGTGCCGTCGGCTAAAGGCTCGGTGACGAGATGCCAGCCCCTGGTCACGATCGCCGTCGAGTCACCGGCAGCCACGATCACGCGGTCTCGCGCATCGTACTGCCAGTCGGTGAACAAGCCGATCAGACTGCGGGCGTCGCTTGACGTCGTGGCCGATCCGACGGGCGCGAAGCCGGCGAGATCAATGACCGTCGCGCCCACATCGGCGGGCGTCACGAGGTCGGCAGACCGCTGGCCGGCCATGCGGCCGTCGGCCGCAACCAGGATCGCCGGCAGATGCACCCACTCGCCGTAGGGCTTGCCGAGCGCGTCGGCGGGCGTCTTGCATCCGACCTGGCCATGCAGCCCGAGCGGCATGCCGCGCAGGCCGATGATGGCGATCGCCCACGTGGGCCGCAGCGCCCGCACGGCGTCGACGAGCCCGCCGAGGCAGGCATCGAAGAGCGTCAATTGGCCGGCGAATGCCTGCCGGTAGCCCATGACGATGTCGGGGTCGGTGTCGCGAGTGACCGAAAAATTCGGCACGTCGGCCCCTGCCGGAGGGGGCGGATCGTCTGGATCGGCATAGGCCTCGCGATACGAGCGCGGAGCATCCCACGCCACGCCCAGGCTGCCCGCATGGCACCACACGAGCCGCCGCCCGCCTGCGGCCACGATTTCCTGCGCGCGGCCGAAGAGCCTGGCGAGATGTGTGGCGGCGGGCTCGTCGGCGGGGCTGGAAGCCGGTGCGGCGGGCACCTCGACGATCTCGACGCCGGCGGGCCGCCCGGGCAGTGCGGGATCGTCGGTCACGAGGGTGGCGGGCCAGCCGGCCGCGGCGGCCGCGCTCCACAGGCGACCGTGGGCGGCGAGGTCGGCGAGCGTGGTCCGCGGATCGACCGATGTGGCGAGCAGGCGATCGAGCGTGATTCCCGCCGCAGCGAGCCGGTCGCAGGCTGGCGTCGAAACCCAGGTGGCACCGTAGCTGGAGAGCATCCAGGCCGGCAGCCGATCGACGGTGACAATGAGGAGCCCGCCTGCGGAGGTGGCATCCGGGAGGGCGGGTTCGGCGGGCTGCATGGGGCTGATCCGGTTCACCGTTGGGCTCATGCCTCATTGTGCAGATTCCTCGCTGCTTGGCAGCCGGATTGCCTTTCCGTGCGGCATCCTCCATGCTCCCCACTGTCGCTTCGCGTTCCCGGGAACACACCGCCATGCCAGGCCGCCCCGCCTACCGCACGAGCCCCCAGGCCATCGTCGGGATGCCGCCAGGAGTGCCCTACATCGTCGGCAACGAAGCGGCCGAGCGGTTCAGCTACTACGGGATGAAGGCCATCCTCGTGGTCTTCATGACGACACTCCTGGTTGGCCGCGACGGCAGCCCGGCTCCGATGAACGCGGGCGAAGCGAAGTTTTGGTACCACGCCTTCTCGGCGGCCGTCTATTTTTTTCCGATCGCCGGGGCGATCGTGGCCGATTTCGTGCTCGGCAAATATCCGACGATCATGCTCCTCTCGCTCGTCTACTGCGCCGGGCACGCGGCGCTGGCCCTCGATGAGTCGCGCACGGGCCTGGCGATCGGCCTCGGGCTCATCGCCGTCGGATCCGGGGGCATCAAGCCGTGCGTCTCGGCGCACGTGGGAGACCAGTTCGGCCCGTCGAACGAAAGCCTGCTGTCGCGCGTCTTCAGCTGGTTTTACTTCGCGATCAATCTCGGGGCCTTCGTGTCGAGCCTGCTCACACCGTGGCTGCTCGACCGCTTCGGCCCTGGCTGGGCGTTCGGCGTGCCGGGCCTGTTCATGGCTGCAGCCACGGTCATCTTCTGGCTCGGCCGACACTCGTTCGTGCACGTGCCGCCGTCGGGGCTCGGCGCGCTCAAGGACGCCTGTGGGCCCGAGGCGCGGGCGGCGCTCGCCCGGCTGACGCTCGTCTACTGCTTCGTCGCCGTGTTCTGGGCACTCTTCGATCAGACCGGGTCGTCGTGGGTGCTGCAGGCTGCGAAGCTCGATCGCACGTTCGCCGGCATCGAGTGGCTTCCCTCGCAGGTTCAGGCCGTGAACCCGCTGCTCGTGTTGGCATTCATCCCGCTGTTTTCCTACGTCGTGTGGCCCGCGCTCGAGCGGATCGCGCCGTTCCCACCCCTCGCCCGGATCTCGCTTGGCCTCTTCCTCGCAGCTACGTCGTTCGCGATCATCGCCGCGGCGGAGTGGCGGATCGAGGCGGGCGCCCGACCGACGATCGGCTGGCAACTGGCCGCCTACGCAGTGCTCACGGCCGCCGAGATCATGGTCAGCGTCACCTGCCTCGAATTCTCCTACACGCAGGCCCCGCTGGCCCTCAAAAGCATCGTGATGGGCCTGTACCTCCTGAGCGTATCCGCCGGCAATCTCCTGGCGGCCGCGGTCAACTGGCTCACCACCGGTGTCGATGGCCAGCCGCTCGTCACGGGCACGACCTACTACCTGCTGTTCGCCGGTGCGATGCTCGCTGCCGCCATCTGCTTCGTCCCTGTGGCGGCATTTCTGCCGACGCGCCGATATATTCGGTGCGAGGAATGAGGAACTTGTCCGTGCTGCCATCCCGCCCACTCTCCCGCCGGTCACTGCTCACAGGCGCCGCCTCCGTCGCGGGGCTCGTCGGCACGCGATCATTAGCCGCCGCGTTGGAGCCGTCCGTGAGGCCGCCCCCGTTCACGATCTCGCTCGCCGAATGGTCGCTCCACAAGACGATCTTCGACGGCAAGCTCGACAACCTCGACTTCCCGAAGGCAGCCCGCCGCGAATTTGGCATCGATGCCGTCGAGTACGTCAACCAGTTTTTCAAGGACAAAGCTCGCGACGACGACTACATCGCGGAGCTCGCGAAGCGCTCGGCAGACGAGGGCGTGACCAACGTTCTCGTGATGTGCGACGGACTCGGCGACCTCGGCGACGCGGACGACAAGGCCCGCACGCAGGCGATCGAAAACCATTTTCCGTGGGTGGAAGCGGCCAAGCGGCTCGGCTGCCACTCGATCCGGGTCAACGCCGCGAGCAAGGGCTCGTTCGAAGAGCAGCAGAAACTGGCGGCCGACGGACTCGCCCGGCTCGCGGAATTTGCAGGCCAGCTCGGCATGAACGTGATCGTGGAAAACCACGGCGGGCTGTCCAGCAACGGCGAATGGCTTGCCGGCGTGATGAAACTCGTGAACCGCCCCAACTGCGGCACGCTGCCCGACTTCGGCAACTTTCACGACTACGACCGCTATCGCGGGGTCGAGGAACTGATGCCATTCGCGAAGGGCGTGAGCGCGAAGAGCCACGAGTTCGACGACGCCGGCAACGAGGTGCGCACCGACTACGACCGCATGCTGCGGCTCGTGCTGGCCGCGGGCTACCGTGGCTGGATCGGGATCGAGTATGAGGGCAAGGCACTGCCGGAAGCCGACGGCATCCGGGCCACGAAAAAGCTCCTCGAGCGCGTCAGGGATTCCCTCACGGCCTGAAGCCCTGCTGCGTCGAACACGCGTCTGACGTCAGGGGCGTTGACTCACCGAATCAGACATCGCTAGAGTCCGTAGCTCCATCATGACATCCAAGCAACCCGCCGTGCGCGAATCGAATCGCGAACGGCTCACCAGACTGCTCCGTGTCGCCCCCACCCATGTCGGGCAGGGTGTGTTCGCGGCTCGTCGCCTGCGTGCCGGGATCGTGATCGGAGAAATCAAGGGAGAGGTGTTCGACGAGCATCCTGCCGACCCCTCATATTGCATGGAATTGCCGAGCGGAAAGCTGCTCGAACCGGCCGCGCCGCTGCGGTTCGTGAACCACAGTTGCGATCCGAACTGCGAACTTTTCTATTGGTTCGACGAGGACGAGGGCCCCCAGGAAGACCGCTTGTGGCTGCAGACGATCCGGTGCATCGAGCCTGGCGAGGAGCTCTCGATCGACTATTGCTGGCCAGCCGACGCGGCGATCCCTTGCCGGTGCGGCACGGCGGTCTGCCGCCGGTGGATTGTCGACCCGGCCGAGCGTCACCTGCTGCCGGACACCCCGGACGCTGGCGCGGGGCCGTCTTCGCCGTCGTCGTCTGCCTGACGGCCGCCGCCGTCGTCGGCATCACGAAGCTCCGCCTCGACGACGACCTCCGGTCGCTGCTCCGCGACAACGCGGCCGAGTTCCGCCTGATCGACGAGGTGGCCGAGCGGTTTGGCGCTCCGGAGCGCGATTGCATCATCCGGGCCACGGTCCGTACGGGCGACGTGTTCGACGCGCCGCCCCTCGCCGAATTGCGGTCGTTGTGCGACGCCCTGGCGACGGTGCCCGGCGTGGTGCAGGTGCGTTCGATCTTCGACGTCCGCCGCCAGGGTGTGGCGGGGGCTCTGCTGCCGGTCATTCCGCGCACCGACGGGCCACTCGACGCAGCGACCCGGGCTGCGGCACGACAGCGGGCTGCGGGCCATCCGCTCGTCGCCGGCCACCTGCTTTCGGCCGATGCCATGTCGTCGCTCGTGCTCGTGCGGCTCGACGAAGCGGCCAACTCGGCCGAACGTCTCACGGCAACGCTCGGGAGCATCGAGCGCGTTCTCGACATCGCCCGCCACGACAGCACGACGCTCGACTTCGAACTCACCGGCCTGCCTCCCCTACGACACCAGGCATCACAGGCACTGCGGCGCGACATGCTGGTCTTCAACTCGCTCGGCCTCGGGCTCGCATTCATTCTCTCCGCGACCGCCGCCCGCAGCCTGAGGTCGACGGTCGTCGCGTGCGTGCCACCCTTCGTGGGCGCGGTGTGGGCGATGGGGATCCTCGGGCTGTGTGGAGCGCCGGTGAACATTCTCACGAGCGTCGTGCCGTCGCTGGCACTCGTCGTGGGCACCTGCGACTCGATCCACTTCATGGAAGACATGCGCCGCACGCGACGGCGAGGCGTCGACGCGCTGGCTGCCTCGACCGGCGCGATGCAGCGAATCGGCGCCGCCTGCGGGCTCACGAGCCTCGTCACGGCGATCGGGTTTGCGTCGCTCGCCGCGGCCCGAATCGAGGCGGTGCGCACATTCGGGATCGCGGCGGCGGCCGGGGCCGTCGCCAGCTTCCTCGCCGTGACGCTCCTCACGCCGCTGCTTGCCACGACCGCGTTCTCCCGGGGCATGCATCTGGGTCGATCGTGGCGACCGGCCGGCCGGCTGGCCGCCCTGCTGACGGCGTTTTCGCTCCGGCATCCCCGCCCGATCGCCGCGATCGGCTGTGCCGCCACGGCGATTTTGGCCCTTCTCGGCGTGCGGCTCGATGCCGACAACCGGATCGCCGATGCGTTGCCTCATGGCACAGCGTCAGCGCGGGCACTGGCGAGTGTCGACCGCGACTTCGGCGGCGCCTCGGGCGTCGACGTGCTCGTGCATTGGCCGGCAGGGGCCGCCTGGCACGACGCTGCCGTGATCGACGCGCTCGCCGCGACCCACCGAGCGCTCGAGTCAGACGGCCGGCTGGCCCCGCCGGTGTCACTGGCGACCGTGATCGCGGACATGCCCGAGCGGGCCCGACGCCGGCTTGATCCCGCCGACTTTCGTGAAATGGTCGATCCGGCAACGCACATGGCGATCGTGAGGGCCCGCGTGGGCGATCTCGGCTCCCGCACGCTCGAGGGCGTCTACGCCGACATCGAGGCCCGACTCGCACGGCTGGCGGCCGAGCGCCCCGGCTATGAGTTCACACTCTCGGGCATGTCGGTCGTGTCGGCCCGCAACATCCGCCAGCTTGTGCGCGATCTCGGGGCGAGCCTGCTCTTGGAGGTGGTGGTGATCGGCACGATCCTCGCCCTCGCCTTTCGCTCGCCCCTCGCCGGCATCGTGAGCCTCGTGCCCAACGTGTTTCCGCTCGCCGTGATCGCCGCGGTGGTCGTGCTCAGCGGCCGGGCCCTCGACCCGGCGACGGTGATCGTATTCAACGTCTGCCTCGGCCTCGCCGTCGACGACACGGTCCACGTGCTCTCGGCCGTGTCGCGGAACAGGCGTGCCGGCCTGCCTATCGAGGGCGCCATCAGGCGGGCGATCGCGGAGACCGGCAACCCGATCGTGCTCGGTGGGCTCGTGCTCGCCGTCGGCTTCGCGGCGGTCATGGCCAGTTCCGTGCCGTCGCTGGCCGGGTTCGGCCGGCTCGCCTGTGCCGCCGTCGCAGCGGCCACGATCGCCGAGCTGATGCTCCTGCCGGCCCTCCTGGTCGTCACCGACAGCTTCGTGCGGCGCTATCAGGCCGCCTTCCGCGACGGCATCTTCGGCGCCTCACCGCTGGCCTGGACCACCTTCGGCAGGGGCACGGAGCCGGTGCGACGCGTCGCCTGACGGACGACCTGCGTCACGCCAGCGCGGGCCACCGCCAGCGTGAGCCCCACGAACCGCGGCAGGTCGGTGGCGAAGGCGGCCATCGCCGAGAGCGGCACTCGTTCGATCGCTCCGGAGCCCCGCATGCCATGCGTGGCCGCGGCGCCGGTGATCATGCGGCTGCCGCCGGCGAGCCGGCGGTTCTCCCGGGCCCCCGCGCTCGTCAGGTAGGCCGACAGCCGGCCGCCCGAGAGATGGGCGTAGTCGTGATTTTGATGGATCGCCGTCGCGCAGGCCGTGATCTCCACGACGGGCAGGCCGCGCTCACGGGCATCGTGCACCATCCAGTTGTCCCAGTAAGCCCGGCCGAGCGTGAAGGCCGGCACATGCGTGAACGCGTCGCGGTGAAACACGAAGTAGTCCTTGCACACGCAGGCGGCCAGGCTGCCCTGCCGCCGCACCCGGTCGAGCAGATCGATCCGCACGAGTGGATCAGCGACGTCGATGCGCTCCTCAACGTCGAGATCGGTGCGGCGGCCGATCACGAGTGCCTGCCCCGCGAACGCATCCGCAGCGCGGTGCACCGCGGCGAGCCAGTCGGGCATCAGCATGATGTCGGAATTGACGTAAGCGATCAGGTCGGCCCGCGTGGCCGCCCGCGCCTTGGCGAACAGGTCGTCGACCCGCGGCGGGCCATCGACGCCGTCGGCGATCGCGCCGAGCCGAGCCGCCCGCACCTCCGCCGCCACGCTCCCGAGGCCGGCGACATCTCCGCCGAGCAGGATGTCGACATCGCGTCCAAGCGCTCGCCAGCTGGCAATCGCATTCCGCTGGATCACGCCCGTGTGACCCTGAAACGCCTTGGGCGCCGCCACGATCGCGAGCCGCATCCGCTCCCCCGTTCCCATGACCACGTTCCCCTTCGCGCACAGCCGACCCTGTGCGGCGGATCGACACCTGCCAGCCGGCACCACCAGAAATTCCGGCTCCGCCCGCAAGGTCGGCCCCATCGCCCGAAACGTGCACAGGCTCGGGGCAGTCCCTGCTCCGTCATCTGGTCGTACGGCACGTGAGAAACACCCTCATTCGGAGCCGGCGGTGCGCGCCGGCTCGGGGTTACCCCGTACCGTCTCGCCGGACGCTCACTGCGGCCATCCTGGCCTCCGCTCGCTCGGATGTGCCTGCGCTGCGCCATCCATGGCTGCGCTGGTCACATACGCCGGCTCAACGGTAGGGGCAACCCCGAGCCTCCCTGTCTGGAAGCCCGAGGCGTAAGCCGACGGGAATACGCGTAGCGTTTCGCCACCGGGGCATCCTCTCGGCTTACGCCTCGGGCTTTCGTTGAGGGAGGATTCGGGCTCCCCGTGTCCCGGGAGCCGGCGTAGCTGACCAGCGCAGGCAGGATGCCCAAGCGGAGGCGCTCCCGCCGGCGCAGGCAGGTCCGAGTGAGCCGGAGCCTGGAGGGCGGAGGCGAACGTCCGGCGACGGGATATGGGGAGCCCGAAGCCGGCGCACCCAACCTCCCGAACGTCCGGCGAGACGGTACGGGGTGACCCCGAGCCGGATTGGGCGAATCAGGCACCGCCAGCTACGCCGTCTGGCGTACGACGTCGGCGAGCGTGGCGACGGCCTGCACGATCTGCTCTTCGGTATGCTCGGCCGTGAGGAAGAATCGCACGCGGGCCGCCACTTCGCGGACCGCCGGGTAGAGGATCGGCCGGGCGTTGATGCCGCGCTCGAGGAGCATCTGCGACACGCGGATCGCCCGCGTGGAACTGCCGAGGATGATCGGGATCACCGGCGTGTCGCCGCTCTCGCCGGTGTCGAGGTCGCAGTCGTGCGCGAGCTTGATGAAGAGCTCCGAACGCTCGCGGAGCCGCGTCACTCGCCACGGCTCACGCTGGATCACCTTGAGGCCTTCGAGGGCCGCCGCGGCGTTCGGCGGCGAACAGGCGGTGGAAAACACGAACGCGGGCGTGGTGTAGCCGAGATAGCGGACGAGCCGCTCACGGCCGGCGAGGTAGCCGCCGCCGGCGCCGAGTGCCTTGCTGATCGTGCCCATCCACAGGTCGCCGTCGGCGGGATCGCACCCGAAGAATTCGCAAATACCGCGGCCGCCGGGGCCCATCGTGCCGAGCGAGTGGGCCTCGTCGACGTAGAGCAAGGCGTCGTGTCGCTTCTTCACCTCGATGAACTTCGGCAGATCGGGGTAGTCGCCGTCCATGCTGTAGACGCCCTCGATCGCCACGACGACGCGGCGATACTGCGGCCGCAGGTCGCGGAGCAGGCCGTCGAGCTGGGCGTGGTCGTTGTGGCGAAACGACCGTCGGCCGGCCTTCGACGCATTGGCCCCCTGCATGATGCTGTTGTGGGCGAGTTCGTCATAAAGGATCAGGTCGCCTTCGCCGAACAGATGGTTGAATACCGACGCATTGGTGCCGTAGCCACACGGAAACACCACGGCCCGCTCGGTGCCCAGGAACGAGGCGAGCTCTTCGTCGAGGGCGTCGAGGAGCGTGTTGTTGCCCCCCACCATGCGGCTCGCCGAGGCGCTCGTGCCGAAGCGGTCGATCGCCTCCTTGGCGGCCCGGGCCACGTCGGGATGGGCGGCGAGGCCGAGGTAATCGAAGCTCGTGAAGCTGATGACGTCGCGGCCGTCGATCCGAGCCACGCGCTTGCGCACCTGCTCGTTGGCGAGGAGGAACGGATCGTCGAGCCCCGCGCCATCGAGCGCCGCGAGCCGCTCTTCGAGGGCAGCGCATTCCGGAAAGAGCTCGCCGGCGGCGGCCTCGTCGGCCACGCGCGGCATGGCCCGAGTCGGCAGGCGCGTCTCGGCCTGCGTGGCCGGCACGGCGGCGCGGTCGGCGCTATCGAACATGTGGTCAGCGATGCACTCGATCAGGTCGCCGCAGGTGTGGACACCTGCGAGCCATTCCTCGCGAAACCGCATCTGGTAGCGGCCTTCGATGCGGTTCACGGCATCGAGAAAGCCGATCGGATCGACTTCTGCCTCGACGAGCGTCATGCCGGGCGTGAGCGGCTGCCGGGCGCCTCGCGGCCGTACGCGGGCAAGCTCGTCGATGACGAGCCGCGTGATCGACGACCGCGAACTGGACCGGGGCTCACCCCGAGCAGGAGCGGATGCGAAACCGGTGGCGAGCGTGCTGACCACGAAATCTCCCTCCTTCGTGGACGACGCGTCGCTGCGCCGCACACTGCGAGTGAATGAACCCGCGTCCAACGGGCTCGGGATGCCCATGAATCTACGGGAATCCCCTCCGCTCAGCCAGCGGCCTGCCGCGATCACCGGGCACAAGCCACCCGCGGGCCACGGATTTGCCGGCCGCGCCAGCGAGATTGGCAAGCCGTTCGGCCTGCGCAAGCCGCGCCCGGCGCGCGGATCGCACCAATCACGGTCACCCTGCGAGCAGCTTCCGGAGCACGAACGGGAGGATGCCACCGGCCCTGAATTGATCGAGCTCGACGGGCGTGTCGATCCGCACGAGGCACGTGATCTCTTTCGTCGTGCCATCCGGCCGATGGGCCTTCACGACGACGGTCGACCGCGGAGCGAGCGCATCGAACGGAATGTCGAACGTCTCCTCGCCGGTGAGGCCGAGTTGCTGCCAGGGCTCCGGGAGCACGAGGGGGAGCACGCCCATGCCCACGAGGTTCGAGCGATGGATCCGCTCGAAGCTCGTGGCGAGCACGGCCCGCACGCCGAGCAGCATCGTGCCCTTGGCGGCCCAGTCGCGCGAGCTGCCGGTGCCATACTCGGCGCCGGCGAGCACCACGAGCGGCGTGCCGGCGGCCTTGTACTGCACCGCCGCGTCGTACACGGGCAGCACGTCGGTGCCCGGCAGGAGCCGCGTCACGCCGCCTTCCGTGCCCGGCACGAGCAGGTTGCGGATGCGGATGTTGGCGAACGTGCCGCGGGTCATCACGCGATCGTTGCCGCGGCGGGCGCCGTAGCTGTTGAAGTCGGCGGGGGGCACGCCGTGCTCGACGAGATACTGCCCGGCGGGGCTCGTCTTGGCGATGCTGCCGGCCGGCGAGATGTGGTCGGTGGTCACGCTGTCACCGAGCGCCAGGAGCACCCGGGCCCCGCGCACGCTCTGCGGAGGCTTCGCCTCGCGCGAGAGCTCGGCGAGGAACGGCGGCTCCTGGATGTAGGTGCTCGTGGCATCCCAGTCGTAGAGCTCGCCCGTGCTTGTGGGCACGGCGTTCCAGCGCGGGTTCGACTGCCACACGTTGCCGTAGCGAGCCTGGAACTGCGCAGGTTGCACGCACGCGGCCACGGTGTCGCGCACCTCGTCGGCCGTCGGCCAGATGTCCTTGAGATACACCTCCTTGCCGTCCTTGCCCTTCCCGATCGGCTCGTTGGCAAGATTGATGTCGGTGGTGCCCGCGAGCGCATAGGCCACCACGAGCGGCGGGCTCGCCAGCCAGTTGGCCTTCACGAG